>Ga0123356_10005105_pt1 | contig 13451 bp, 19 predicted proteins | sample TergutEmb28metaG_2_FD_92546 | JGI IMG/M metagenome (GOLD analysis project Ga0123356, IMG submission 92546) | Embiratermes neotenicus P3 segment gut microbial communities from Petit-Saut dam, French Guiana - Emb289 P3 | ecosystem: Host-associated > Arthropoda: Insects > Digestive system > Gut ... | reverse complement strand
TTCTTAACAAAGCCATTCAATACAATTTCATCATCATTTTCAAGTTTGAATTCTTTGCTTGACATATATAATAATATGAAACTCATAATATATAAACCAATATTACATTGTCATGACAATATACTATTGGAAAGAGAGTTTACTGTAAACAATGCTATAGTAATGTGGATGAAAATATTTATGACAATAGCTACTATATAATGCCATCCACTCCATGAATCATTCCCAAAACTATCTAAAACATTTTTACGTAGTTTTATATCCATATTTTTACATATCCCTACTTTCACTTATGCATTGTCTACTATTGTTACAGTTCTATCTTTCTATCATTTAGACTATTCTTACTTAGTCTTATAATATCCATTAAATGATTTAATTGAAAAATAAAAATAATTTTCATTAAATAAATAGTCGAAATTTTTACACAATCTCTTTAAACAATATCAACATTAAAATAGCTAAACCTAATCCACCCAATAAACCTGTTATTAGCCTTAAATAATTATTACTTTCTCGAAATCCAAACAATTGAGTTAATCCATCAAATCCTGCAGGGATTAAAAGTAAAAATGATATTAAACTGGCAGACATTGTGAATTGAAACTTAAAAATAATTGTTACTACAATGAAAGATATATAACTAATATAAAAGCCAGTGCATCTTGCACACACAGGAAAATAAAAACCTTTATAATTCAGTGTCCTATCTTTACTACAATGACAGATCCAGTTAAAAATGCTCATATTTTTCATTTAATTGTTTAAATCATATTTTTCAGTATATTGAACTTATTTCCACTAATTTTATTTAATATTTTTAATTACACACCTAATTTTGCTTAAATAACCCTTTACATAATGGTGCAATTATAAATAGTATAAATCCTAATAACAGCATCATTCCCATGTTTAATTCCATATTTATCTCTCCTAAAATTTTAATTTGAAATTAGATTAGATATTAAAAATAGCTACCATTCTTAAAATACTTTTATTTAACAATTTATTCCTATTTAACAATTTACACCCCTATATTAATATATTCCTGCTTAAAAAAGTCAAATTATCTCAAATAAAATAATGTTTAGGAGAATATTCCAATACATTATTTTTTGAGTTTAGATTTTACTTTTTTAAGTTCAGCTTTCAAAAAGCTTTTATAATATGATTTTAATGTTTTCTTAGTCTTAACAATTTTAGTTGATTTAAGAGAACCATATTGATCCACTTTATGAATTTTTATCTTGTTCTTATTTTTTTCTAAAATATGTCTACTTACAAGTTTAGTTTTAGGATCAGTTACTTTACCATTACCTATTTGAAGATCTACCTTTTTTGAACTTAATTTAAGAGTAATATACTCCATTTTTTTATTATTTACTTTAAAACTCCCAACATCATATACTTCATATGTTGCTGCTTGAACTGGTTCTGCTATTTGTAATCCCACAGTCAATACACCACATAAGAAAATAGCTAGCAGTAAACTTTTTATTTTTCTCAAATTCATCACCTTTAAAATTTAAATAATTTTTACAATTATAAAAAAATTATTTAGCTATTTTAGCATTATTATCCTCATATATTTCATCAATTTTATTATCATAATCTACTTTGAAATTCTTTTTATTTTTAGCATATTTACTAGGTATTTTTATTTTAACAACTTTTGATTGTCCTGCTTTTAAAGCTGGAGCTTTAACAGATTTTATTAACTTTTTACCAACATAAACCCCTATTTTATTTGCTTTTGAATCAGCATCCCCAATATTTTTTATTGTAACAAATCTATATTGTCCTTTTTTAGAGATTTTGTTTATTTTTAAATCTGCTTGATCTTTGTAGAAAATTTGAATATTCTTCAAATCATAAAGACTCACTTCTCTAGATGCATCATAATAATACCCATTGTTTTGTTTTTTAAAACTTAAATCTGAAATATTATATGATGTTGAATCAAATGACATAGTGTTACCTCTAATATTAGCTCGTTTACCATTTACTAAAATATAATCAATTTGTTTATATTTTGAGGTTACAATATTAATTTTTATTTTAGAAGTGGGCATAGCTAACAATGCAGATCCTAAATTAGAATAAGTAACTGGACCAACTACAACTTTAATTTTACCACCTAAAACAGACACCGAAGTATTATCTTTAGATAAATCAATAGAACTTGATTTCAACAAACCATTCATAGAATCAATATTCTTTACAGAATAATCTGCAGCATTAACAGCCATCATACTCCCAAAAAGAGTAACAACAACCATTAACACCATAATTGCACTTTTTTTATTCACATCATCACCTTTTAATTTTTCTTTTTTACATAAAATTTATAATAAATACAAGATATACCATATATATTATGAAAAGTCACATAAATATTCCTACAAGCAAAAAGTTGAATAAATAATAAAATATAAAACCTTACAGAAAGAGATTTAGCAGAAAAAGCTATTTATATGATTATTAGAGGTTTTTTTAGTATACATATAGCTAAACTTCCTCAAAAATTAGCTAATTAAAGAAAAAAAATGATTAATATGAATTTAGAAGGCATGTAACCTTCTAAACTAATATATTTTAATTTATATCATTATATAATCAAATAATTACCTTTATATAATAATATAATTAATTTTTTGGAAAATAAAACAGTTAACACCAACCATAGTGAAATTTAAATTCATTTACTTAATTTTATCTACTTTTAAGAATTAATGAGCCTATAAAAGATCCTCCCATAAATTCCATACCAATATCCAAATTATTTAATCTATCTTCAAAATCAGGATTTTCAGCTAAAAAATTACTGATATGTTTTGAATTTTCATCAACCTTTTTGAAAGTACTATTTATTTTATTTTTCATTTTATTCATTTCATTATTATGGGCAGTAACCCCTATTTTTCCATTTAAATAATCTTCTTTAAATTTAAGAGAACGAATATCTACATCAATTAAATTACCTATTAAATCTGTTTGATTAATTAGTAAATTTATATATTCCTTTTCTACATCATCATTTGCAGATTTTAAACAATCATTTAAATAATTTTTTGTTTCATTATTAGTTTTTTTAATATCATTTAAACTTTTAAGGCCTTTTTTAACATTAGTCATTTTAAAATAGTCAGCACTTTGTTGATCATGATTATTTTTCTCAATTTTAGAAGACAAATTAGTATAACTTGAATAAGCTTTTTCTAAATTACCTTCAAATTGTTCATTATTCATACTGTTAATATAAAAAAATGTTCCAGAAGCTATAGTAAGAAATACAATAGATATGATAGCTAAAAAAAATATTTTTCTTTTTTCCACAATTCTCACCCCATATAATTATATTATCAAATTTACTCAATTATTTCTTATTTAAAAAAAAAAGTATATTGTTAATTTAAAATCACTATTTCTTATTTAAAAAAAGAAAAAGTATACTAAAAAGTATATTAACTATCCATTAAATTAATAAAAGAATCCCATCCATTCTCTTTAATATATTTATTAATAAAATCATATTCTTCTTTAGTCATATACGCAAATTGATATTCTTTTGGAGGATTTTTCGGATCTTTTAAAGTTGTACTTTTAAGTAAAGGTTCAATATAATTCTTGAATAAATCAGAATTTAATGAACTGTCAGAGCTTATATTTTCACTGCCCATTACTAATATACCATAATCCCCATTCTTTCCAGAAGCAAAACAAAAATATCCAGATGCATTTAAATCGTCACTTGAATTAAAACTACTTTTAGATTTATTATTAGCTATATTTGCATCTAAATAATATATATCCCATTTAATATTATTATATTCTTCTGTTGCTATTTTTTTAACACCTGCCCCATGAACAATGAGACCTTTTGTAAAATTAAAAGTATCTAACATCATAAAGCTATATTCTATTCCGTTTTCAGTATCATTATAATTTGTCACCCATCCAGGAATAGAAACATTAGTATTATTCTTAATAGCTTCACCTTGAATAGTACCACTTAAAAATTTAGTATTTACTTCAGTTGTCTGTCCAAAAACGCCTAAACTAAAGGCACTTACACCAATGGCTATAACAGCTACAATAGCTATTATAGCTAATAAAATTTTCTTATTCATAAAATAAATCACCACATGTATTACATTCAAAATCCATAAAAAAAATTAAGATAACTGTTGATAAAAAAATTATATCTTATAAGAAGATATGTGCTTTTTTTATCAATAATGAGAGTGTCAAAATTTGGGTGTTGCAAAAATTAAAAATTGATTAAAAATGTTTTTAAGTCAAATAAATAATTTTAAAACGTTTTGAATTTGTTCAACCCCCGATTTTGACAGCCCCACTTTTTTAATAATAAGAAAATGAACTGACATAAAATCAGACAGTCAGTTCTCATAAAATTATTCTTTTTGCATTTGATTATTTTACCATCCAGGATTATATGGAATTCCCCAGTTTCCCCCTGCATTAAACTTGGCTGAGGAATAAGGAAATCCTTTTGCATTGTTGCTAGCACCATCACAGATAATAGTATAGGTCATAAAATTCGAAGATTGTGGACCATTATTATATAGGTGCAATACTCGATTAAAGGTAAAAGTCTGACCAATGTTTGAAACTGTCATAGTTGAAGATCTACGATCAGTCTCACCTGCTTGTCCAGGGTAGGTTGAAGAAAGAATCTCAGTAACCACTATATTACCCCCCTTTCCACCACTAGTAGAAATTGTCACAGATTGAGTAAAACTTACAACTTGACCATTTGAATATCCCAATGATCCACCACCGAATGAAATAGACACCCTAATAACGCCATTGTTCTCAACACTACTATAACCACTGTAAGCTGTCTGACCATCCTGTTCTTTATAGGCTCGTACTTTATAATAATAAGACGTACCACTTACCAATCCAGTTCCTGCCGATTCAGAATCGACAAAATTAGTATTCGTAGTTGTTTTTACCAAAGTATATATGCCATTTTCTGATGTAGCTCGATAAACCTGATAACCTGTTGCTCCTACGACAGCATTCCAACTAAATGAAACATTATTGACTGTTGCGGTCGATGTAAAACTAGTTGGAGCTGATGGTGCAGGAACTGTTATTGTGGAATTATTATTTACAGTCTCATTTTTTGTTGTGGAATTACTATTTACAGTCTCATTTTTTGTTGTGGAATTACTATTTACAGCCTCATTTTTTGTTGTGGAATTATTATTTATAGCCACCTTTTTCCATTGGGCATAAACTATTACCTTCTTTGCAGTCATTTTAGTAGTTGTGCTTACCTTTGTTCCACCAGTTTTAGATGTGTACCATCCATCAAAAGTATAGCCAGAACGTTTAGGTGTTGGTAAAGTTCCGTAAGATTGTTTATTAGTTAATTTTTTAGATTTTGGACTTACATTTCCACCATTAGCATCAAAGTTTAATGTGTATTGTTTTTTCCATTGTGCATAGTATGTTGCTTTCTTTTTAACCTTGGTTGCAGTTGTGATTTTTATTCCACCAGATTTCTTTGTGTACCAACCACTAAAAACATATCCTGCTTTTTTCGGAGTTGTAGGAAGCTTTGTTATTTTTGCACCATTATTAACTTTAGTTGTTATGGTTTTAGCAGTTCCTATTTTACCACCATTTCCATCCCATTTGACACTTACTTTAGATGCTGCAGATACTTCTTGTACTGATGCCACCGCTGTTGTAAGCATCAATATAGCTACCACAAATATTATCAAAATGGAAACTATTTTTCTTACTTTCATTAAATAATCCTCTCTATATTATTCAATTTTAAAAATTACATGTTTTTCAAGTATAAATTAGATGTTTTTCAAGTAAATTACTAATACAAAATTTACAAAATAAAATTGGTAAAATTTAGAGTATAATCCAAAAAATACAAGTAAAATACCAATAAAATTTTTACAAATAAAATTTTCTTATTCAAATATAAATTACTTTTTATAACAATTCGAAATTATTTTATATATTTCCCTTTAATTGTCGCTGTAGCGAGAGTTTTACCCTTTACAGCTTTTTTAAATTGGCTATATGAAAATCCTTTAGATAAATCCACTTTACTTTTAAGTGCATACACTTTAATAGTATAAGTATGAGTTTTATCAGGTGGTGTTGGTCCACCATAACCTAATATTCCAAAACTATTTTTTCCTTGCACCATTAAACTGGCTTTCTTCTTACTTGCATCTTTTGGGAAAGTTTTACTTTTGTAGTTTACTGCAATCCAATGTACCCATGGTACATTATTATCATACATATACACAGCATAAAATTTGGTCTTCTTTGGAGCATTTTTAACAGTTAATGGTATAGACTTTGTAGGTATGCCATTTTTATCTTTTGCAGATCCATACATACCATATTCTGGAGCTATTTTACCATTTTTAATTCCATCACTTGTAACTTTCATCTTTGGATCTGCTGCCATAACAGAAGGAGCTACACATAACCCCACGACTAATATTGCTAAAAGAACTAACATTCTTAAAATATTTTTATTTAACAATTCTTACACCTCTTATATTATTATATATACTTAAAAAAATTCAATTCTCTTGAATTTAAAGTATAAAATTTAAATTCACATTCAAACATGCATTTTACTTAATATAAATAACAAATATTTATTTTTAACTTATCCATGATTTATTACCTCATAATTACACATTTTTTTGTCTTTAGTATTTAATAAATTCATTAAACTTTTTAGTTTAATGAATATCCTATATAAAAGAATAAAAAAATAAGAAAAATATCTATTTTATTTTAATAATAACCTCCAGGAACTTTGGCCCATCCATTTTTCTTAACATGCTCTTTAAGATAATCATAATCTAATTTAGTCATGTTCCAAAATTGATACTCTTTTGGAGGATTTTTAGGATCTTTAAGAATTATACTATTAAGAAGTGGTTCAGCAAATTCTTTAAATAAATCAGATTCTAGTGACCCATTTGCAATTATTTTATCACTAGAAACTTCAACATAACAATCTCCATTTTTTCCAGATGTGGCAAACATATATCCATGGAAAGATTCATTATAATAATTTTTAGTAAACTCAGGACTTTCATAATATATATCCCACTCAATACCATTATAAGTTTGAGTGGATATTTTTTTGAGACCTAATTCTTCACACCATTCACCAGTAAGTTTCAAAGTATCAATCATACCAAAAGCATAAGTTAGATTATTTTCAGTACTGTGATATATTACTTGCCACCCAGGTAAAACATACATACTATTATCTTCATAAGCATTATCAGGAATTTTTGCTTTGATAAATTTATTATCCACTTCTGTTGTTTGTGCAAAAACACCTAAACTAAAGGCAACTACACCAACAGCTACAACCATTACAATAGCTATTATAGCTAATAAAATCTTTTTATTTAGCATATTATACCATCTTACAAAAAAATTAAATATAAATTAAAGTTAATATCTGTCTAAGTAACACTATTTATTTAATGAATATTAATCAGCAGTTATAGTCATAATCTTATAATATTCTCCTGAAGGCATAACTGTTCCGTTATTTGCATCAACAAGAAGATAAGTCCAAGCATCATCTTTAATACCTTTTAAATTTAAATGTAAAGTTACATTGTACATTTCTTTTCCATCAAATGTTGTTAAAGATACTTTAGTAAATGAACTATTTTCATCAATTTCTCCTAAAAATTTAGGATTATTTTCATGAAAACTTTCTTTAGCTAGATTCAAAGCTTCATTTTCACTTATAGAAAAAGTATTATTTTCACTTCCACCATTTCCATTTTCAATACAACCACTAACAGCAACAATACCGATAATGATTACAATTATTAATCCTATTAATTTTTTATCCATATTTACATACTCCATATTATCCAAAAATTAATTAAATGATTAATTAATATAATTATCCAATACACCATTAAGCAAATATTATAAACCAAAAAATAAACATTAAAACAAGTAAAACAAGCTGTATTTTCCCATGTTTTTTAGCATCTTCACTATCTCGAGTAAGAAGATATAATGATATAATTAGCCCAATTAAGCCACCTAAGAAACAGAATATATATCCTAAAACAATAGCTACAGTATGGCTTTCACCACCAACATCTTGATTCAAATCAAGATCTTCACTTTTTGGATTTCTTAAAAAATTATGACAATATTTACATTTTATAGCTCCAAATTTAATTTCCTTCCCACAGAAAATACAGAATTTTGTTTTATTATCTGAATTCATATTTCACGCAACCATTAAAACATATATTATTATTATAAAACAATGAGAGATATTATAAGGACTCATTGTTAAGTTCTATATAACTTTTTGTTCAATATCATAGTTTTAATTAAATTATATTCATATTTTGTCAAGGCAATGATTTTCAGTATGTTACTTTCGCAGAAACAAAGTAATATGTCTTTGGAATGTTTTTAACTACACTATTTTTACCTTTACCATTTACTTGGATATTTTTGTACACATATTTCTGACTATTAGAATCATAATATTCAAATTTCATAGCTACTTTTTTGATCTTGGCTGTTTTTTTATTAGCTTGAATAGTGTACTTAATATTGCCAGTTATATTGGAGGTGGAAAGACTGATTTTATAAAGTCTTGTGATATTAGTTTTTTTACCACTATAAGTTCTCTGTTGATAATGAGAACTTGCAGAAGAAAACTTTGAAGAATCCTCTTTTTTCTTATTTGAATATTTAATTGTATATTTCAAAACATTATAAGGGCGAGAATAGTCATGATAAGAGAAATAAACCGTACCAACAGGATTATAACCACCATAATAACCAGAAGGTACCCATGTACTTTTCATCTCATTCTTAACATATCTAGGGAGTTCTATAGTCACGCTTTTCTTGTTTTTAAACTTGTATGTTTTTGTAATATTTTTATAAGCACTTGAACTTCTATCATAGAACTCATATTTAACAGATATTGATTTAATTAGATGATTTTTCTTTTTAGCTGTAAAAGTATAATATTTTTTGTCATTTTTCTGATACACCCCATCAACAGGAGATCTATCTGCAACAAAGGTTTGAACCTTTAAATTAGAAGCACTTCCTTTATAGTTTAACTCATTAAAATAACCAGTAGTTTTATCTTTGCCTATATTATCTGTAGCTGCAAAAGACACATTAGCAATAGTAATCCCCACTAAAAACACCACAAACAACAACAAAATACTTTTTATTTTTTTATCCATACTTAATCACTTCCATGATACATATTTATAAATTAATTTCATTACCATATTCCAAACATTTCATTAAACATTTATATTTTTTATTTACCTACAAACGTGTAACAATTACATTTCAATGCAAATAAATAACAATATTTATTAAATCTAATTAGAATTTTTACTTAAAATACAAAACTATATCTTTTTAACATGATACAGTTTGCTTCATTAAAATATTAGATTAAAGAATATTTAAATTCCATAAACAATTTAGTTGTATGAATAGGAATCTTGAAATCCTATTTTAACAACATAATACGTCAATAAAAATCAAACTTTTAGTGTTTTAAAATTTTATTCTTATTTACAGCCTAGTTTTTTCAACATCCTTATATATTTTCATTAATTTTTTTTCATGCTGAATTTCCTAAAAAATATTGGAATTTCATTAATTTCAGATAATAACTTCAAATATAAATATTTGAATCATTATAAGTTTCAGAATCTACAATACTAAACATTAAATTTTTATATTGGATATCTGTAATTATTGCAATTATGAGCATTTCATCTTTTATTTCTTTTAAATAACCAAATTAATACTGTGGCATGAATAATATAATGACTGCAAGCAGTTTTATAATATATTTTTCAAACTCACCAGTTTGTTTAAGATTATTGTTTTAATTATTCATTTTAAACCCCACAATATTATTTGACCAATATTTGATAGCCAATCTTCTTTTATTTCAAAAATTTTATTATTAATTACTTTTTAAATTTGTTATAGCTAATAAGAAAGACAATTATCCCAATAATTATAGAAATTATGAAACAAGCATCCAAAGCAGCCATTGAACGGAAACTTTGAGCTACCGTCATTACTAAAACTAAAAAAGCAATAAATGTTGTTATTAGTGTCAGTCCAAGTGAAATAATGATTGACTTAAGATTAACCATATTTAACCCTCCTTTTTTATTAATTTTTCAAATTATTTAATCATAGGATAAACTACATCTACATTCTGGACAATAAGAAGAACGACCATAAAAATCTGTGCCACAGTTGCCACATGTGTATTGAGTGAATAGTCCCCCTTTAACTCGTCTGCTATTATACCACCAGCATGCCACACCAAATATAAATATTGCTAAACCTGTAAAAAAACTATTTATATCTCCCTGAACTATGGCATTGCCTAACACAAAAAGGCTCGCAAATGTACAAAGTTGACCAAATGTTTTCCATGTACCAACAAACATTATAACACCTCATTTTTATTAATTAATATTAAATTTGGCTTTGTAGAAATCCTTTTAAAAATCAATTATGATTTATAAAAATATATAGTTAAAAATGCTTTATTTTGAAATTAAAGAACTATTTTCACAAGTTAGCTTCACAAATTAAAAATTTCAAGTGTGAAAAAATGAGGTTTTCTACAAAGCCTTAAATTTCATATTTTCTTACTTCACCAGTCTTTTTATCTACTAGAAAAGAATCTGCTGAAAAATTGATTGCTGAATAATCTTCATCATTTGTGCCTTTTTTAACAATACCTGCCTTGAAAGAATAATAACCATCCTCATCCCTGACTCCAGTACTGCTTTTTTCATATCCTTTTTTAGTGAAATAATTATTCAAATATTTTTCAACATCATCCTTATTCATTTTTTCAATATTTTCAATTGTTGTTATAGTTGTTCCATTAGCAAATTTTTTATCATAATAAGATTCATTTGAATCATTAATAGTGTTTGAACTATTAGAATTATTTTCAGTTATTTGATTTTCTGAAGCAATACATCCAGAAACACCAATAGCAGCTAATAAAACAATCGTTATTATTAATATTATTTTTTTATTCATACTTATCACCACATTTTTGTTTAATAATTTTATACAATAGCACGGCATTTAAAATATTTTTTAGTCATTTAAGTTTCCAATAGATATATTAAATATTATCTAAAACTATCTTAAATAACATAAAAAACTCTTTAATTTTTCTAATTATGACCTATAACCGAAAAATACTGAATTTACAAACGATCCCCCCATAAATTCCATGACAATATCTAAATTATTCAATTTAGTTTCTAATTCTAGTACTCCTAAGTATTTTTAATTATATTCATTGATTGTTTTAACCAGTAAATTTTTCTACTTATTGATACTATCATTATTCACATTCGACCAAATAAAAAAAATCACCCCATAATAAATTCTGAAAGATCATTACCATCGTAAGTAAAGCTTGAAAATGGATATTTAAATCCTTTACCAATTTGGAAAACTTTACCATCTTCTTCAAAATAGTAATAATTAACAACCATGAAAATATTATCACTATCTACAGGAGAATAGCTAAAATCAAGTCTTGCTGAAAACCCTGAACCAGTATACAAAACAGGATATAGGTCAAAATTTTTAATAGATAATACCTTACCTGCAATCATATCATCATTTTTAGTATCATTTTTTATAAAATCATCAATAACTCCATTTCCCAGATGTGAAAATAGAATAAGTTCATTTTCTTTAGTTATGAAACAAGAAATTATATTGGATACATTATTAAAAGTTACTTCTCCAGAATAACCCTTAGGAATTTTAAATTTAACACCCTCTAATTCAAAAATCTGATCTTCACTGCTTTTATCAATGATGAAATTTCCATCAACAAAATTAATTTCTTTTCCATCAATAGTAGGTGCATTATTTTCAGTTATTTGATTTTCTGAACCAATACAACCAGAAACACCAATAACAGCTAATAAAACAATCGTTATTATTAATATTATTTTTTTATTCATACTTATCACCACATTATTAATAAAAAATTTTAAATTATCCTAACATTATATTGTGTCACACCACCAGATACTGCTTTATATTCTTCTAAACTAATCAATCCACTAGCTAAAAGAATAATAGCTAAAACAAATATAATAGTTAAAGAAATAACAGAAATTTTAAAGAGTTTTTCGTTCAAATAACCAATTTTTTTGAATATAAATAAACTTATAACTCCAATCACTAAAGCAATTAAAAATAAAACAGGAATTAGATTAAATTCTTGAATATTGGCTAAATTTGACATAAAAATTTCTCCTAATGAAGCACCTAAAATTTCATAACGAGTTAAGCTTCCACCAACACCCATAACAAATCCATAAATAAATATTCCGTCTACAATTACAGTTACTAACCATGAAATAAAAATTCCAAATACATTTCTTTCATTATCCATTAAATCATCTCATTAATTATTAAAAATAATTCCACAAAAAATCATGAAAATTTAAGTAAATTATTCATTTTGATAAGATTGGTATACACTATTAAGAAATTTAGCCATATTTTCCTTGTCTTCTCCTTCCAAATCTCCTGGAACCTCATCAATGTCAATCTTGCCATTTTTATTTACATCCATTTCTTCAAAATCTTCTTTTGCTTGCTGTGAAGCTGTTTCATTCAACTCATTTTCTTCTTCTATATTCTTGTTAATATATTCATTATATCCTACAATCGCAATTATAGATCCAATTAGCAATATACTAGTTAATAAAACTAATAAAATCTTTTTATTCATGATTAAATCACCACATCACTATTTATCATTTTTTTTATATTCTAAATATTTAAAATTAATAATTAGATTATTAATGTCAATTTATTGATATTTTCAACAAAGCTCGATTCTCTTCATCACACTCATTAAGACAAAATTATAATCCATATAATAATCATTACAACAAATAAAACAAGTTGGATTTTCCCATGTGTTTTAGCATTTTCATTATCTCTTGTAAGAAGATATATTGCTATAATCAGCCCAAATCCATCCTATTTATAAATTAATTTCAATTTTTGCTTGAAATACAAAACTATAGCTTTTTACATGATACAGTTTGCTTCATTAAAATATTAGATTAAAGAATATTTAAATTCCATAAACAATTTAGTTGTATGAATATGAGCCTTGAAATCCTATTTTAACAATATAATACGTCATTAAAGATCAGAATTTTAGTATTTTAAAATTTTATTCTTATTTACATCTTAATTCTTTCAATATCTTGATAGATTTCATTAATTTTAAATATAAAAAATTCATTAATAGTATTTTTTAATAAACACATGCCTGATATTATAAATAATAAAAGCACTTTGTGCTTTTAAGCTATATAAAAATA
>Ga0123356_10005104_pt1 | contig 13452 bp, 12 predicted proteins | sample TergutEmb28metaG_2_FD_92546 | JGI IMG/M metagenome (GOLD analysis project Ga0123356, IMG submission 92546) | Embiratermes neotenicus P3 segment gut microbial communities from Petit-Saut dam, French Guiana - Emb289 P3 | ecosystem: Host-associated > Arthropoda: Insects > Digestive system > Gut ... | reverse complement strand
GGGAACAGGTTCAGTCCGATGTTTTTGAGATGGCGCTTGGCAGACTGGAAACAAATCTCGGCGCAAAACATACCAATAATCTGTTGACATCTTTTTCAGGACAGTTCCCTCCCCGCCCGGTTTATAAGGGCGAAAAAAACGTTGACGATTATCTTAAGGGCACGGAAGAAGGCGAAAGCTGCCGCGCTCTGTCTGTCGAAGAAACACTGCTTCTTTCGCTTGCGAATCTGAACCCGGCATTCAGGCCGTTCAAGTTTTTATTTGACGATAAAAATCTTTCCTCTAACACCAAATACCCCGCTGCAATCCAGGAGCTAAAAACATATTTTAAAGGGCTTCCATACATCGGCCCTGACGGTATGAACCTGTGGGATTTTCTCCGCTCTCCGGCAAAAGCCTCGCCGGATTCGCTTCTTGGTCAGCTTGAGTATATGCGAAAAAACTGGGGGCTTCTGATTTCCAGATATATGTCGCGGCTTTTGCTCAGCCTTGATGTAATAAAAGAAGAAGACAAGCCCATTTTCTTCGGGCCGGGCCCCAGCCATGTGATGACATTCGCCGGACTTGATGAATACGAGAGATTCAGTCCCGATCAGGACTGGATGCCCAATACAGTACTGATGGCAAAGAGTTCGCTTGTTTGGCTGTTTCAGTTAACGCAAAAGTACGGCAGGGAAATAACCCGCCTTGATCAGATTCCCGACGAAGAGATTGATGAGCTTTCCCGCCGTGGTTTTACCGGGCTTTGGCTTATCGGTATTTGGGAGAGAAGCCAGGCCAGCAAAATGATTAAACAGTGGACCGGCAATCCTGAAGCAGCGGCCTCCGCCTACAGTCTTTACGATTACGATATAGCCGCAGAACTCGGCGGATGGGGCGCTCTTTGCAATCTTCGCGAGCGCTGTATAAAACGCGGCATTCGTCTTGGCTCGGACATGGTTCCCAATCATACAGGGCTTGACAGCCGCTGGATGATCGAAAACCCTGATCGTTTTCTTCAGCTTTCTTATCCGCCGTTTCCGACATACAACTACAACTGCGGCAATCTTTCGGGAAGGGACGACATAACAGTACAGATTGAGGAACACTATTTTTCCCGCAGTGATGCAGCGGTTGTTTTTAAACGTGTCGATAACCGGACAGGAGAGACACGCTACATATATCACGGAAATGACGGGACATCCATGCCGTGGAATGATACAGCCCAGATCGACTTTTTAAACCCCGAGGCAAGGGAAGCTGTTATCCGCACAATTATCGGCGTGTGTCAACAGTTCTCGATTGTGCGCTTTGACGCGGCAATGACTCTTGCAAAGAGGCACATTCAGCGGCTGTGGTTTCCTGCGCCGGGAACGGGCGGGGCAATCGCAAGCCGCGCCGAGCAGGCAATCACGACGGAAGAGTTTAACCGGCGTATTCCAAACGAGTTTTGGCGCGAGGTTGTGGATCGCTGCGCGGCAGAAGCGCCAAATACGCTCCTTCTTGCCGAAGCTTTCTGGATGATGGAGGGCTACTTTGTTCGTACCCTCGGCATGCATCGTGTTTACAATTCGGCCTTTATGAACATGCTTAAAAATGAAGAGAACGAAAAATACCGCGCGACTATAAAAAACACGATGGAGTTTGATCCCGAAATACTAAAACGCTTTGTCAACTTTATGAACAACCCGGACGAAGATACCGCCGTTATGCAGTTTGGCAAGGGTGATAAGTACTTTGGCATTTGTACGCTGCTTGTTACGATGCCGGGGCTTCCCATGTTCGGCCACGGCCAGATCGAAGGCTTCGAAGAAAAATACGGAATGGAGTACCGCCGCTCTTACCGCGACGAGCAGCCTGACGGATATCTTGTTGATCGCCATGAGCGGGAAATTTTCCCGTTGATGAAGAGACGCAATCTTTTTTCCGGAAGCGCTGGCTTCAGGATTTACGACTTGTACTGCGAAGGCGGTTCTGTTAACGAGAATGTTTTCGCTTATTCCAACCGGGTTGTGATTAACGGCATTGAAGAGAAGGCGCTGATTTTCTACAACAATTCCTATTATGAGACAGCCGGCTGGATCAGGATGAGCGATCCCGCAATTCCCGTTTCCGGAGGAAGAGAAGGAGAAACACGAAAAGACAGCCTGAGCGAAGCTCTCGCGATCCATGACGAAAGCCGTTATTTTCTCATGCTGCGCGAGCAAAAAACGAACCTATGGTTTATCCGTTCATCAAAGGAGATTTGCGAGAGCGGTTTCTTTGTCGGCTTAAAAGGTTATGAGACGCAGGTTTACCTCGATATCTATGAAGTAGAGGATGATGCCAAAGGCCGGTGGGCAAGGCTTAACAATGACCTTAAAGGCAGAGGCGTTCCTAATCCGTTATATGCAGTAAAGGACATTTTCCTTGGTGAGCTTTATTACCGCTTTGGTGAATTCTTTAAACCTGAAATCGTAGAAAAACTGAGTAAAATGTCCGGCAAGCACTTCTCTACCGCATTGTTTAATGAGATTGCCGGAGAATTTATAACAACAGCTTCCCTCTTTATTTCCGGCGCGGACGGTTTGTATGATCCGTGGATTGCGGTAAACGAAAAAGGTGTTCCATGTAAATTTACGGAAGTTGACTATGATGTGATTATAGAGTGGTTTAACGCTTTCCTTGGCAGGGTTGCTCAATTTAATGACTCGTTAAAAGGTTATAATAAAGCGTCGTCCCTTCTTGTTAAAATTTCTGATCACGTTTCAAAGGGGCAGCTGCTTTACGCCGTCATTCTTGGCTTTGGTTTGATTTCCCTTCTGCGTTTTATTATCGGGGAAGAGGCAGAGAACTGTCATGCTGCCGACCTGGCGTTTAAACACTGGGATCTTGGCAGGAAACTTAAAGAGGTTTTTTACCGTTTTGGCGCCTCTGAGCATGAAGCCGCAGTAATTGCAGACATTACCGAAGTTCTTATAAAGAGAATGCCATCAGAACAAAGTGACGATGATTATAAATGGACAGGCAGCGCAGCCGGTTTTGCTTCGCTGGTTATTGAAAAGAATTATCAAGAAGAAGACTTCAGGCGCGTTCTTGGGATTAATGTTTTTGATGATGTTATCTGGTTTAACAAAGAGGGATTTGAAGACGCGCTGTTCTATGCGTCGTTGTTCTTTATGGTAGAGGGCGCAGGAAGCTTCGCTGCAAGCGGCGCTGATGAACGTATCAGGCGCATAGCTGAAATATACGATGTCCTTTGTAAAGCAGAAAAAAAATCCGAGTATCGTTTTGACAAACTGCTTGATAATTTAACATTGAAGCCAAAAGTTGAAACAAAGAAAGCAGCGGCTAAACCTTCTGTGAAAAAGGCTGTTCCTATAAAACCTGTTCCTGTTGTCGCTAAAAAAGAAACGGCAAAACCCTCCGCGAAAAAACCGGCGGCAAAGAAAGCTGTTGTTGTAGCCAAGCCTTCGCCTAAAAAAATAGCCACAAAGAAAGTTGAGCCAAAGAAACCGACGCCGAAAAAAACTGCGGCGAAACCTTCTGTGAAAAAACCTGTTCCTAAAAAACCTGCTCCCGCCGCTGTCAAAAAAACTAAACCCACTGCGAAAAAGCCGGCAACAAAGAAAGCTGCTGTGGCAGTAAAGAAAGCAGTCAAGCCTTCGCCAAAAAAAACGGCGACAAAGAAAATTGCTGTAAAGAAAACAACTGCCAAACCCAAACCTAAGGCCGGTGCAAAGAAGACAATAGCAAAAGCAAAAACCAGGAAGAAGTAAGTTTCTATAATTCGTAAAAGAAACTAAAAAAAGATTGCTTTTTTTAGTAAACACACGTAAAATATATGTAAATTTTATTTGCTAGTAACAACTCTGTTTATTCAATCCGGGTTGATGACAGTAAAAGAGGTTTCCTTGACTATTGGCATAAGAGATATCGCTTCTGCGGCGGGAGTCTCAATATCGACAGTATCAAATGTTATGAATAATCGTCACAACGTCGGGGAAGAAACCAGGCAAAGGGTTTTACAGCTTTGCAAGGAAATGAACTATGTCCCTAACGCGGCAGGAAAGAGTTTAAAGTCCGGAACAAGCAAGACGATTCTTTTCAGTTTTTCGGAATTTGGCCGGAGTTTTTACCTTAAAATAATTGAAGGCATCAATGATTATGTGTCATCGGCGGGTTACGATCTGATGATCTGTACAACCAGGTCGTGCGAAAAATATATGAGAAACAACAATCTTTCCGACGGCTGTATTGTACTTGATGCACAAATTAAAAGTGAAACCCTCATGCGTGCGGCAGGAGAATTTTATCCCATAGTAGTTCTTGACAGGCCGATGCAGAGCCCTTTTATAAAAAGCGTTATTGTAAACAATTATATTGCCATGACAAGTTTGATGACTGAAATTGTAGCCCGTGGTTACCGCCACTTTGCCTTTATTGGAGGGCCGGAACACACCGATGATGCAAAGGAACGGTTTCAGGCTTTTCAGGATGTTCTTGCTGAACACGGTATTTCCTTTAACCAGGAGTATTATTTTTCCGGGAATTACCGGAACGAAAGCGGGTACAGGGGAGCGAGAATTTTTCTGATGGGCAGAAAACCTCCCGAAATAATTGTATGCGCCAATGACAGTATGGCAATCGGTGCAATAAAAGCTCTTGAGGAAGCGGGATTAAAAATCCCCAATGATGTAGCCGTTACCGGTTTTGACGATGTAGATGAAGCAGCAACTGCGAAGCTCACCACAATTAAAATCCCCAATTATGAACGGGGTTATCTTGCAGCTCACTCTCTTATAGAAAACATCAACGGCAAAAAAAACGCGGAAACACTGAAGATACCCGCATCCGTAGTCTGGAGAGATACCGTCAGTTCAAGGATTTAATTTAAACGTAAACTATATTTTGGGCTGAGTATTATTTTCTGTTGTACTCATATAAATCGTTATAGGTTATCTCCGGATGGGTATATCTTCTTCTGTTCCGAGTAACATTTTTGTAGTTTATTGCCTTTTGCGGGCAAAATTGAATACATGCCACGCATTGCTCACAATGATTTTTGAATACGGGCTTGCTGTTTGCCATTTCTATGTTTTTTACAGGGCATACTTTTTCACAAATGGTACAGCCGGTACAGTTGTTGTTAACCGAATAGTCTTTATCCATAAGTGATACTTTCTTAATAAAACCAGTATTCAGAAATCCAAGTATTTTTGTTAGTTTGTTTACACGATTATTATTTTTCATTTTAACTGATTCTATAATTGGAATAAGTTTTTCGTTTGATTTTTCTGTTATTTCTTTTACTTCTTTTTTCATGTTATACATGTTTACATAATTTGAAAACATTTTTATTTCTTGTCCGTAATTTAACTTGATACCGTGACTTTTAAACAGTAGTTCATACATTTGATAAATTGCATTACCGGGAGAACCGCCATGAGACGCAATTGAATAAAAATAGGCATTTTTATTATCATTCAATTTTATGCTCTTTGCAAAATCAATTACTTTATTAGGCAGTCCCCAGAAGTATACCGGATAAACAAAACCTATACTGTTATATTGTTTTTTAAAATCGAATGATTTTGCCATTGACACAATCTCACAGGTTTCCAGTTTTTTAGAAAGATCTTTTGCGATTTTTAAACAGTTCCCGGTTCCGGAAAAATAAAACACTAAGTTTGACATATTAATCTCCTTGATTGTTTTTTGGATAATTCGTGGTATTAAGGAATATAAATTTATTTATAAGAAGAGTTTATCACAAGAACTGCTTGATCTTGGATTTACTGAAGACAAGTTAAAGAAGATACATAGAAATATTCGTAGAAGCTTATTTAAAAAAATTTCAACTCATTTTGGTCAACCATACTTAAATTCGGCAACAATAGCCGGTTTATTTCGAATGATGATTAAACAAATATCAAGAAAAAACTTGAATAATTCTTGATATTGTATCACAAATATGGTACATTAAACATTATGGACAATAAATCATGTCTCATATATTGTGGCTTGAAATTTACCGTTGAATGGTATTATGACAAGAATGGTAAAAGTGTCGCCAACGAGTATTATTTAAGTGCATCAGAAGATTTAAAAATAAAATTTCTTGTTTTAAAAAAAATGGGTGATTTCGGAAAAATTTTTGATACTAGGAAATTTTGTAATGAAGGTGATGGTATTTATGCATTTAAACCTCAGCCGGACAGGTATTTATCGTTTTTTACTTATGGAAAGAAAATAATTGTTACAAATGGATTTAGTAAGAATGTGGATAAGTTGCCCAAAAATGAAAAAGCTTTGGCCATAAAGTATATGCAGGACTATCTAGATAGGAGAAAAGGAGGTTAAAAAATGAAATCAACATATGAGGAATTTATAAGTGATCCGAAAAGAAAGAAAAAATTCGATAAGGAATATAACGATTTTCTTTTATCAGAATTTTTGTTGGAAAAGATGGAATCAGAACAAATATCGGTAAGAGCATTGGCACAAAAGGCTGGAGTATCCCCTACAGTTATTCAAAAGATACGGACTAAAAACGCTGAAAGTATAAATTTTAGAACATTTACAAACGTATTGCATTCATTAGGATATAAAATTAATATAGTAAGGATATAAAAAGAATAGCAATACTGGATTTTTGTGTATTGTTTTTAATTGTTATTTTGTGAACAACTTTAAGGAATCAGTTATATGAACATCGAAGATATGATTCCAACAATTTCTTTACTCTATGTGTACAATCCCTTACTCAGTTTTCTTTCTTATTCAAATTAAAAAAGTTTCCTTTATTATAGCGGCAACAGCTTCCGGTGTCAGGTTAGTGTTGTCAATCTTCAAATAGTTTGCGAAAGGCTGCTCGCCGTCATGGGAATTAAGCCGTTGATTTAATTCAATATCACGAAATCGGTTTTCCGAAGATTTAATATCGCGCTTGGAAGGCTTGTGAAGCAAACGGTTCTCCGTTTTGTTCCGTTCGATACGTACATCGTGGTCTGCACACAGTTCCACCACACAGGTCTTTGCTCCATGCGATTCGTATAAATCCAAAAAAGACTGAATATACGCATGTGCCGGCGGTGAGTCGAAGTTATACATATTGGTGTATATCATTCCTAGCAAGTTGCTTTTTGCGACGGTTTCCAGGATCTCCTGTGTGAACAGGTTTTTAAGACGCTTGCCTTCTTCTGAACCGGGACCATACACAGGAACGAACTGAAATAATAATTCGCTGATCATGTGGTTGTGGAACAATTTTAACCCTGTTAGTTCAGCAAGAGCCTGTCCGACAGTCATCTTTCCTACGGCTGGCGGACCGATAATAATTACAAATTTCATTTATACCTGGAAACTTCGCTCGTTCGGGCTCGTTGGAGGTACTCCTCACATAAAATTCGTCTCAGGTTCCAGGACAAAGAGTCTGAGATATAATCAAATTTATTAACGGTGTTCATTTATTATTTTATCATATTTTTTATTTTCTTCTTCCAGTAGTTTAATTTGATTGTTTTGCTTTATTATTTCAAGTTCCAGTATTTCTTTCTGTATTTTCATTTTTGACACATCCCGGTGTCCTTTTACCATTTTACCTACAAAAAGAAATATCATTCCTATAAGCCCTAACGTCCCTGCTACCGAAAGTAAAACTATTAATGCTACAGTACCCATCAATTTTTCCTCCTTTTTATATATTATATTCAGTTTTTAAACTCAATTTTAAGATAAATCATATCTTTAAGCTGTTTACCTTCTTCGTACATTTCATGATCGTAGTTTAATATAAAAAAATCTTTTATTGTGTGTGAATATTCAAACCCGCAATTTTTATAAAATGATATGATTCTGCTGCTGTCTCCTGTTCCAACATTTAAAATCCTGCATTTATTTCTGTATTTTTCGATTATATATTGAATCATTTTTTTACCATACCCTTTCCCATGGTATTTTTCATAAGTCGCAATATTTTTAATTTCGTATATGCCGTCGTTTTCATTGGTAACTACGGCTACAGTTTTTAAATCATTATCATATAGGGCGAAAAGCTCGCCCCTGTAAAGATATTTCTTGATCATGCTTTCCTGTTCATCACCAAGAAGCAATAAATCCATATATTTCTCTTTATTTTCTGTTATCTCAATAATTTCCATGATCATTTCCCCCTTTTTGCCCATAATATAAAGTGTGTTAGATATGGCATTCCGTCCTGTCTGAATGTAATTTGTGCCGCATCAGTTAGAGCAGTTTTTACATCCACGTTATTTTCTAAACTGTTTAAAAGATCATCTTCCCAAAGAACGATACCGTCTTCTGTTTCTGAACTTTCAATAACATCGAATTTTCCTGATTTTTCCAACAAATTTTTCCACCACCGCGGCGAATGATATTTTGAAAATTCGTTTAGCCATAAATCCGTTCCATCATCGTAAACGAAAGGCAGGTTCTTCAAATTTTCTTCTGTGAATTCCTCATTAAAACACGGGCTTCCAATACAGAGTTGTCCTTCACTTTTTAAATGCGGCAAAAAGTGTTCCCAAAAAGCGGCATTTCCTCCGAAGTAATGAACACAATCCATGCAAAAGACAGCATCAAAATAATTATTTGCAAAGGGTAATTTTTGCGTTATATCAAGATTTAATGGAATAACAACATCCTCTAATTTACGTTGAACGGCTCTGTTAAAAATATCTGTTGAGTTAATCCACAAGTCAACGGCAAATACCTTTACATTATAATGCCTGGCAAGAAAAAATGATGTTGCTCCGTTTCCGCAGCCAAGATCAAGCACCCTCATATGAGGCTTTAGGTTTAATTTACGCGCCATTAATGCCGCTAAAAATAAACCCCCAGGCCCCATTTTTCCGTCATAAATCATATCTCTGGAATAATTCGAAATCTCAGGATACTTGGTTATATCAGCTGGCCGGAATTCTTTTTTTATTTTTTCTATGTCCATGTTTCCATCTTCATACCAATTTTATTGACAATATCGTGATTGTCAATAACATATGGTTGATAAGATGATTCAAATTGAATAGTATTGTGAACAGGAAAACATGTGTGAGAAAATGAAAATCAGAAGAAGTAAAATCCCATTTATAGTCATTTTACCGGTATTGTTTCCATACCTGGTTCTTTTTTCGCTCATTTGCATACTCACAAATACATTCATGGAAATACTGTTCTACAATAACAGTCTTTTTATTTTGCTTTATTTAATAATCATTTATATTGCCGCATTAATTTGTACAACCATATTTTTTATTAGGAACATTCTTTTGCATAGGGATTTTATAGAAATCCTTAAAATAAACATGATCGTAAAAATAATTCAAATACCTGCGTATATAGTTTTATTTTTACTGGGGATGTTGTTCCTGATTACTATTTTTACCATGGGAATATCAGTTGTATTATTGGTTTTTAATGGTATGGCAATTTTTTTAACGGGACTGATTGGCTTAAGCGGCATAATAAGATGCTTTTTCGAAAAAAAATTATCTTTAAAAAATACAGTTATGTATGCAATCTTTCAGTTTATTTTTGTTATTGATGTAATTTTTTGCATTATTATTTATCGAAAAATGAGAGGACAAAATGGAAAAAGAAATCAAATCAGTTCATGAGTTTGATGTTAGTTTAATTTGTGAGTATTATTCAAATTTTGAAAGGCAGGGTCCTGGGAGTCCTGAATCAACAATAAAGGCATTAAGTTTTATTGATAACCTTAACGAATTATCGCAAATTGCAGATATTGGCTGCGGAACAGGCGGACAAACAATTATTCTGGCTCAGCATACAAAGGCAAACATTACCGGTATAGATCTGTCTCCCGTTATGATAGAAAAATTCAATCATAACGCTGTTAAAAACAATCTGCAGAGCAGGGTTAAAGGCGTTGTCGGCTCAATGGATAACCTCTCTTTTAAAAATGAAGAGTTGGACATGATTTTGTCGGAAGGAGCAATTTACAACATTGGTTTTGAACGCGGTTTAAACGAATGGAATAAATATCTTAAAAAGGACGGATACATTGTTGTCAGTGAAGCGTCATGGTTTACAGAAACCCGCCCTGACGAAGTTTACGATTTTTGGATGGATGGCTATCCCGAAATAGATACAATTTCTAACTGTATTTCCAAAATGCAGAAGGCCGGATATATTCCCATGGCGTCTTTTATTATTCCGGAATCATGCTGGACAGATAATTTTTATTCATCGCATGTTTCTTTTCAGGAGATCTTCTTAAAGAAATACGCCGGAAATAAAACCGTCGAAGAATTTATTGAGTATGAACGTTACGAGGCACAACTGTATAATAAATACAAAAAATATTACGGATATGTTTTTTATATCGGGAAAAAGATATAGAATAAACGCAAGACTTGATAACACACTCAAAATGTAGTATATTGTTAACATGATACTAAAGAAAAAATTATTCTTTTTTCTGTTGTTTATAAGTTTATTTTTGCATGCCGGAAGCTTCGCTGCAAGTGCGCAAGAGCAGGCTGCAGTTACAACTGCAGAAATAGATTTAAACAAGTATCAAAACATAATATTTTCCATAATCAATAATCTAAGCCGAATAATAGAAAACAACAGAGCCAGCGAACATGTTTATAATACATTTGTATTTTCTGATAACGCTGTTCGTAACAGAATGGTTAATTTAACCATAGATCCAAGATTGGGTACAGTTTTAGGCGGAATGAATTTTACCATTTATGAATCCGGCGAAATCAGCCTTGTTTTCGGGCTGGAATATTTAAACACATATCACCCGGAAAGCAGTGTTCATTACTCAGTGCTTATCCATGAGTACAGGCATTTATATGATTATTTTAATAATACCGGTTTTGTAAGCTCCCTGGACAATGAAAGATCAAAATACAGATATGAACTTGATGCACTGAGGATTGAAGTAGAGTTCATAAAATATTATCTTGTCGGGAAATTCAAGTTAAGCAGGTTTGAGGAATATCTGCTGCAAAGTTTTGAAAACAATAATCTTAATTCCGCATCCGTTGTAATGCTGAGGGAATCCATGGATTGTGTGTTTTGGTTTAATAACCTGGAAAACAGATATGATGAAAACAATGTTTCTAAAGACGAAATATACAGATTGTTAAGGCAGGAAGGCAATAGCCTCATTCAGCTTTTTAATAATGCAAATGAAGATTTTGCCAGATTTTTTCATTTTATTGAAATATCTACATTCAGAAAAAACATGATCAGGATGATCGGAATTGTCAACGAAAATGTTACAATTACCTGGGAAGAATTTTTTGATCAAAACCCGGAAATAGAAAAAATTTATAATGTTATGACGGAAATACTGGTTAAGGAAAGAGACGGTCAGGCAGTTTATTTAAGTTCTATATACCGGTTTTGGGAAGATGATATTATCAGCAGAAATTAAAATATGTTTTTAATAAAAGACCGAGCTCCATTTTTTAAAACCAAAAACACCGTGATATACAATGGAGATTGCCTTGAAGTATTAAATCTTATTCCTGAAAATTCCATAGACATGATTTTTGCAGATCCACCGTATATGCTGTCTAATGACGGATTAACTTGCAAGAACGGAAGAATGGCGAACGTTAACAAAGGGAAATGGGATAAAAGCGGAGGTTTTGAATCAGATACGGTTTTTCACAATGAATGGATATCAGCCTGCCGCCGTGTTTTAAAACCACAAGGTACAATATGGGTATCCGGAACATATCACAGTATTTATCAATGCGGTTATATTTTGCAAAAAAATAATTTCTGTATCTTAAATGATATTGCCTGGTACAAACCCAATGCGCCGCCCAACTTAAGCTGCCGCTTTTTTACAGCATCACACGAAACGATTCTTTGGGCCCGCAAGGATAAAAAGGCAAAGCACACGTTTAATTATGACGAAATGAAAAACGGCAGTTTTCCCGAAGACAAGTTAAAAAAAGAGAATACGCAAATGAGATCGGTATGGTCAATTACTACGCCTAAAAAAGACGAGAAATTGCACGGAAAACACCCTACTCAAAAACCATTGGATTTGTTAAAACGAATTGTTCTGGCATCAACAAATGAAAACGATATTGTACTCGATCCGTTCTGCGGAAGCGGAACTACGGGACTTGCCTGTAAACACTTAAAAAACAGATCGTTCATTGGTATAGAAATCGATAAAGATTACTGTGAAGTAGCAAAGAGCAGATTGATGTAAAAGCGAAGTTTCCAGGTAGTATTCAAAAAGCTAAGTTCCTGATATAAGAGAAGTGATGGGGGGACAGTTGACAGGTAAATGGAACACGCTCTGAAGTTTCCAGTTTTTGAAGATAAGCTGAAAGAAGAATGTGCTGTCTTTGGAGTCAGTATAAATACCGATGAGGCCGCAGGTATCACATATAACGGGCTGCTTTCGCTTCAGCATAGGGGGCAGGAGGGCGCCGGCATTGCGGTGGCAAACAAACGCAGCATTGTGTGCCGCAAGGACATTGGTCTTTTAACAGAAGTTTTTTCCGGCGAAGAATTTGGTAACATGCCGAAAGGGCGTGTTGCAGTAGGGCACACACGCTATTCGACAAACGGTTCTCACTCAAAAGAAAACGTCGGGCCTTTTGTTACGGAGTACCTGACGGGCAGGATTGCAACGGCTCACAACGGTAATGTTGTAAATGCTGTGGAAATCCGGGACGAGCTAAAAGAATACGGTCTTCGTTTTGACGCTACAAGCGACAGCGAAGTTGTGTCATCGCTGATCGCCTACTATATAACTACAGAAAAAAGCGCAATCGCGGGAGTTAAAAAAGCCGCAGACCTTCTGCGCGGAGCGTTCTCCCTGATCATCGCGACAAGCAAGGATAAGCTGATTGCTGTCCGCGATCCAAATGGTTACCGCCCCCTTTGTATCGGGAAAAACGGAATTGGCTATGCAGTTGCGTCCGAAAGCTGCGCGCTTGATACATGCGGGTTTGACTTTGTCAGGGATGTCCTGCCCGGAGAGATCGTAATGATCGAGAACGGGGAAATAACGCATCAGGGTGTAAAGCTGCACAGAAAGGATGATAATCGCGGGCTTTGCATTTTTGAATACGTATATTTCTCGCGCCCTGATTCTGTGATTGACGGCCTGAGTGTTTATGAAGCGAGGTACAACATGGGGCTGGCTCTTGCGAAGGAACACCCTGTTGATGCCGATGTTGTCTGCGGCGTTCCCGATTCCGGCCTCGATGCCGCTTACGGGTACAGCGCAGGAAGCGGCATTCCGCTTGTAAACGGGTTTGTAAAAAGCAGATACATCGGCCGAAGTTTTATTTATCCGACGCAGACTCAGCGTGATGCGACGGTCAGGCTTAAACTCAATCCGCTGTCTGCAAGTATCAAAGGCAGACGGATTGTTCTTGTTGACGATTCGATTGTCCGCGGAACAACAAGCGAAAAAATTGTAAGTAACCTTAAAAAAGCCGGAGCAAAAGAAGTACACATGAG
>Ga0123356_10005103_pt1 | contig 13455 bp, 13 predicted proteins | sample TergutEmb28metaG_2_FD_92546 | JGI IMG/M metagenome (GOLD analysis project Ga0123356, IMG submission 92546) | Embiratermes neotenicus P3 segment gut microbial communities from Petit-Saut dam, French Guiana - Emb289 P3 | ecosystem: Host-associated > Arthropoda: Insects > Digestive system > Gut ... | reverse complement strand
CGGCAGCGAGTATTTGAAAACATTTGACAACAAGTTTTCAAGCACTCGCTGCATCAGCCTGCCGTCAGCCCTCGCCATGAGGCTGTCAGGCAGGGCGACACGCAGGTCGAGCCCCGATGATTTAATAGAATTATCTAGCTCGCCCAGCACCTGATTTATCAGGGACACAACATTAAGCTCTGTCAGATTGACGTCAATGTTGCCCGTTGACGCTTTTGCGGCTTCGAAAAGCTCATCTGTCAGTGTCTTGAGCCGCAATGATTTTTGCTTGAGCACATCGAGATAATCATGAGCTCTTTCGCAATCAAGACCTTCGCTCTCGAGCAGGTCGGTATATGTGATAATCGATGTCAAAGGCGTTCTGATATCATGTGACACATTGGTGATAAGCTCTGTTTTGAGCCGCTCACTCTTCATACGCTCTTCGACTGCTGTATTAATCCCTGCCGATATATTATTTATTGACCCTGCAATGCTTCCTAGCTCACCGCCGCCTGCGAATATCGGAGCTTTATAGCTGCCTTCACTGACAGCGCGCGCACCAAGCTCCAGAGCACGAATACGTCGTGCATACAGGGTCAGCAGCAGCGCAGTGAGACCCGTTAAAACCAGCACCACTAACAAAGCAACTCCGAGATTTCGGGATTCTGCAGCAACTATTGCTACAAAGAATGTCCAGCAAAAGACAGCAATAGATATTGATGTAACTTTAAGCATAAGGCGTGTACCTGCCCACATTGCCTTTAACTTCCGTGCGATGAAACGAATTGAACCGAACAAGCAACTGTAAACAATCGCATAAACTAATGTATGCTTCCAAAATCCGCCTGCTTTTAAGCGTTTGACAAAGCCCATAAGCCAAAACAGAACAGGTGGTACAATCAGCACAGTCGCAACGGCGATGATAATGTTGAAGGTTATAATTGTATTGTTATTCCACGATGTTAATAGTGTTCCGTCTGCATTCCATATACGGCTGATACCGACTCGCGAAACAGATTCTGCGATGATATAACCAAGGAATATAATCAAAACTGTCCAGCCTGCCACCAAGGCAAGACTAAAATCCCAGTACGGTTTATCAACCGGCGAGAAATGAACGCTTTCGGATTTAATTACTTCACCGTCAACCAATCTGTTAACTCTGCCTGCTCCGACTAATAACACAACAATCATACCGATTACTAACAATGCAGATATAGAAATAATTATTAAGTCTCTTAAATATGCATTGCTGACCGATGCTATGATATGGTTTTGTGCAGCAACAAATTCCGAGGTAAATGCGAGGTATATTGTCTGCTTTGCTCCTTGAGAAATAGCGACATGAGAATACCCGTAGGAGCTGCTGCCCGATTGCTCTTGGAAATCATCATACGACACCATGTAAAAAACCGGGTGAGACCTGAAAAAGTTTCTGTTGAATTGGTCATTTATGTTGGGGACATTTGATATGCTGCTGTTAATTTCAATAGTGGAAGCTCTGCTGATATCAGACTCATTATGCGACTCGATTGTAAAATTACGCCCAATAATACTGCGCCCAAAAAGCTCTTCTGCGCTTTCGATAATACCGTTGTAGCTATAATCGTGATTATAGTCGTAGTCATAATCAAAATGAGAATCACCTATGTAGACAGTATCCTGTAACTCAATATGCTTGCTTGCATAAGCTTCTGCTGTCCCCTCGTTACTTATACTAAATAACAAACCTTCCGCGTTTTCCAAATATCTTAGAGAGTAGCGGAAAGAGCTGAGCTGTTGCTGCTTGGCAGACTCCTCTATTCTCCTGCGTGCTTGTGTTGAATCCTGTGTGAAGCCATCGATTGTTCCATATAGATAGTTCTCATCGTGAGTGCGAAGTTCAGACCAGTTTTCAATATGAGCCAGTATATTATCGTTAAAATTCGATTGGTAAACAATACGGTTTGTATAGTTGAACCATGTCAAATGAGCACCTGCCATGATTGCTTCCTCACTGCCGAAATAAGCGACAATTGCTGCATGACGGTTTACTTCTCTCATGTTGTGTTGATAAAAGTATTGATTAGTTGACAGGTCGGTGAAAATGACCTGCGGGTGTACTCCAGTCTCATCTGCTCTAATAAGCGAAGCCAGAGCACGGTTTAGTGCTGCAAAGCACAATGCCGGTATTAATACTAAGCAAACTATTCTAACGGCTGTCCAGCCTTTCAATTTTGTATCCAATTCCCCATACCACCTTTAAATATTTTGGGTTTTTCGGGTCGATTTCAATTTTCTCCCGAATCCGCCGTATGTGTACTGCGACTGTATTGTCTGCACTGTATGCGTCCTCGCCCCAGACACGTTCGTATATCTCATCAATCGGAAAAACTCTTCCGGGATTGCGTATCAGCAAGAGTGCTATTTTGTATTCGAGCGGAGTCAATCGCACATCTTCTCCGTCTACCGAGACGGTTTTATGATTATCATCAATTGTCAGACCGCCTGCAGTGTGCACACCTTCTTCAGGTGACGGCAAGCTTCCGAGCACTGTGTATCGCCTTAATTGGCTCTTAACACGGGCTATAAGCTCAAGAGGGCTAAACGGTTTTGTAACATAGTCATCAGCCCCTGCCGAGAGTCCAATGATTTTATCTGTATCCTCGCTTTTAGCAGAGAGCATAATTATCGGAATGTTGCGGCTTTTACGGATTTCCATCGTTGCACCAAGACCGTCAAGCTCCGGCATCATGATATCCATGATTATCAGCTTTACATCATGCTCCTCAAGAACTGCTAAAGCTTCTTTGCCGTTATGTGCAAGATGCGTCTTATAGCCCTCGTTACCGAGATATACAGCTATTGCTTCCGCAATTTCCTTGTCATCGTCACATATAAGTATGTCTGTCACTATGCTTACCCTCCGTCAATTTCTTGTGTAATCCTACTCAAGCACCTCCAATTATACCACATCCTTTCATAAAATTTTCGGGTATATTGAAAGGATAAAATAAACATCTTACAAAAAAGCACTGCTAATTATGAAGAATTTCTTAAGGAATATGTGTCAGGGGTGTGTCAGGGGGACGGTTCTACTGACACATTTTTCTTGTGTGACAATAAAGCGTATGATAGAATGACCCGCGAAGTTTAAAGTGTACTTACAAACGGGAGTATTTAAATGCATATAATTTTACTTAGCATATTAGCGGGTGTAGTGGGTATGGGTCTTGGCGGGCTGATGACTGCTATATTTGGAAGCAAAAGTGACAAGGTTATCGGGATATTTTTATCTTTTTCGGGTGGTGTTATGATTAGCATTGCATTTGTTGAGCTAATACCCGAAGCGATTGCGTTATCTAACCTTTGGATTATGGTTATCGGATTGTTTTTAGGTGCAATACTGGTATTTAGTTTACATCATATAATAGACTTTATTTCACGCTCGGGCGGAACGTCAAAGCTTCATGATACATTTGCCGAGTATTTTCACTCGGGAGATGTGATTTCAAAGAAATCGGGTATGCTCAGAGCAGGTATGATTATGCTCTTTGCGATTGCACTACATAATATACCTGAAGGTCTTGCCATGGGAGCAGCAGGGAACTATGATGCAAGACTTGGATTTACACTTGCGATTATAATCGGACTTCATAACATTCCCGAAGGAATGGCAGTTTCGGCACCGCTCATTTTAGGCGGGCTTTCAAAGCTCAAAGCAGTTGTTATTACACTCATTGCAGGAGCGACCACTGTGTTAGGCGCAGTAATAGGCGTGCTAATCGGCAGTATCTCCGACATAGCTGTTGCACTATCCTTTGGCGCTGCCGCAGGAGCAATGCTATATGTCGTTCTCGGTGAAATACTTCCTCAATCAATAGTAATGAGCAAAGACCGTATACCAACAATTTTTGCTTTTTTAGGGATTGTAGTGGGAATGGTATTCACAAAACTACTTGGGTAAGGAATACCTTACCCAAGCTTAATGCTTTTGTGTTACAAATTATTTTTTGATTGTTTACCGGTTTTCTTTCGTTTTTGTACTGCTTCGTGGAGCAGATATTCTATTTGACCGTTTAGTGAGCGGAAGTCGTCTTCTGCCCAAATAACAAGTTCTTTCCATAGTGAAGCAGATAACCTGAGAGGGATTTGCTTTTTTTCTTTTTCATCCAAACTCAATCGCTCCTTCCGTTTAGTAATTGCAACGATTCTACATAAGGGTCAAAATGACCCTTATGACAATATTTAATAAATTGAACCGCTGTTTACTACAGGCTGAGCGTCCCTATTGCCGCAAAGTACGACAAGCAAGTTGCTTACCATTGCTGCTTTGCGCTCTTCGTCAAGCTGAACGATGTCGTTTTCGCTGAGCTTCGATAGTGCCATTTCGACCATTCCGACAGCACCTTCAACTATCATGTTACGTGCATCAACAATTGCTGAAGCTTGTTGCCTTTGGAGCATGACGGCTGCGATTTCTTCCGAGTATGAAAGGTGAGTGATACGTGCTTCCACAATCTCCAAGCCTGCCATTTCAACCTTTGATTGAATTTCATTGCGGAGCTTATCTGCTACGTCTTGACTGCTTCCGCGAAGTGATTCTTCATTATCCTTGCCGGGGTTGTCATAAGGATAAAGCCTTACAATGTTTCTGAGTGCGGAGTCGCATTGGATTGACAAGTATTCTTTGTAGTTGTCAACGTTAAATACCGCTTTTGCAGTGTTAACAACACGCCAGATAACAACTATACCGATGATGATAGGATTGCCGAGTTGGTCGTTGATTTTTTGCTTGTCGTTATTAAGGGTCATGTCTTTAAGTGAGATGCGTTTGTTGACTAATCCCATAGATGCTGCGTCAATCGAACTGAGTGAGCTGATAGCTGATGCAACGGATTCACTCGACGGCTTAACAGCTGCACTAGTTGTAGAAGTTACACCTGCTGCAGGGTTAACAGCGACGCTGAACGGGTTAACCCAATAGAAGCCTGCTCCTTTAAGTGTTCCCGTATATTTTCCGAACAGGGTCATTACATAAGCTTCATTTGGCTTGAGGATTTTCAGCCCTGCATACAAAACAGGTCCTATTATAAAGCCATAAAGTGCTCCGACAGTTATAAGAGCGATTGATAAAAAGTCGGGTACGTTGTCTACCACTAATATAATGCCATAGATAAATGCAAAAATACACGCAAGTACAGCAAGTGTGTTCATTATCAAACAAGCCATACCGCTCATTGCCTTGAGTTCAATCTCCTCATGCAGGATTTTCTTTTCTGTTGCCATATTTTCTACCTCCAAAATTTTAAAACTTATATCATAAAGATATCACAATAATACTACTATGAAATGTAAGTCTTGTCAAGCATTTAATTTTTCTTGACTTTTATAGTTTTTTAGTTTAATATTTGCAAGGTATTGCCAGGTGTAAAGTGTTATTACTTTACTGCAAAGTAGAGAAGGTTAAAAATATGAAGGAAGAAACACTACAGTATACGTTACTATTCGACTTTTTTGGTGACCTTCTTACGGAAAAGCAACAGGAGTACTTTGACCTTTATCATAATGAGGATTTATCACTGTCAGAAATTGCAGAGAGTGCAGGAATTACCAAGCAAGGGGTCTATGACATAATAAGCCGTGCCGAGAAAACACTAATTGGAATTGAACAAAAGACAGGGGTAATCAAAAAGTGGTTGCAAGCAAGAGCAGAGGTAGAGCAGGAACTTGCAGAAAAAGGGAATATAAATCCAACCATTAAGGATTATTTCCAATTAACTTAAACCACCACACCTATCTACTAATAACACAGAAGAACCAGTCCCCATAGTCTCGCAAGCGAGCCATTTAAGAAACGCAAGCGTTTCCCCTGTGTTTCATCTTGAGAAATTAAAGGATAACCACAATGGCGTTTGAAAGCTTATCAGAAAAACTTAATGCAGCATTTAAGAAGCTTAGGGGTAAGGGGCGTCTTAAAGAAGCCGATATTAAAGAAGCCATGCGTGAGGTTAGGCTGGCACTGCTTGAAGCTGATGTCGGGTTTAAGGTTGTAAAAGACTTTGTAAGTACAGTCAGCGAAAGAGCGGCAGGTAAGGAAGTTCTTGAAAGCCTTACTCCTGCTCAAATGGTTATCAAAATTGTTAATGAAGAGCTTTGCACTCTTATGGGGTCGGAAAATGCAAAAATTACAATTTCATCTAAGCCGCCGACAATAATAATGCTCATAGGTCTGCAAGGTGCAGGTAAAACAACAAACGGAGCCAAGCTTGCAGGTTATCTTAAAAAGAATAACAGCAAGAACCCACTGCTGGTAGCGTGTGATATTTATCGCCCTGCAGCGATTGAGCAGCTCAAAACTGTCGGAAAGCAGCTTGACATTCCGGTTTTTGAGATGGGTGCATCAAATCCTGTTAACATTGCAAAAGCAGGAGTGGCTCATGCAAGCAAGCAAGGTAACGATTTGGTGATACTCGATACTGCAGGGCGGCTTCACATCGATAGTGACCTTGTCGATGAGTTAAAAAACATAAAAGCAGCGGTGAATCCAACAGAAATCTTGTTAGTTGTAGATGCTATGACCGGGCAAGATGCTGTAAACGCTGCATCGGCGTTTAATGAAGCACTTGGAATCGATGGAGTAGTTTTAACAAAACTCGACGGCGACGCTCGAGGCGGAGCTGCACTATCGGTTAGAGCGGTCACAGGGAAGCCTATCAAGTTCTCGGGAACCGGTGAAAAGCTCGACCAAATTGAGCCTTTTTATCCAGACCGTATGGCATCACGGATTCTCGGAATGGGTGACGTTTTAACCCTGATAGAAAAAGCCGAACAAGCCTTTGACGAAAAAAAAGCTCAGGAATTGACCGAAAAACTTATGAAAAATAAGTTTACACTTTCTGACTATTACGAACAGTTAACACAGGTCAGGTCTATGGGCGGACTTTCAGACATAGCAGGAATGCTGCCGGGCATGGATGCTAAAGCACTTGCGGGAGCATCAATTGATGAAGGAATGCTTACAAAAACAGAAGCAATCATACTCTCAATGACGAAGCATGAGCGTGATAATCCGTCAGTACTAAACAGCAGCAGAAAAAAGAGAATAGCTGCAGGCAGCGGAACAGCGGTTGTGGATATAAACAGATTACTCAAGCAGTTTGAAGCAATGCAAATGATGACAAAGCAGATGGCAAAAGGAAAACTACCTGCAATGTTTGGCGGAAAAGGCAAAAAAGGCTTCTTAGGAATGTAGTTAAAGAAGATTAAATATATATATTTCCCGAAAGGGATGTAAATAAACAATGAGGATAATTAATCGGAGGAAAAACAAAAATGGTAAAAATCAGACTTCGCAGAATGGGCGCAAAAAAGAATCCTTTCTACAGAATAGTTGTAGCAGATTCAAAATCACCGCGTGACGGCAGATGTATTGAAGAAATCGGAACATATAATCCGCTGACAAAACCGTCAACAGTAGACATCAATACTGAAAGAGCAGATTATTGGATTAAAACCGGCGCACAACCGACCGACACAGTCAGAGCACTTCTGAAAAAAGCAGGGGTAGAAAAGACTGTAACAGAGAAAAAAACAAAAGAACGAGTCAAAAAAGCTAGCGATAAAACAGCAAAAGCTTCAAAACCGGCAGATACAAAGAAAAAAGAAGTAAAAGCACCAAAGGCTGAACCAAAGGCAGAGCCTAAAGCAGAAGCCAAAGCAGTAGCAAAAGCAGAAGCAAAAGCTGAACCGAAAGCAAAAAAAGCAGCTGCTCCTAAAGCGGAAACTAAGGCGGAGCCAAAAGCAGAAGAAGTAAAGGAAGAAAAAGCAGCAGAAGCTCCGGCTGAAGCGCCGGATGAAAAGACAGAGGAAGCTTAAATGAGTGATTTGAAAGAATTGCTGACATATATAGCTAAAAATCTTGTCGATAACCCCGATGAGGTTAATGTCACCGAACGTGAAACAGAAACAGAAACTGTTTTTGAGCTTCGTGTCAATGCAACAGATATGGGCAAAGTCATCGGACGCCAAGGACGAATTGCAAAAGAGGTTCGTGCGCTTATGCGTAGTGTAGCTGCAAGGCAAGGAAAGCGTATCAGCGTCGATATCGTTGATTAATTCAATGAAGGACAAAGAGGAGCTTTTAGAAGCAGGCAAGGTTGTGAACACTCACGGCATACGCGGTGATGTAAGATTGCAGCCGTGGGCAGATTCGCCCGACTTCTTGACAGGTTTTAATTGCATATACATTGATGATATACCTGTAAATCTTCTGGCAGCAAAAGTTCACAAGGGTTGCGTAATAGCAACCCTTGAAGGCATTAACAATATTGATGCCGCAATAAAACTTAAAGGCAAAATCTTCAAAATTAGAAAAGCAGACGCAAAGCCGGAAGAGGGGAAATATTTCATTGCAGACCTCATTGGTCTAACCGCTATAGATGCAGATAACGGCGATGAGCTTGGGAATGTAACAGACATTCTGTCGTTGCCTTCACATAATGTATATGTAATAACAGGCAAGCGTGAAATTCTTGTGCCTGCTGTTTCAGAGTTTATTATTGAAACTAATATAGATGACAGATATGTGAAGATACGCGTAATCGAAGGCATGTAAGGAAAGTAAGATATGAGAATTGACATTATGACGCTATTTCCCGATGTAGTCGGGGATATGCTTTGTGAAAGCATACTGGGTCGCGGACAGGAACGCGGCTTTATTCGTGTCGAGTGTCATCAAATACGTGATTTTACAACCAATAAGCAAAGACAGGTTGATGATTACCCCTACGGCGGCGGCAGGGGTTGTGTAATGCTCGCCCAGCCACTCTATGATTGTTGGAAGTTCATAAGTGATGAAGCAGGTCGTAAAATACATACTATTTATATGTCGCCATGCGGCTCTGTCTTTAAGCAAGAAGACGCGCGCCGTTTGCAAAGAGAGCACGACAGACTGATAATAGTATGCGGAAGATACGAAGGCGTTGACGAACGTTTCATCGAAGAATGTGTTGATGAGGAGTTATCAATCGGTGACTTTGTTTTAACCGGCGGAGAAATACCGGCAATGGTTATCGCCGATGCAGTTTGCAGACTCGTACCCGGTGTATTACCCGATGAAGAATGCTTCACAGATGAAAGTCACTGGAACGGTCTTCTCGAATACCCCCAATACACTCGCCCCGAAACATGGCGTGAACGAAAAGTACCTGAGATATTACTCTCAGGTCACCACGAAAATATAAATAAATGGCGAAAAGAGCAATCGCTCGAAAGAACAAAAATACGCCGCCCCGATATGTTGGAACAAAAGTGAATATTATTCGTCTTATGCTGTATGACCTTGAAATTAAACTATGAAGGGGACATTGAAATGAAAAAGAGAATATCTATAATAATTTGTGTTATCCTCGCAATTGCAATTCTGGCGGCATGTGCAAATACAGACTATGCAACCAACGAAACACGTGGTGAATCAACAGCTGACAGCTCGCCAATGCGACGCTCACAACTGGCAGCATCAATAGAGCCGATGGCTCCTTCTGCCACACCGATGCCGATGGCAGAAATGATGATAGCGGAAGAGTATGCTTATGCAGTGTACGACGATGCCGATTGGGGTATGGCAGATGCAAACTACTCCACAGCAGGAGGTGGTGTAGGAGGACTTTCCACAAGTGGGATTGTACCGATAGCAGAGCCGGACGCAGGCAGCATGGCAGAGAAAATTATTTATTATGTACACGCAAGCATTGAAACCTTAAAATTTGACGAGACTATCGCTGATGTTAGCGTAATGCTTGCAACATACAATGCGTTTATTGAAAACTCCAGTGTCAGCGGTGTCGACACTCAATCGCGGCATCACGGCTGGAATACACACAGAAGTGCACACTTCACAATCAGAGTTCCGAATCAACAGCTAAATGCAATGACGGACAATCTCGACAAACTCGGCAATGTCACGCATTTAAATTATAACTCCACGAACATTACAACACAGTTTTTTGACACTCAATCTCGCCTTAATTCATTAAAAGTACAAGAAGAGCGTTTACTGGCTATGCTTTCCAGAGCAGAAGACGTGCCCGAGCTTATAATGATTGAAGAGAGACTCAGCGATGTCCGCTACCAAATCGAAATGCTGACAACAACCCTTACAGGCTGGCAACGAGAGGTAGATTTCAGCACATTGTCAATCAATATCAGAGAAGTTGAAATATATACAGAGCCGCCGGAACTTCACGTACCTTACTGGCAGCAAGTCGCAAACGGCTTTATGAACTCAATCAGAAATATCGGCAGATTTTTTATGAACCTCTTTATGTGGCTGATAGTTTCAGCACCCGTAATAATTATCATTGCAGTAGCAGCACTGGTCGGGGCATTGCTAATAAGAGCAAAAATCCGTAAGAATAAAAAAGCAGCTGCGAAAGCCCAAGAGGAACTCCAAGAGCAAACCCAAGAGGTTGCAAGCAACCCCGAAAATCAACAAAGCGATAATAACGAATAAACGTTAATATTATTCTAAGCTTTTCTTTAAGACTTTGAGGGATTTGAGTGCATTACTAAACTCAAATCCTTCAATTTGCTTTATTAAACCCTCGCTACCAGGTATGTGCCGCAGGCTTAATGTAAGCGATAAACACTTGGGGTCATTATCTTTTAAGTACTGCTGAAGATTATTAAGCAGCGTATTGGTTTCTTCTTCGTTGAGGGAAACTTCCTCATCAAAAACGGATTTCTTTTGATTTTCAAACAAAACTTTTTCATTAAATTCGGAATCATTTACATCTATCGTATCGAATTTAAGTTCAAAGCTGAATTTACTTCCGACACCGGGCATACTCTCAACCTTGATATCTCCACCCATAGCTTCGACAATTCTTTTTGTTATCGACAATCCAAGTCCTGTGCCGTCAATCTCAAGAGCTGTGTCTGCTTCCGGCACGGCAAACGGGTCAAGAAATCGTGCAATTTGCTCTTTTGACATACCGCTGCCGCTGTCTGTAACTGCAAAAGCAAAAGTCATACTTCGCTGCGTTTTATCCCGTATTTCCACAACAAGCTTTACAGTGCCGACATCAGTGAATTTGATAGCGTTTGAAAGAAGACTGACAAGAACTTGTCTGAGTCTCACGGGGTCTCCAAGCGGGTGGAGATTTGTGTCCGGCTCTGCGGAAATATACATCATTATGTTTTTTTCGATGGCGTTTGGCATAACTAAGCTACGGCAGCTTTCGAGCAAATCCTGCATATCAAAAGGAATATTATCAAGGTCCATTTTGCCTGATTCAATCTTTGAAATATCCAAAATATCGTTTATTAAAAGCAGAAGTCCATTTGCATTTTCATGTATTTTCTGCAGATAATCCCTGGTTGCAACGGGTAAATTGCCGTCAACTGCAAGCTCGGAAAACTCGGTTATATTGTTTATAGGCATCCGAATTTCGTGGCTCATGCTTGCCAGAAACTTTGATTTATACTTACTTTCGGCTTCGGCAGCCTCGCGAGCCAGTCGCCGCTCATACCCGGAAATGGCAAGTGCCATAATATCTGCAAGCGAAGAAGCAAATTGCTGCTCTTCCATTGTCCACTCGCGGCCGTCGGGATATATTTCATTTCTTTCCTGCTCAATACTGACAGAGCCGTAGAACTTTCCGCCGATATTTAACGGTGCCTCGAGCATTGCACAAATATCAGGATTGTGAGAATAATATGAATCGGGGAAATTCTCCGAAATGCTATCCTCGACACAAAGACGTTCGGATAAAAGACGTGCAACATAAGCTTCGTCGCTTAACATATCATACTCTGCTTTCTCTACAAAGTCTTTGACGGAAGCACTATAGGCGGCTATGCAAACAAGGGCGTTCTTTTCTTCCGAATATAACCATACCGCAACAACATCGGTATTTGCCGCAACACAACCCTTTCGTGCAATGTTTTCTGCTGCGGTTTTTAAATCGCCCTTTAAAATTGCAGGCGATTTTGTTATCTCTGCCAGAGCGCTGCTGAGTGCCTTAGCACTTATAAAATTATCCTGCAGCTGCCTCTCCATATTCTTACGGCTTGTAATATCGCGTGCCATACCTAACACGCTGTTCATGACCCCGTCAACCATTACAGGGATTCTGATAGTTTCATAAATACGGGATTCACCGTTTGCACCTTGAATTGGCTCCTCTTGCTTAATCATCTGCCCCGAGTCTAAGACTTGTTGATTCAAAGCATCATAATCCTTATCGACTGAATCCGGCTCCTTGACATCCGATGCTTTTTTTCCTGTAATATCAGTTTCGATATCGTACATTTTTTGCATTGCAGTATTTATATATGTGAATCTTAAGTCCAAATCCTTTACATACAAAAGGTCGGGAATAGCATTAATAATCGTAGTAAGGGTTGCTTTTTGCTGCTCAAGCTCTTTTGTACGTTCCTCGACAAGCTTAACGAGCTTTTTCCCGTCGTAACGGCTTTTAAGTAAAAAAGCTAAAACGAGGGCGATTATAAGAAATCCAAGTATGAGAGCACCTATTAGTAATGGTATTTGCACGTCGAATCCCCCTAGTTACTCAAATAGTAGAAGCCAGTATAACACAGAAGTGTTATTCTTTACTAGCAGGAAAAAAGAAATTTACGGAATAATGAAAATGCCTCAATGATGAAATAAGTTCTCATAAGAAAATGCAAGAGTAAATATACGATAACACCGGAAAGAATTAATCCACCTGTCAAAAGTATGCACTGCAATGTTCCACCCTCCATAACCGGCAAATAATAATATCCCACAGCAACAAGTATTGTAGATGTCAAAATAGACTTAGTCTTCAAAAAGCACAACCCTCCGTCGCCTAAAAGCGATATTTTTTATGATGAAAAACCTGTAGAAAATGTAGAAAAATTCAAAGCGAAAAACGAAAAAACCCGTAATATCATGCGAATTTTCACAATTAAAGTTGGAAAATGATGAAACAAACGTGTAAAGACAAAAGGAATTTACCGTGCTAAAATAAATGGAATAGACATTGTAAGCGTGGTGTGTAGTGTGACTCTAATTGGAAATATTAATTCGGCGATTTTCAAAAATATATGTCCGATATTAACTGAGACAGTGCTACTCACTGAAAAACAAGCTGCTCATATAAAAGAAAGGCATCCGCATGAATTTAAACTTTTCTTTGAAGTTGCTCCAAAAATTTTAATAGAACCCGATTATATAGTCGAAGCAAATATGAGTGATAGTGTTGTATTGATGAAAAAGCATGATAATGGCGAGCACTATAGATTAATTTTAAGACTGAAGTGTTTTAGCGACCCTATTGATTACAGCAATTCAGTTATTTCATTTTGGAAAATTGATAATCGACGGTTACTGTTCAGACGCCGCCATTTCTTTCAGCCCGCGCTATGCGCCCGCGAACCCCACCCACCGGCTCGGAGTGACTCCTCGCCTGAAAGCAGCGTAAAACAAGCCTGTGACATAAAAAAAGT
>Ga0123356_10005102_pt1 | contig 13456 bp, 16 predicted proteins | sample TergutEmb28metaG_2_FD_92546 | JGI IMG/M metagenome (GOLD analysis project Ga0123356, IMG submission 92546) | Embiratermes neotenicus P3 segment gut microbial communities from Petit-Saut dam, French Guiana - Emb289 P3 | ecosystem: Host-associated > Arthropoda: Insects > Digestive system > Gut ... | reverse complement strand
GTTTTTTAGGTGAACTGTAAGAAATCTGCAAATTTTAACTAAAAACTTATCCCACTACACGTAAAAGTATATTCGTTTTTGCGCAGTCTGAGATTTCAATAATTCCATAATTTTTTGGCAACACGCGCAAAACCCAACCAAATTGAAAACAGGGTGATCTTAAATGATGCTAAACCTCTGCTTCACTATGGCCTGATGCCTTTAACTTTGTCGATCGCCTGCATCTGAACACATAAACGGGTAGTCGCCATCAGGTTGTGTTGAGGTATTGCTGAAAAGTGGTATTCTTTTGCTTGTTTAGTGCGGATGTGAACAAATCATAGAACAATATAGTTATTATCTGTAGTATTAACTACCGCGACTGTTGAGTGTTGGTTGGTGTTTGATTGTTGATGTTAGGTTGAGTTGGTGTAGTAGATTAGTGGCAGTGCTAGTAGAACGGTGTTTTTTCCCTTTGTGGTTAGAGCATATTTTACATGCAGGGGTGGACCGGGGATGATGTTGCGGGTTATGTAGTGGTGGGTTTGGAGCATTTTGAGTTTGTCACTAAGAGTACGCGAATTGACCCCTAAGAGTTTTTTGATCTCTCCAAAACCCGTGGTGCTCTTTAACATAAGGGTGTAGAGAATCTCCAAACTCCACTTCTGAAAAAGCAAATTGAAAGTGTCTTGGAGCCTCTCAATTTCATTTTTAAGTTCGGTTGGGGTAACTTTTTGGTTTTCTATGATTTGCGTAAAGGTACTCTCTATGCCCACTAGAACCTGGGTCATCTGGGACTCAACAATTCTGCGAAATTCCCCACTTAAACTAAGAGGCGTGCTCATAGCTCTCACTTGGTGTGGTTTTTCTCACTTCATGCTTTATTAGGGTTTACTTACACAACATGGTGTAATAAGTAAAGTAATGGAGAGAGGATCATGGAGAGCTATGATGCAATAGTTGTCGGCGCTGGAACAGCGGGCTGTATAGCTGCTAAAACCATCGCTGAGAAGGGCTTAAAAGTTACCCTAATTGAAAAAAACCCCCAAACAAACATTGGCGAAAAAATCTGCGGTGATGCGATCGGCGAACACCACCTCACCTACTTGGGCCTTGAAAAACCCACTGGCGGTGAGCTAGAAGCCAAAATCGATGGTATCAAAATCTTCTCACCCGATGAAAACACTGTATTTACCATAGCAGATAAAGACTTCGTGGGCTACATCCTAAACCGTCACCTCTTTGGTCAGTGGTTGCTAAAAAAAGCCCTCGATAAAGGCTCTCAGCTTCAAGATAACACAATCTTTCGCTCCCCCATCATTGAGAACGGTGCCGTTGTAGGCGTCTTGGTTAAGAACACAAAAACCGGTCAAGTTGACAAGATGTGTAGCAAAGTGGTAGTGGATGCTACCGGCTATTTTGCTATGGTTCGTAAACAACTTCCCGACGAATTTGGTATTGAGCGTAACATAGCAAACGAAGACGTTGAGGCCTGTTACCGTGAAATTCGACAGTTAAAACAAGAAACCCAAAACACGCGTTTTTGTGAAATATATCTCAACCAAAAAACAAGTCCTGGGGGGTATGTGTGGATTTTTCCCAAAGGTGGTGCTAGGGTTAATGTTGGTATTGGTACCTGTATGCGCAAAACCGGTTATCCTAACCCCAAAGATCAACTCTACAAAACAACCTTTACCAAACCGATGTTTAACAACTCTACGGTGTTAACTGGCGGCGCATGGTTTGATCCTGTTCGCAGACCCATTGATAATATGGTTGGTAATGGTGTTGTTTTGGTCGGTGATGCGGCATCTTTGGTTAATCCTATCCATGGCGGCGGTATTGGGCCCTCTATGTTATCGGGTTATTTTGCCGGGCAACAAATTGTTGAGGCCATAACAAAAGGTCAGCCCACTCAAGAAGCTCTTTGGAACTATAATAAGCGATACATGGATACTTATGGTAGAAAGCAAGGTGCTCTTGATATCTTTAAAATGTTTCTGCTTAGTTGCAATGATGAAGACCTCAACTATGGTATGAATGAGAAACTTATGACTGAAGATGATGTTCTCAAAGCAGGTATGGGTGATGATTTTCATCTAAATATTACTGAGACTGCTAAACGTGTTTTTCGCGGTATTCGTCGGGTTGGTTTTCTCAACAAACTCCGTCTGACCGTTACTATGATGAGGGGTCTTGGTGCGCACTATAATACTTATCCCGCAACACCGCAAGGCTTTGATGCATGGCAAACTCAAACAATAAAACTCATAGAAGAGGGTAGACAAAAACTCCTCTCATAGTGCTCTAAAACAATAAAACGTCTATGTATGGAGCTTTGCTCCTTGTTTTTATGTTATATGGGTTGATGGGGGCGTTTTGGGCCTACGCGTGGTGGAGGGGATGGATTGAGGTGGTGGTTTAGTTTTCTGTTGAAATCGGTGTTTGGTCGTTGTGGTATATTTCAATCGTTATTTTTTTTGGTGTCTAAAGTTCAATGTTATTAGTCAAGATGGTTCTCAAAGCATTAGTTTGTGTTATGTATGGTTCGTTGTTATGTCTGTGTTTTTGTTGGATTGTTGTTTTTTAAATATTCGGTCTTTTTTGTTTTATTATTTTTTGTGTGGTTGTTGTGTGGGGTTTTTGGGGTGATTCTGTTTTTGGGTTGTTGGGTGTGATTTGATGTGTTGTTGATTTGGGTGTCGCTCTGTTGTTTCTGCTTCGTTTCATTTAAATATGAGTGTTTGGACTATGGTTGTGCAAAAAGAAGGAATATCTACAGTATGGGTTCCAAGTCACCAAGAGGCGAATTCGCCGCAAGGCAGTTAGCTAAGAAACGGAAAAATTTCCGCTGGCACGATCGTTACTTTAACCGACGCATGTTAATGCTTGACGAAAAAGTTGACCCTATGCAGGGCGCTCCCCAAAGCCGGGGTATTGTGCTCGAAAAAGTAGGTGTTGAATCTAAACAGCCAAACAGCGCTATTCGTAAATGTGTCCGCACACAGCTCATCAAAAACGGCAGAACCATAACCGCTTTTCTCCCCGGAGACGGCGCCCTAAACGTTGTTGACGAACACGATGAAGTCGTGGTGGAAGGCATCGGCGGCACCCGTGGGGGTGCTATGGGCGACATTCCAGGTGTCAGATGGAAGGTTGTTATGGTTAACGGCGTAAGCTTAAATGAACTCGTCTACGGACGTAAACAGAAACCGGCAAGGTAAATGCTATGTCACAAACAACAACTGTTTCCCAGCCCCAGGAAATCAAGCTTTTCCAAAAGTGGAGCTTCAAAGACATCAACGTCAAAGACATCGGCCTTCAACGATACCTAAACTTAACTCCTATGGTTGCCCCCCACAGTATGGGTCGCCATGAACACCAAAGATTCCGCAAAGCCCGAGTCAACATTGTTGAGCGCTTAATCAACGGCTTGATGCGCGGCGGCAAAAATGCAGGCAAAAAAGCCAAAGCAACAAACATTGTCAAAGAGACTTTCGAAATAATTCATCTGCGTACCGGCAAAAATCCCATTGATATATTGGTTCAAGCAGTCGAACACGCTGCACCCTGCGAAGACACCACTCGAGTCAGTTACGGTGGAGTTGTCTACCATCTCTCAGTCGATGTTGCCCCCCAACGCCGAATCGACCTTGCCATCCGCCACATAACCGCAGGCGCTCGCGCCACTTCAGCCAACAACCCCCGCAGTATACAAGAAACACTCGCAGACGAGCTCGTACTTGCAGCTGCAAAAGACATCAAATCCGCCGGCGTCGCAAAACGCAACGAAATCGAACGCGTCGCACAATCCAGCAGATAAACAACCATTTTTCTTCTTTTATCTATCAATTCTATTTTCATGTTACCGTTTCTAATGTGGTTGGCATCTCCCCTCAACGGCGAGTAATTTTTTTGGTCCATTTAGTGATGTTCATATTGCCAATATTGATTGTTAGGTCTCTGCCTAAATTCGTTAACATGAAAAGCTCTAACTACGACCTTTAGAATTTTGTTCCCAAGCCTTAAAATCTTGGGTGCAGGGTAGTTTTTTCTGGGAATCTGGGTTTAACTGAGTTTGTGGTAGAAAAAATGATAAATTCGCAGTTTTAAACAAATCCCTTCTCGGTTAACCTTTTTACAAATATTCTCCATGGGTAACTGTTGTATAATAGAAATAGGGTTAATCCAAGTAAAACAATTGCTGCAATGATTCCAATTATGGGCTGAATCGCTGAAGTTATAATGGCGGAAAGAACTATGCCGAATGGAATGCCCGATATCATTTGTTTCAAATTTGTTTGAGTCGGCATCATTGGTGTTTCCTCTTTGATCTGAACAGGATTGGTTATGGATCCCCAATATAGAAAGAGTACTGCAAAACAAGGTATGGTTATCAAGAGCGCAATTATTGATGAAGTTACATTTTGAAAACCGATAAAAATAAGGGCTATGTTGGCGATTATGAAAGGTAAAAAAAATGTAATTAGGGATAGAGCCTTTGATATTAAGACATAGCGGAAATATAGCATGGGCTCCATTGAAGTAAACGCTAACCAGCCTCTTTCTTTAGCCATACCTTTCTGAGAGCTGAAGTAAATAACATACATTAATCCCATTGGCATAAAAATGGATGCAACTATAGTTCCTATGAATGCATCTACGTTGGGTAGAAGCAAAACATAAACTGTTGCTAAAACACATGATATGGCCATAGTTCGTGATATTTTTATGTTGGTAATTTTGCCTCTTAAAGTTGTTTTTGTGAAGACTTCTGAAAATTTTAAAGCGGAAAAATTCAGAGAAAATATGGCTTTGAATGGACTTGCGCCATTGAATGTTCTGTTTTTCTTTGTATCTGTAGAAGTAACTTTAATCAAATCGTCCATAATTTTAAACTCAATATTTGATAATTTTTTATGGGCTATGGCTGTTGATAGCGTTGCTGAAATTAATAGCGTAATCGAACCATAGAGTAGGTTTCCAGTAAAAATTGAGCTGGGTGTAAGGGGAAATCCCCATAAGGCCGATAATGTCCACGGAATTAAAGATGCGCTTAACACAATTTTTATTTTCTTTGGCAAAACATTAGTTATGACGCTGATGGAAGAAGTTAAAAGTGTTAATAAAACGAGGTTGATGGGTAGTATGATGTAGTTGATTCTGCTCCCGGATGATAGTGTGAGTGGAATTAATAAACTATAAAGAATGATATTTGTAATAAGAAATGAAAATATTTGAACAATGTGGAGGTTTAAAGCCAGGTCTTTTTTATTAATTGGAAGTGTTAAAAGGTAATCTCTATCGGACTTCATGATCGGCAATCCCGCGCCAAATGCTACCGATGCAAGCATGAGCGTTGTAATGCCCACTCCATAATATTGAATCAGCGAATTGGACAACAAATCGTTGGTTGTAATTAAGACTCCAATCGTGCAACAAACTGCAAATATCGCTATTGTTCCCGCAATAAGAGGTTTAGAAAATCTCGTATATAGTAAGAATTTGAGAAGGTTGCTGCGCACCTACGTCATCATCCTAGCAACAATGCTCTCTATGGGTTCTTCTTCATGACCTAATTTTCTAAGTGCATCTATGCTGCCTGTCCAGAGAACATCGCCCTTAGAGAGCATTATTATATTCTTGGTCAGTCTGTTTGCTACCGACATTATGTGAGTTGAAATTAGCTGAGTAGTGTTTAGAGAATTTAGCAAAGTTATCACTTTTTCCTGAGTTGGTATGTCTAAATAATTTAAAGGCTCATCAAGCAACAATATTTTGGGCTTATGGATTATGGCTAATGCTAAGGATAATTTTTGTGTTGTTCCTCTGGAGAGTTTTCCAATTTTAGCTTTCTCATAGTCCCTTAAATCGAAAAAATCAAGCAAGTTATCTGTAGCTTCACTGACATTTTTCACCTGCCTTAGAGCGCCAATGTATTCAAGATTCTCCCGTACAGAAAGCATCTGATATGGTGATGCATCCTCTGGCAGGTATCCTATTATTGATCTTGCCTCTTCAGAAGAGGGCGCAACACCCCCTATAGTCACTTCGCCTGAATCTGGATTAAGAAGTCCTGTGAGAAGTTTTAAAGTTGTGGATTTACCTGCTCCGTTGGGGCCAAGTAGTGCAAATTTTTCGCCCCAAGGTATTCTAAACTCGAGATTATTTAAAACAAGAGTCTTACCAAATTTTCTAGAAACAGCTTTAACGTCAATGCAGGTTTTTTGTGTACACATAGCGTTCCCTTTTTTACGATAGTTTAAGTCTTAACTTAAACAGAATACTTTAATTTTTCGATTTTTTACTTATGTTGTCTTGTTATGTTTTTCATCGGTATGTTTTTGGTCTTATTGTTGGAATAATCTGGAGAATGTTATGCTGGAACTAGAAAATAAGATTGCATTAGTTATACGGGGGCAAGTTCGGGTGTGGGTAGGGCTATATCTTTACTTTTTGCCAAAGAAGGTGCAACTGTTATTGCGGTTGCAAGACGTTTAGGGATCGTCGATAAATAAGTTTGACACATTTTTAGAAACATCATAGAACAACAACATGCTCACGTTGAGGTAATGTCAACTTTAATTTCCGACACTCCCTTAGATCGTCTTGTTGAACTTGAGGGTTAGCTGCAGAATTAGCTGGCAAAATTGTGGTTCAAAAGAGTGATGCCTCTGATGAGTCAACTATAAATGTGCTTGTAGATGGGATAGTTGCTGAATTTGGTGCTATAGATATTTTGGTTAACAGTGCGGTATTATGGATGAGCTGATGCCTGCTGATGAGTTAACAAACTTTGGGATCGAGTTATGGGTGTCAATCTAAAAGCGCCCTTTAATTTGATTTGAAGAAGTTTGCTTATTATGGTCAGTAAGGGTTCGGGGGTTATTATCAACATTGTATCTGTTGGGGGTCTTTGGTCCACGTGCGGGTGCGGCTTATACTGCTTCCAAGTTTGCGATTGTTGGTTTGACAAGAAATGTTGGCTTTATGTATGCGCCAAAGGGTATTCGTTGTAATGCGATTTGTTCGGGTGTAGTAAACACTGATTTCTGTTGGTATGAAAATCTCAGTATGTTTGGTCTTTCGCGTGTGAGGTTGGGTGTGGCTGCAAATCCGTGCCAGGGGTCTGCAGAAGAAGTCGCAAAAGTAGCCTTTTTCTTGCATCCGATGACTCGAGCTTTGTTAACAGCGTCACGTTAACTGCCGATAGTGGTTGGAGTGCATATTGATTTGTAACTTATGTTGTATTATCGCATATTTGATTGTGTGATGAGTGAAAATGTGTATAATCGACATTTTTTTATAATTTGATTAGTGTGCTAAAACAAAGATGTTCGGCGCTTTATTGAGCAGATATCGACAACATAGGCGATGTATTGTCAGCAACCTACTTTGGTTGAAAACGCCTTTTATGGGAAACGTAGAGTTGCCATGGTAGGTGAACATTTACTTGACTATAGGTTAGTTGTTGAGTTTGGCGAGGTGTATTTTTGTTGTTGGTGTTATTCGGTTGTGCCGCGGGTTTTGACGTGGATCTCTACGATGTCGCCGTCGTCGAGCACAAAGTTTAAGCCGACTTTTTTGGGGCTAAAGGGTAGTCGTTTTGCCCAAACCATTGCAAACAGGTAGTTGGAGACGAATTCTTTGTGGATGTTGCGGGCTAAATCGCCCATGGTTGCGCCTTTTTTTAAGGTGAAGGGGCGTCCGGTGTCTTGTTTGTTGCCGGGTTCTTTTGTGTAGACGCGGATAATACCTAGGCTTGTGATCATTGTTTTGCCTAGTTCTTCAATGCCTTTTTTTTGTTCACAAGACATTGCCACAATTGGCATTTTGTTTCCTACATATTTTTTGAGGTGGTGTAAGTTGTTTTCGGCGCCTTTTGTGTCGAGTTTGTTAGCAACAATTACGGCGGCTTTGTAGGTGGTGGTTTCAAAGATGGAGTCTTCGATGTCATCGATGGTGACTTCGCCTGTGATTTTGACGATGGCATCGTTTATGCGGTAGCTGCGAAGCATGGTTTCCACGTCTTTCATGGTGGTGCCCACAAGTTTGCCGATTAAAATGATGCGCAGAGAGGTTCCGGTGTGGCGGCGGTCTATTTCGACGCGTCCGTTGGGTCGAGTTACTAGCACTCGGCTTTTCTCTAATTCTGATACCAAAAGCTCTAGTTGTTCTATTGGATTTTGGCTAAGATCTATCATTAGCAATATGCCATCGGCGTTGCGTGCTACTCCAAGGGTTACTGGTCCCCACGCGCGTCCATCTCCGCTGCCCTCCATGACTGCGGGGGTCTCCACTAGCTGAAACTGGACATCGCCAAAATCCATAATGCCGGGTACTGGTTGGCGTGTGGTGAAGGTAGTTGGAGAAACAATAACGTTGGCTTTGGTGACTGCTTGCATTAAACAACTCTTACCCGCGTTGGTCATGCCAAGTATTGCTATTTGTGCAGAGCCTTCTTTTTCAACAAAGAGTTTGGGTCCTCCGCTGCTTTTGCCGGTTCCTTTGCGTTTTTTGTCTTCCATGTCATTTTTAATAAGTGCAATTTTACGTTTAATTTCCCCCCGGAGTTTAAGAGTCCCTTTATGCTGGGGGACATATTTTAGAAACTCTTGCATCTTCTCCATTCTCTCACGGGGACTCTTGGAATTCTCTACTTCTTCCCATTTATCGAGTGCGTCAGGTGGCAGGTTAGTGGGCATGTAAACTTCCCTAACCATACATAAAAACCACTTTAAGACGTTTTCTGATTGTTTTGGCGATATGTGTCGATTAACCCGTTTTCTACACACGCCAAAAAGCACTGTATATTGAGATAGAGTTGTTATTGCGCAAGATGTATTCTACAATTTATCTGCAAAACAATAGCAACAACAAAATTAAAAAAGAACGCGATTAATTGTCTGTGATATTTATTGGGGTATTACCTGTCTGGTGGTTAATGGCAGTTTGATAGGGTAAAATCGTATATTTAGGCACATATTTTATAAGTGCTGTCAGCGGAAAGTATCTTGGAAGCGAGCTGTAGTGAGCGAAACTGAACGCGTGGCAAGACTCAACACTACTGAGGAAACCTACATCGAAACTATAGATGAGCTCATGAAAAAGTTGGGATATGCGGTAGTGACCGATATTGCTAAAGAACTCGATGTAAAATCTCCAAGCGTAACAAGTATGCTTAAAAAACTCGATTCTTTGGGTTTTGTTAAATATACCCCCTACCGCAACGTAATTCTAACCCAAAAAGGTAACGATCTTGCGGTTTTTCTCAAAAAAAGAGAAAGTTCACTCCAAACATTTCTCACACTTCTGGGTGTTGAGGGTGATATTGCTGAAGAAGACGCCTGCGCTATGGAGCACATTCTTCGAGCTCCAACCCTACAAAAACTCTCCAACTTTCTTGAATTCATCCAAACCCCCCAAGGCAACTGTTTACTTGAAAACTTTCGAAACTATGAAAAACTGGAAAATAAACCCTCTAATGTTAACCAAGCCCTGTATTAGACTTTTAGATAGAATAAATCGACTTGAAATTACATCCAAAACAATATGAGGGTTGATGCATTAGCTGATTTGGGTATTAACATATCAATCGCTACTGCAGACATGATAAAGTATCCCTTTATTGCACAGGCACGTGAATTCATAGCTAAAAAAGAGTTGGAATTTAAAGATATCGTTGACGCCCCCGCGGTAAGAGAACGTGCAAAACAAAGAATCACGGCATCTTTTCCCAATCAAAACACCCAAATAACCCCCAGTAAAAATACTGAAATAGAGATTGCCTCCTATCCAACAGCCATCATTCTTGCCTCAGCAACAGAAGATCCTCTGCTAATCCAACGCTACGCCCTCCATGAAGCAAAAATAATCAAAACATATCTACAAACAGAAAAAAATCCAGCCACTGTTTCGGTAATCGCAAAATCTTTTAAATGGCAAGTTCGAACCGACACCTATGGCACCTGGATATATTTCACTAATTTCCTAAAAAACACCTCCAAGGGTCGACTAACACAGGTCCCAAAATGGAAACTAGGAAACCGCGCCTTAGAAAAAGGCTGGGTACTGGTGAGCTCTGAGGAACTCTCCCGCCTACTCCAAGAAGAAGTTCAAGAAAGAATCGAAGAAAGCCTCGCCAACAAAGTAGCCGCCCTGCCCAAAGAAATCCAAACAGACGTAGACGAACTAAAAACCGAATTCCTAAAAATAAAACCCCAATTAGAAGAAAAATTCGACATCGGCCCCTGCGCAGAAGAAGGCGAATACCCCCCCTGCATCACAACCCTTATCAATCGAGCTAAAAGCGGCGCCCATCTCTCCCATACTGAACGTATAACCATGGTCACCTACCTACTCCACCAAGCCATCAGCACCGAGGCTATCGCTAATCTGTTTTGCAAAGTATCTGACTTTAATGCAGAAAAAACCAAATATCAAATTGAAAACTTGGCCGGAAAAACCACCGGACAACCCTATGTCACCTACAATTGCTCTACCCTAAGAACTCACGGTGTCTGCCTCAACACAACCGACCCCATATGCAGAAGAATCCGAAACCCCCTAACATACCATAAAATCAAACAAAACATCCCGCAAAAGCTCCCAACTAAAAAAACCTAACATAACTGCTCCGCGGGTGGAGTGTGTATTATTGTGCGGGTGTTTTTCTGGGACCCATAGTAGTAGTGGTTATAGCACTTTAACTTTTTATAGTCTGACGTGTATGATGTAATTGTAGAGGTTATATGCCAAAACCAATATCGAACGAAAAAAGAAACGCCATTGTTAAACACATACAAGCCGGTGAGAGCAAACAAGACATAGCAAAATGGCTCTCTATCTGCACACGAACCGCAACACGCGTCTACAACAAATACCTGCAAACGGGCACCTGCAAACCAGAGCCACTTAACTGCGGCAGAAAACCAAAAGTCACCAACCAAACCATGACTGCTATAGTAGAAAAAATCAAACAACAACCCAACATAACCCTAAACGAACTCATAGAAGAATTTGATTTAAAGATAAGTCAAGCAGCACTCTGCAAACGACTTAAAAAGCTTGACTTAACTTTTAAAAAAAGACACTCCATCCAAGCAAACAAAAACGAGCCGAGGTAGTAGACGCACAAGAGCAATGGTGTGGGAAGCAAAGACCCTAAATGTGTGCAATGTGTGCTGGTTTGATGAGCGTAGTGTTAATTGTGGCATGACGCGTCTTTATGGGCGGGCGTTTTCGCATGAGTGGGTGGTGGCTTATGTGCTGGATGGGTGTTTTGAGTGGGTTTTGGTTATGGGTGTGTTGGGTGTTGGGGGGTTGTTGTGTCGTTGTTTTTTAGGTGTATTTTGAATGGGGGTTGTTTGGTTTTTATGTTGAGCAGGTTTGGTGTCTGTGTTGGGGGTTGGGGATGTTTTGGTGTTGGATATTTTGTCTTCGCATAAGGTGAGGGGTGTTTTAGACCCCTTGTACGATAAAGGGGTGGTGGTTGTGTTTTTGGTGGTGTATTTGTTGGTTTTTAATCCTGTTGAGTTTGGGTGGTCTAAAATTTTGGTGTATTTGCGTAAGGTTGGGGCTAGAACTTTGGGGGCTTTGTATTCTGCTGTTTCTGAAGTTTTGGTTACCATAACAAATGCTGGTGTTGAAGGCTGGATCAAACACTGTGGTTATGGGCTATAAAAAGTTAAACTGCTATCGAATCTAAAAATCTGGTGGCGGCTCAGTATTTTCTGTTAGTGCCACAGTAACATAATGCTTGATGGCATTTTTGGTAGCCCACCGTTAAATGACTTGTTTTTGATCCGTGCTTAATTTGTGGTTATCGCTTTATGAAAATATCAATGTCGCTGTAACTTGCTATATTCTAAAAAAGTCACACATATGGTGTATATTACCAAACGGACACTATCTGCAGTCAAGCGGCTGAGCAGTGACAAACTAACCCTGCTTTATTTGATCCCTCTGCGACGATCATATTGATTTGCCGCTTCGTTAGCCGCATCAAACCATATCCCATAACAAGGTTTTAGGGTTTCACCTAAAATCTTTCCATTACTGTCCACAAGCATCTCTAAGGCCTTGGTGAAAACCAACATGTCTGCATCTTGTGTTCCCTGTCCATACTCTTCTCTTTTTACTCTCTTTAACGCAATTTCATCGGCAACTATGAATATATTTCTACTAAGCCAAAACCCCTGCTGATATTCCACTAAACTTCGCCAACCAAACTTTACGCGCATCAAACAACGCATGGGGGTGTCTATTTGAGGGGGTATTTTTGTCACGTACTCTTTTTCAATGGCTTTCTCATTTGCATCCAACCCATTAATGTACTGATAAAGCGTATCCTCAGATAGTTCGCTTTCAAATTTTTCAAAAAAATTACTTCCCAAATCTATCCAAACAGCTCCATCAAGTTCTCTGTCTTCCACCCATTTTTTGATTGTTTCTACAATATCTGGAACGGCATTACACCGATACTTGCCCTCAAGACGTGAATAGAATCCTATGTTTTTCTCGTTTGTGTCTTCTCTTGTTGATAGAGCTAAAATTGCCTCTGTTAGGCTAGAAAAATCAAGCATATGCCAAAGCGTTTGAACTCTGGGTGATTTTTGGTACAACACCGGTGTTAGGGGTGTTTTCTCAGATTTATACGCAAACTCTATAGGTAATTGGGGGCCATCATAATTCCAAGAACCCTTGAGTTTTAAACCTCGTGAATTCCAATAAAGAGAGCCCCAACATATCACAGCGATCTTCAGCTTGTATCCCAGTATACTCAATTAACATCAGTTTTTAAAAGATTCTGTAGGCATAATTCCCAAGCATTCTAACAATTCCAAACCTTGCTTAATTTTGCTCCACACCAATCTTATTTCCACTACAAACATGGCCACATTAATTGTCAAAAAATAAATTAACAAATTAACTTTTTAATATTTAAACTTAAACTACTTCGTGATGCACACAGTTAAAATCTGCTTAAATCTATATGTTTTTTTAATTCGTTTGTGCTTGTCGTTGTGTAGTCACACATCTTTAAAGTGGTTTCTGCATGAGTATGTGTAGACTTTTGGAGATGAAATGATGGTTAAATGTGATTCACCTAGATCTGAACAAGACACAGAACAAGTATCGGGGGTCAGTTTTAACATAAATGACATTGTCGGTCAAATCAGCAATTTCATGGGCAATATCCGCGAGTTTTCCAACGATAGTGAACCCATGGGAGTTAATGTGGAGGGCTTCAACATAGCGTTTAGAAAAGATAGAAACCACTACGAGTTCGACATAGGATTAAAACTGGTGTTCAAACCCAAAACCAACATAGTGATTCCTGGTGGATAACTAGTGCTCTGACAAAATTATATTTCAGACTGCGCAAAAACAAGCACTGCACACAGCATATATGCAATTTTTTCTTAACATAATTTCTGTTGATAAAAATATTGTAACAAATCAAAATAAATCTTCC
>Ga0123356_10005101_pt1 | contig 13459 bp, 10 predicted proteins | sample TergutEmb28metaG_2_FD_92546 | JGI IMG/M metagenome (GOLD analysis project Ga0123356, IMG submission 92546) | Embiratermes neotenicus P3 segment gut microbial communities from Petit-Saut dam, French Guiana - Emb289 P3 | ecosystem: Host-associated > Arthropoda: Insects > Digestive system > Gut ... | reverse complement strand
GCAGCACTTCACGATTCCGGCGTCGGGGTTCACTCGGTCCGTGTTCCTAGATGGCCTCATGTTCGATGGATCGTCGATTCGCGGATTTCAGGCGATCCACGAGTCCGACATGAAGTTGATGCCCGACGCTGGGTCTGCATTTGTTGATCCGTTCCGTTCGCGGAAGACTCTGGTTCTGAATTGCTCGATTGTTGACCCCTTCACGGGGGAGCCGTATTCGCGGGACCCACGGAACGTGGCCTCGAAGGCGGAGGGGTACCTGCGGTCTTCCGGTATTGCTGACACGGCGTATTTCGCTCCCGAGGCGGAGTTCTACGTGTTCGACGACGTTCGCTATTCATCCGGCGCGCACGAGTCTTTCTATTCTGTGGACTCCGAGGCGGCTTCGTGGAATACAGGGCGCGAGGAGCCCGGCGGGAACTTGGGGTACAAGACCCGCTTCCAGGGCGGCTACTTCCCCGTTCCTCCCTTGGATCACTACGCGGACCTACGCGACGAGATGTGTGCGCGCCTGGCGTCGGTAGGGCTCGAGGTTGAGCGTGCCCACCACGAGGTCGGAACCGCTGGTCAACAGGAGATCAACTACCGGTTCTCCTCGCTGCTAGCCGCCGGGGACGACCTAATGAAGTTCAAGTACGTCGTCAAGAACACGGCGTGGGAGGAAGGAAGATCCGCGACCTTCATGCCAAAGCCGGTCTTTGGAGACAGCGGCTCAGGAATGCACTGTCATCAGAGTCTGTGGGCTGAGGGACGGCCATTGTTCTACGACGAACGAGGCTACGGAGGGCTCTCGGATGTCGCACGATGGTATATCGGAGGGCTTTTGGCCCACGCTGCGGCGTTGATGGCGTTCACCAATCCGACGGTGAACTCGTATCACCGGCTGGTACCTGGGTTTGAGGCGCCTATCAATCTGGTGTACTCGGCCCGGAACCGCTCGGCCTGCATTCGCATTCCTGTCACAGGAGTGGCGCCGGGAGAAAAGCGGATCGAATTCCGGATTCCCGATCCCTCCTGCAATCCGTATCTCGCATTCTCTGCCCAGCTGATGGCCGGACTCGACGGAATCCGCCGACGTCTCGAGCCCGCTGCCCCGATCGACAAGGACCTCTACGAGCTTCCTCCCGAGGAGCACGCGGGAATCCCCCAGGGACCGTCATCCCTCCCCGAAGCGCTCGCCGCACTGGCGGGGGACCACGACTTCCTCACCGAAGGCGACGTCTTCACCCCCGACCTAATCGACGCCTGGATCGACTACAAGACCAAGAACGAAGTAGACCCCATCAGAGTCCGCCCCCACCCCCACGAGTTCGACCTCTACTACGACATCTAGCCCGCTAGCCCGTCAGCGGGAATGTGCGGACGTCTTGGTAGGTGGAGGCGCCTCGGGTGAGGGTGGAGGCCACGAGGGTGATGTCGCGGACGTCCCAGGTGAGGGGAGGGATGGTGTCGAGGAAGGGGAGGAGCTGGTGGGCTGAGGCGGGGTTGCGGGAGCGGGCTAGGGTGAGGTGAGCGAAGAAGCGCTTCCCATCAGGGGGGACGCCGGCCTGGGAGCAGGCGGAACGCAGACGCGCGGCGAGGTGGGTCGCTTGCGCTGATCCCTGGGTGGCGGTGAGGGTGAGGACGCGGGCGTTGTTAGGGGAGGGAATCGCGTGGCCTCCGGCTAGCTCGAGGGTGAAGGGGGTCGCCGTGGCAGCGACGTCGGCTAGGGCGTCAAGGAGGCGGGGTTGGCGGTCCTCAGGAGTGTCGCCCAGGAAGGCGAGGGTGAGATGCCAGTTTTGGGGCGGTGACCAGCGCCATGGGTAGGTGAGGCCGCGGCGCGGAGAGATGAGGGCTTCGAGATCATCGACGATGGCGTCCGGCGGGAACGCGGCGACAAAGAGGCGGTCAGTCATGGGGTGTCCTGGGCGAAGGGGGCGGCGGGGAGGTGACCGGTCATGGCGTCCTGGGCGGAGGGTGCGGGGCTGAGGCGGTCAGTCATGTGGTGTCCTGGGCGAAGGGGGCCAGGGTCTGGCCGATGGGGGCGCGGATGACGAGGGTGGCGCGGCGATCGAGCGGGGTTGCCTCGCGATTGATGAGGACCAGGTTTTCGCCGGAAAAGTGGTGGACAAGGCCGGCCGCTGGGTAGACCACGAGCGAGGTTCCCCCCACGATGAGGGTGTCGGCGCGGGCGATCTCCGTGACCGCCTCGGTGATGACGTCGGTGTCGAGGGGCTCCTCGTAGAGGACGACATCGGGACGAATCACCCCGCCGCAGGGGCATCGCGGCACGCCGGTGGAACCGAGGATGGTCTCCAGGCCGAACCGCCGCTCGCAGTCCTGGCAGTAGTTGCGGTGGACGCTTCCGTGCAACTCCAGCACCCGCTTTGACCCGGCCCGTTGGTGTAGCCCGTCAATGTTCTGGGTGACCACGGCCGCGAGCTTCCCGTCGCGTTCCAGGGCGGCCAACGCCCGATGGGCCGGATTGGGTTCAGCCTCCGGATGCAGAATGTGGGCCCGGTGGAAGGCGTAGAACTCCTCGGGGTAGCGCAGGAAGAAACTGCGGCTGAGCACCTCTTCGGGAGAAAACCGGGCGGTCCCGCCTCCCGCGTACAGCCCGTCCGCCGACCGAAAGTCTGGGATCCCGCTCTCCGTCGACACTCCCGCCCCGCCAAAGAAGACGATCCGCCTAGACGCCTCCAAGATGTCCCGTAACGCCGCTGCCACGCCCCCACCCTATCCGCCCCTCCACGCCGAGTATGTGGATTTGCGAGGGACAACCACGCTGTCACACCACCTTAGTCCTCAGGTTTCCACACGCTCGACGATGGGGAGCGGTGGCGGGAGGGGCCGCTGAGCCAACGCCCTGGGCGCGGATAGGGTTGGGGTATGGGTTTGTTTAAGCGGCGCCGGAAGGGCGAAGAAGCGAGCGCCTCGCCAAGCCAACGGGATCTGAGGGCGGCGACGATGGCGCATCTCGCCTCATTCCAGCGCAGCCGCGTGGGAGTGGAGGCCTACATAGAGCCGCCGACCCCCCAGACACCGACAACGATCCTGCTCATCGCGACCACAGGGGAGTGGACGCGGCGCAAAGTACCAGACGCGCGCGCCGCCCGAGAGATCGCGGCGGAACTCAGCATGCCGATCTACGACGTCAACTTCACCGGCTACCCGCCACGGATGCGCGCCTGGGACCAAGCGAACCGCGGTCGCATCGCGCCGCAGTAGGCAACCCCCTACAGGTGGCTCCGCAGGAGCGTGATGAGGGTGCGAATCCCCCAACCCGTTCCCGCCTCAGGCACGTGGCCGTAGGGCTTGGTCGTGTTGAACGCCGGGCCGGCGATGTCGATGTGAACCCAGGGCGTCTTGCCGGCGAACCGCTCTAGGAACAGCCCGGCAGTCAGCATTCCGGCGTTGGGGCCCGCGATGTTCTTCACGTCCGCGATGGAGGAATCCAGCTCTGACTTCATGGGCGCGGGCAGCGGCATGGGCCAGAGGGGCTCGCCGACGTCGCGTGAGGCCGCCAGGACCTTCTCGCGAAGCTCGGAATCACCCATCACTCCGGCAATCCGCTCGCCCAGCGCCGCCACCTGGTTGCCGGTGAGCGTCGCGACGTCGATGATGGCGTCCGCCCCATCACGCCGAGCAGCGACGATGGCGTCCGCCAGGACCAGCCGTCCCTCGGCATCGGTGTTGAGCACCTCGACCGTCGTGCCGTCGAGCATCGTGATGATGTCGCCGGGTCGCTGCGCCTTCCCTGAGGGCATGTTCTCCGCCAGTGCCAGCCATGCCGTGACGGCGATTGGGAGCTTGAACCGCGCCGCCGCCAGCACCGCCCCGAGGACCGTCGCGGCACCGGCCATGTCGCACTTCATCGTCTCCTGCGCCTTGGGCGGCTTGAGTGACAGCCCGCCGGAGTCGAAGGTGATTCCTTTGCCGACCAGCGCCAACGTATAGGCGACCTTCGGCGGCTTCCAGGAGACCTTGACGAGCCGGGGCGGGTTGATCGACCCCTGGCCCACGGCGAGAATCCCGCCATACCCTCCTGCAGCCAGCGCTTCCTCGTCGAGAACCTCGACCGTCGCACCCACCGGCTTCGCCAACTCCTTCACGCGCTCGGCGACGAGAGCAGGGTTGAGCTTGTTCGCAGGCGTGTTGACCAGGTCCCGCCCGTTGGTCACCTGCTCGCAGATGACCGAGGCCCTTGCGAGCGCATCATTGGCGCGGGGGATCTTCGCCGCAGGACCAGCGATGATGAGCCTGGTTGGCAGCGCCGGCTTCTTGGTGGTCCGGAAGGCATCGAACCGGTAGGTCCCCAGCCAAGCGCCCACGCCGATCGCCCCGACCTCATGGTCATCGCTGGCCGGAAACGCCAGCGCGACCGCCTCGTAGCCCTCGGCCGCCCGCGTCGCCTCGCCCGCGGCACGCCGCAGCGCCTCCGCCTGGTCCGGTGTGGTCGGATCGCCCGGCTTGGCCTTCGTCTCCGGCAACCCGCAGACGATGACGGCCCTCGCCCTGAACCCGTCCGGCGCCGGAAGCTTGACGAGCTCCCCGGGCTTCCCGGTGGCTCCGACGGCGGCCAAAGCGGAGGTCAGGTACTGTGCGGCATCCTTGGGCCAGGACTCCGCATCGGCCAGCCTGGGTCCCGAAGGCCCCGCCTCCATGGGGAGGATGATCGCATCGGCAGCGACGGAGGCATAGGGACCTGGGAAAAGCGTAAGTGATGTCATGCAGCGATCCTAGCGGCGAGGTAGTACCGTTCGGGGCGTGTACCGCGCCTTCTTCCGCCTAGTGTTCGCCCGGATGGATCCAGAGCTTGCCCACCATCTCGCAATCGAGATGATTGGGCTGGCAGGGAAGGTGCCGCCGGCACGGGCCCTGGTTCGCGTGCTCCTGGGCCGGGGGCTGAGACCAAGGTCAGGGCCGTCATCGTCCATCGGGGTATTTCCGAGCGGGCTCGAGGGGACTATGGGCGTGGCGGCGGGGTTCGACAAGAACGCGACCGCTGTCCTGGGCATCCTGGCCTTGGGTTTTTCCCACGTCGAGGTGGGGACGGTGACGGCGGTGGCCCAGGAAGGCAATCCGAAGCCGCGTTCGTGGCGCAACATCCCCGAGGAGTCTCTGCGCAACCAGATGGGCTTCAACAATGCTGGCGCGGCGCGGGTGGCTCGGCGGCTGGCGGCGCTCCGGCGACGGCGAGCGGGGGCGCGGGCCGTCATCGGCGTCAACATCGGCAAATCGCGGGTCACGCCGCTCGACCAGGCTCCCGCTGACTACCGGACAAGCGCGCGGTTGCTGGCTCGCCACGCCGACTACCTCGTGGTCAATGTCTCCTCGCCCAACACGCCTGGGCTGCGGGACCTCCAGGCGGTGGACGCCCTGCGGCCTATTCTCATCGCGGCGCGGGAGGGCGCGGATGCCTCGATGGGTGAGGATCCGGGCGCGCGCCCGACCCCCCTACTCGTCAAGATCGCTCCCGACCTGGATGACCAGGACATTGAGGCGATCGCCGCCCTCGTGAGCGAGCTGGGGCTCGACGGGATCGTGGCGGTCAACACGACGATTGATCACGACCAGGGGCCGGGAGGCCTGTCGGGACCGCCGCTGCTGGATCGCGGCCTGCGTGTGGTCGCGAACCTGCGCAAGGCCCTGGGACCCGACAAGACCATCATCGGGGTCGGCGGGATCTCCTCAGCGGAGGACGCCCACGCCTACCTCGACGCCGGTGCGACGATGGTCCAAGGCTTCACCGCGTTCATCTACCAAGGCCCAGGCTGGCCGGGGCGGATCAACCGGGCGCTGCGGATGCGGTAAACCCTCAGGTCATCGGCTTGCGAGGCGAGATGGACAGGGCGGGACCGTGCTTGACGACGTCGCCGAGTACCTCGTCGACCTGAGCCATGACATCGGGCGGGATCACGACCCCGGAGGCTTTGACGTTCTCCACCACCTGCTCGGGGCGCGAGGCCCCGACAATGGCGGCCGACACCGCCGGGTTCTGAAGCACCCACGCCAAGGCGAACTGCGCCATCGTGAGCCCCAGATCCGAGGCGAGGGGACGCAGGAGCTGGACTCGCGTCAGCACGTCATCGTCCAAGAAACGATCAATCCCGGTCTGGTCCAGCGGCACTGACGCCGCGCGCGACCCTGCGGGAGCCGACTCGCCAGGGAGGTACTTGCCGGAAAGCACCCCCTGAGCCATGGGCGACCACACGATCTGGCCGAGCCCGGCGTCGAGGCTCGCGGGGATGACCTCGGCCTCGATGACCCGGTAGAGGGCGGAGTACTGCGGTTGGTTCGAGATGAGGCCAAAGCCGAGTTCGCGGGCGTAGGTGGCGGCGGCGCGGATCTGGTCGGCGGTCCACTCGCTGACACCGATGTAGAGCGCCTTGCCGCGGCGGACCACGTCGGCGAAGGCCGTCATCGTCTCCTCCAACGGAGTGAAGTAGTCGAAGCGGTGAGCCTGGTAGAGGTCGACGTAGTCGGTGCGCAGGCGCCGCAGCGAGCCGTCGATTGACTCGAGGATGTGTTTGCGGGAGAGGCCCGCGTCGTTGGCGCCGCGCGGTCCCGTGGGCCAAAAGACCTTGGTGAAGATCTCCAGCGACTCGCGCCGCTGCCCGTCCAACGCCCTGCCGAGCACCGCCTCAGCCTCGGTGTTCGCGTAGATGTCTGCGGTATCAAAGGAGGTGATTCCCGCGTCGAGGGCGGCGTTCACGCAGGCGATCGCGACGTCATCGTCGATCTGATTTGCGTGGGTCACCCAGTTGCCAAAGGTGAGTTCTGTGATTCTCAGGCCTGAGCGGCCCAAATGCCGGTAGTTGACCATGCCCGCCAGCCTACTCCCGCTACTTCGGATGCTCACCCCGGGCTACTTGGGGCTTGGGCAGGCGGGTGCGGCGGAGCTGAAGCGACCTCAGGACGCCGTAGAGCGTGGTCCAGCGCGGTAGGTCCTCCTCCTCGAAGCGCTGGCGGAGCTTCCTCTTGAGCCAGAGGCCTCTCACCACGGCGTCGGCAATGAAGACGACCGTGAAAAGGTACATGAGCATGAGGGTCACGACGGCGGCCGCCGGGACCTGCTGGAAGGAGAAGACGAGCATGATCGAGCCGATCGCAAAGATGAGGAAGTACTCCCCGAGCGAGCGGTGCGAGTCCACCCAGTCGCGCGCGAACCGCCGGGCGGGGCCCTTGTCCCGCTTGGGCAGGTACTTCTCGTCTCCCGTCTGGAGGGCGCGTTGCTGGAGTTCGCGGGCTCGCGTCTTGTGATCCCGGTTGGCCGCCACGATCTCCCCTCGGCCAGGCACCAGGGGTCGCTTGTTCACCGCCTCCGCCTCACGCCGGGTCGGAGTGGGGCGACCCTTCTTTCCCCCGGCCGCGGCCGCCGCCGCAGCGTCATCCTTCTTTTTTCGTCCAAACACGCGCCTAGCGTAGCCCGGATACAGTAGCGACCATGGGTATTGACATCGCCGCGCTGCGCAGTCGGGTCGAGGAAGGCTTTCCTAGGCTTCAGGACGACCTGGGGGAGTTGGTCCGAATTCCCTCCTTTGCCACCGCTGGCTCTGATGCCGGGGTGCTGGACCGCTCGGCTCAGGCCGTCGCCGACCTCCTGCGCGGCGTGGGTGCGGAAGATGTGCAGGTCATCCAGGCTTTGACTCCGGAGGGCGGCGTGGGTGGCCCCGGTGTCATTGGCCGTATTCCCGGCCCGCCTGGCGCCCCGACCGTCCTGCTCTACGCGCACCACGACGTCCAGCCGGTCGTCGACGACTGGGACACCTCGCCCTTTGTTCCCACGCAGATCGGCTCGCGCCTTTATGGTCGCGGCGCGGCGGACGATGGCGCGGGAATCGCTGTCCATCTCGGCGCGTTGCGGGCCCTGGGCCCTGGTCTTCCGGTTACCGTCACCTTCTTCATCGAGGGCGAGGAGGAGTCTGGCTCTCCCACCTTCGCCGCTTTGCTGCGCGAGCACCACTCGGCTCTCGCCGCCGACATCGTGGTCATCGCCGATTCTATGAACTGGCGCGTGGGCGTTCCCGGCCTCACCACCTCCCTGCGCGGCGTCGTCGAGCTCACGGTCACGCTGCGCACCGCCCACCACGCCGTCCACTCCGGCGCCTTCGGTGGCCCCATTCTCGACGCTCCCCTCCTGCTCACGCGCCTTATCGCCACCTTGCACGATGACGAGGGCAGCGTTGCCGTCGATGGTCTGGTCGCGACGGGGACGTCGAACGTCGACTACCCCGAGGAGGACTTCCGCCGCGATGCCGCCCTCCTGCCAGGCATCTCGCTGGCTGGGCGCGGCACGATCGCCGACCGCCTGTGGTTCGCGCCCGCCATCGACCTCATCGGTTTTGACTGCACGCCCGTGGACGAGGCCTCCGGGACGCTCATTCCCCAAGCTCGCGCGATGCTCTCGGTGCGCGTCCCGCCTGGGATGGACGCTGTGGAGGCGCAACGCTTGGTTGGTGCTCACCTCCGCGCCCACGCCCCCTTCGGCGCCGAGATCACGGTGCACGATGGCGCAGCTGGGCAGCCCTTCTTGGTCGCGCCTTCGCGTTCCATGGAGGCGGCAACCTGGGCTTTGGCTGAGGCGTTTGGTGAGCCTGTGGTCGAGTTGGGAATGGGAGGGTCGATTCCGTTGACGGCCGACCTCACCTCGGTGTTCCCGGGGATCGAGGTGCTCATCACGGGGGTCGAGGACCCAGACTCGCGGGCCCACTCGGGGAATGAGTCGGTGCATCTTGGGGATCTGAAGAAGGCGGTGTTGGGAGAGGCGCTGCTGTTGGCGAGGTTGGGGGAGGTTTGGGGTGACTGAGGTGCGGGTTGTGGGGCTGGTGGGGCTTGTGGTGTGGGGACGGGAGGTTTGCGGTGACTGAGGTGCGGGTGGTTGGGGGGCTTGCTGCGGAGGTCTCGGGCGAGGGCCCTGCTCTTGTGTTGCTGCATGGGAACGGGGAGGATGCGCGGTGTTTTGATCGGATGCTGAGGCATCTGGAGGGGTTTCGTCTCGTGATCCCCGAGGCGCGCGGGCATGGGCGCACTCCGGTCGGGAGCCGCCCGCTGACAATCCCGGAGATGGCCGCTGACCTAGGTGAGGTGCTGGCTGAGGTGGGTGGCGGCGTTGATGGGGTCGCTGGCCTGGGTGGGGTGGTATCGGAGGTGGAGGGCGGCGTTGACGGGGTCGCGGGCCTGGGTGGGGTGGTATCGGAGGTGGGGGGCGTCGTTGATGGGGTCGCTGGCCTGGGTGGGGCGGTATCGCAGGCGGGTGGCGTCATCGTCCTTGGGTTCTCTGATGGGGCGAACGTGGCTGTGGAGTGGGCGTCGGAGCACGGGGGCGGGATTCGGGGATTGGTGCTGGTGGGGGGCAATCTGCATCCGCGTGGGCTGCGGTGGTTCTCCCGGGTAACGATGCTGGCGGCGTTGGTCGGCCTGAAGGTCGCGGGGTTGGTGAGCGCGCGGGCCCGAGCGAGGGCGGTGGTGTGGCGGCTCATGACGCTCGAACCCCGGATCGATCCGTCGAGGTTGGGGCACATCAGGGTGCCGACGGTCGTGGTCGCAGGCGAGCGCGACGTGGTGCGTCCCTCCCACACCAGGCTCATCGCCCGATCAATCCCCGGAGCAGACCTAGTGATCATCCCCAGAAAAGGCCACATGCTCCCCACCGAAGCCCCCCGAGAACTAGCCGAGGTCCTCCGCGCCTTCGCCGCCACCCTCCCCGACTAGCCCCGGGCGCCCCTCTTCCCGACTGGCCCCCGGGCGCCCCTCTTCCCGACTGGCCCCCGGGCGCCCCTCTTCCCGACTGGCCCCCGGGCGCCCCTCTTCCCGACTGGGGAGTGGTCTCGTTGAATCTGGTGGGGGTTTTTTCCACGAGACCACTCCCTGGTTTCGCAGGGACCCGACCGCCGCCCCGATGCCAGCGCAGCCACCCGGGTTGACACCGCTACCTCCCGTCGCGCAGCCGCACCCCGGGCCCCACCCGGCGAACCTGGGAGTGGTTTCGTTGAATCTGGTGGGGGTTTTTTCAACGAAACCACTCCGCGGTTCGTGATCGGGGGGTGGTAGGATCGCCGACAGCGGTCTTCGCTGGTGAGCACCGCTGTCGGCCCTCCTGAGAGGGTGGGCCACGCAGTATGTCCCCCGTCCCCCCTATCACCCTGACCTTTGTCCCGCACCTCTACCCCCCGTTCTCACAGCGTCCTGACGCTCTCGGCGTCCTGGCCTCTGTCCCGCACCTCTACCCCCCCGTCCCCCCAACACCCTGACCTCTGTCCCACACCTCCACCCCCCGTCCCCCCTATCACCCTGACCTTTGTCCCCCCGTACCCCTCTTACCCAAGAACGGACTACTCCAATGACGCACGTTTTCCATCCGAACCGAGCCACCCTATTGGCCGCCACTGCGGTCCTTTCCCTGTTTGTCGGCGGCGGTCTGCTGCCGGCGATCGCCGCCGATCCTGCGACCGAGGTCGCAACGTCCCCTTCGCCATCGTCCGTGTTGGTCACGGTCGAGGGCACCGTCCTGGAGATTGCAGATCTCCCCGACGACGCGAACCACCTGTTCATCGAGGCTGCGCCGGGCTTGGCTGTCCCCCTCGATCCTGACTCGCTCCCCGAACCCGTCGCGTCGGGCCAGAGCGTGACCGCCACGCTCGAGGTGCCGGAGTGGGTGGTCGCCGAGGCTTCGGAGGAGATCGCCGCGCTGGACGATGGCGATCTCCCGCCGCAGGTCGAGGCGAGCGACGAGGTCGGTGAGGTGCTCATGGAGGCCGCCGCCGAGCTCGATGCCGCGCTTGACGTAGCGGGGCTGTCAGTGACAACGGACTCACCCGTGTACCTCGCCGCCGACTCTGCACCGCACATCGTGGATCTCGTGTTCTTCTCTAGGGATGGACGCGGGAAGTTCTACAGTGCCTCGGAAATTGACTACCTGCTGGGCTCGCTGTCAGCCTGGTGGGCCCGCGAGACCAAGGGGGAGATCCCGGCGTTCGTGTACTCCTACGCCGAGGCCCGGGCCGCCCAGACTACGGCGCATTGCACCGCCACTTTCGCCCAGATGAGCAACGAGGCGGCGCAATTGTTTGGGCACGCGAGCTACAGCAACCCGTACATGATGCCGAACTCACGTCGGCACCTGGTCATCCTCTCGCCCGTCGATGAGTATGGAACCGGCTGTCCTCGCCTCTACACCGGCGCGGGGTACTACGGCTACGGAGAGCTGGCTGCGGGTGGGGTTGTGCACCTCACAACCCAGAGCGTTGAGACCTCCGTGGACGTCCTGGTTCATGAGATCGGCCACAACCTCTCGCTGCCGCATGCGAGCGCAGGGAGGTGTCCCTCGGGCGTGGTCGACGGCCCTATTGGGTCAGCCGACGAGATCTGCGTCTACGGTGGAAACGACTATTCCGACAGCTACAACGTCATGGGCCTTTCGCAATCGTGGGCAACGACGGGCCTAAGCGGATTCCAGAAGGAGCGTCTAGGACTTCTCACACGGCAATCTCCGGAATTCCAGGTGGTTGAGGCGTTGGGCAGCTACGACATCGCCCTACGTGATACGTCCCGCGCGTCGGGTCCAGGCGTCGAGGCGCTCCAGGTCGTCGACACCTTGGGGGCCTCCAAGCGGAACTACTGGATTGAGTACGACTCGCGATCGGGAGGGGTCCATGTCCGCCGCGGCTGCCGGCTCGAGGATGAAACGCTGCCCTACCCTGGTGGAAACGTCCCGTCGACGTGGATCTTGAGCCCAGAGGGCTCCCGGCCCTATTCGTCGCAGAAATTCCTCGCTGGCCAGGGGTTCATCTCCGATGGTGGCGGTATGGTCTTCCGGGTCGATCAGGTGTCGGAGGACGTGGCGCGTGTCCACGTTGAGCTGAGTGCCACACCGACTCCTTCGGTGTCGACGTCGCTGTCGTCTTGGTCGCCGGAGGGTACGTATCGGACCACTCGGGTGGTGATCACGACGAACCAGGCGTGGTGGTCGGCGTCGTCGGATGAGTCGTGGCTGACTCTCTCGACGTCGGTCGGGAACAACGGGATGGAGATCACGTTGTTTGCGGCGGAAAACCTCACGGGTCTCCCCCGGTCCGCCACGGTGTCCTTCGTCGCAGGCGGGGCAGTCACAAGGCTGCCGGTGCTGCAGGCGGGCCAGCCGCCGAAAATAACGCTGTCGATCACGGGTTGGTTCCCGGGAGCAGGCGTGACGACCATCACGACAACGCCTTCAACGAATCAGGCAACTTGGTCAGCCTCGACCGATGCAGAGTGGTTGACGGTATCGCCACCCACTGGTGCACGCGGGGAGACGGCGTGGATAACAGCCGTGCCCAACGCCGAGAAGACCACTCGGGTGGGCAGGGTCACCTTCGAGGCTGGAGGCGTGCGTGCGACGCTCCCGGTGACACAGGATGCCTTGAGGCCGAGTGTGCAGCTGTTTCCGACGAGCTGGTCGACGGGCGCAGGGGCGAACAGTACAGGACTCTTTGTCTCCACCAATATGCCGTCGTGGGTGGCGTCGACGGACCAATCCTGGCTTACGGTCACGCCCGCCAACGGTGTAACGGGAGACATGGCGCAGGTGTCGGCGGAGCCGAACACATCAACCCTTGCCCGGACAGGAACGGTGAGATTCTCGGCAGACACCGGGTCAGCGTTATTCACGGTGACGCAGGCGGGGGCGACGCAGGGGTTGACCTTGTCGCACTCGTTGTGGTTTCCCAACGCGGCTGAGGAACGCCTAGAAGTGGGGGTCTCGACGAATCAGTCGTCGTGGTCGGCATCGTCGAACCAGACTTGGCTGACGACCTCGCCCTCCTCTGGCAGTGCCGGGCAGACGATGACGGTCATCGTCACTGCGAGCGAACTATCCGCCTCCCGGTCGGGTGTGGTGACGGTCGTAGCTGGTGAGGCGAGGGCGACACTGGTGGTCAGACAGGAGCCGAAGTACGTGTCCGTGAAGGTGTCCCCGCCTTTGTGGACCCCAGAGGCAGGATCCAGTAGCTCTCAGGTGTGGGTAACTACGAACCAGTCGCTGTCGTGGTCTGCGTCGTCGAACCAGTCGTGGCTGACCGTCTCCTCGTCGACCGGCATTAGCGGGGCAGCGATGACCCTGGCGGCGTCGGCAAACACCACGGGGTCGCCCCGCTCGGCGACCGTGTCGGTCGTGTCAGGGACCGCGAGGACAACGGTCGCGGTGACCCAGGCTGAAGGCGCGGTGATGCCGCCATCGGTGTCGTTGTCGGCGTCGATGTGGTCGGCCGGTGCTGGCGTGGCGAGTACGGGGGTGGTGGTCTCGACGAATCAGTCGTCGTGGTCTGCATCGTCGAACCAGTCATGGCTCTCGGTCTCGCCGTCTTCTGGGCAAGACGGTCAGACGATGACGGTATCGGCCCAGGCGAACACGTCGCCTGCGTCTCGGTCTGCCATGGTGCTGGTGTCGGCGGGCGGCGCGTCGACGACTTTGTCAGTGCTCCAGGCTGCGGGCGAGGCTGCG
>Ga0123356_10005100_pt1 | contig 13460 bp, 6 predicted proteins | sample TergutEmb28metaG_2_FD_92546 | JGI IMG/M metagenome (GOLD analysis project Ga0123356, IMG submission 92546) | Embiratermes neotenicus P3 segment gut microbial communities from Petit-Saut dam, French Guiana - Emb289 P3 | ecosystem: Host-associated > Arthropoda: Insects > Digestive system > Gut ... | reverse complement strand
AGAAATGACGTCGAGCATCACGGTGCCGCGGTGGGCAATTGCGGCTTTGAGCATGGCATGCAGCTGCCTTTTGTCGCCTGAGAAGGAGCGGCCGACGAAGGTTGCGCCCAGGGAGATGGCGAGCTCGCAGGTGTCGATCGGCGGCAGTTCATTGATGACTCCGGTTTTCAGCTTTGAGCCGAGGTCGGCGGTGGCGGAGAATTGCCCCTTGGTGAGGCCGTAAACGCCGTTGTCCTCGATGATGTAAATGACCGGCAGGTTACGCCGCATCAGATGGATGAACTGGCCGATTCCGATCGAGGCCGTATCCCCGTCTCCGCTGACGCCGAGCGCCATCAAGGAGCGGTTGGCAAGCACGGTGCCGGTCGCGACCGACGGCATGCGTCCGTGAACCGTGTTGAAGCTGTGAGCCCGGCCCAGGAAATACGCCGGGCTCTTCGAGGAACACCCGATTCCGCTCAGCTTGGCGACCCGCTCCGGCGGTACGCCCATTTCGTACAAAGCGTCAATGATGCGCTCGGAAATCGCGTTATGGCCGCATCCGGCGCACAGGGTGGTCTTGTCGCCGCGATACTCGAGCGTGGCCAGTCCCAGACGGTTGGTTTTCGGTGCCGGTGTGGTCGCCATTACTTCTCCTCCATAGCGGCAATTTCGTCGCTGACCGAGCGGGCGTCGAGCGGCAGCCCGTCCAGGCGCGCCACGCTGCGCAGGCGGGAGGCCAGTTCGGTGTCGAGATCGAGCTTGAGCAGGGACAACATCTGCGCATCGCGGTTCTGCTCGACAACGTAGACGCGTTGGTGCGATTCGACGAAATCCGCGATCTCGTGGGCAAAAGGATAGGCACGAATGCGCAGATAGTCGGTGGGAAGCTTGTGTTCGTTGCTCAACTGGTCGCGCGATTCAATGATCGCCCAATGCGAGCTGCCGCAGCCGATGATTCCGATCTCCGCAGCCGGCGCTTTTTCGACTATGGGCGGGGGCACGAAGGCGCGGGCGTGCTCGAACTTGCGCCGCAGCCGCTGCATGTTGCTTTCGTAGTCCTGCGGCCGCTCGCTGTAGCGGCCGCGCTCGTTGTGTCCGCTGCCGCGAGTGAAGTAGGCCGCCGCAGGATGATTGGTGCCGGGCAGCGTCCGGTAGCCGATTCCGTCGCCGTCGACATCCTTGTAACGGTCGAAGCTTCCCAGCCGTTCGAGGTCTGCGGCAGTCAAAACCTTTCCGCGCTCGATGGGCTTCTTAGGATAGGCGAACGGATCGGACATCCAGTTGTTCATGCCGAGGTCGAGGTCGGACATTACGAACACCAGGGTCTGGAATTTTTCCGCCAGGTTGAATGCCTCCGTGGCCATTTCGAAACACTCCGCCGGGGAAGCCGGAAAGAGCAGGAGGTGCTTGGTATCACCGTGAGAGAGAAATGCCGCCGAGAGCATATCGCCCTGCGAGGTTCGGGTGGGCAGGCCCGTCGAAGGGCCGACGCGCTGAATGTCCCAGACGACGCCGGGAATTTCCGCATAGTAGGCCAACCCTGCGAACTCCGACATCAGCGAGATGCCGGGTCCGGAGGTTGTGGTCATGGCGCGCGCTCCCGCCCAGCCGGCGCCGACTACCATGCCGATGGCGGAGAGTTCGTCCTCGGCTTGCACCACGGCGAACGTCGCCTTGCCGTCGGGTCCGATGCGAAAGCGCTTGAAGAACTCGATCATGTTCTCGGCAAGCGAAGACGAAGGCGTGATCGGATACCAGCTGAGCACGGTGCAGCCGGCAAAGACCGAGCCCAGCGCGGAGGCCGTGTTGCCGTCGATGATGATCTTGCCGCGGTTCTTGTCCATGCGCTCGATGCGGAATGGGTCCTGCTTGGTCAAGTGGAGAGTGGCGTAGTCGAAGCCGGCCTGGGCGGCCGCAAAGTTGAGATTGGCGGCTTTGGCCTTTTTCGCGAACTGCTTGCGCAGGGCCTTCTCAACCTCGGCCATGTCGATCGAAAGCAGCTTGGCCACGACCCCGACATAGATCATGTTCTTGACCAGCTTGCGCAGCTTGGCCTCGGGACAGACGGGGGCGACCAGTTTGTCGAAAGGCGCGGAATAGAAAATCAGGTCGTTGCGCAGGGCGCGCAGGTTAAGCGGCTCGTCATAGAGCACGGCCGCGCCGGGCGCGAGCGACTTCACGTCTTCCTGGGCGGTCTCGGGATTCATCGCCACCAGGAAGTCGATTTCCTTCTTGCGCGCGACGTAACCGTCTTTGTTGGCCCGGATGGTATACCAGGTGGGCAGGCCGGCGATATTGGAGGGAAACAGATTCTTGCCGGAAACCGGCACGCCCATCTGAAAAATGCTGCGAAGCAGTACGGTATTAGAGCTTTGCGACCCGCTGCCGTTCGCCGTGGCCACCTGAATGCTCATGTCATTGATGACCGGCAGCCCCGGCTCGCGGCCGGTGGCGTCGTGCAGCCCAACATCAGTTGTAGCCATGAATCAGGGAGTCCTTCCTGCCATTGTTGTGCACAAACGGTTGTGCCATGACCAAAACATCCCCACCCTCAAATTTGTCATTCCGAACTGCTTTTGCGGTGAGGAAACTGCAGTTCCGGGGGGACTTAATAAATTATACGGCAGCAGATTGGATGCGGGGATAACGGCTGAGGCACGAGGTTGGTCCCTGCGCAAGGATGATGAGGATGCGGCCGCGCGGCCGCGGCCGGTGTCCAGATGCCGGCCACCAACTCAAAAGGGGCGAGGGGAAGAAAAACGCGTCGGCGTCGCGGTTCAGGACGCCCGGCCCCAGAAAGGCGGAAGCGGTCTTCGGCCGGCCATCGCCGATAACTTACTAAGATTAGAACAACTTTCGGATCCTCGACCGCTTTCAGGAAGCCTGTAGTTCATCCTTGGTCTTGGCCTTAGCGAGTGGCCCCTATTCAAGCTTCGAGCGGCAATTCCCGCCTGTGGCCCCCCCCAATTTCAACCAGCGGGCTCACGGTTTCCATGTTGGGAAGCCTGCAGGTGCGGAATGGGGAGCCCGGTGCCTGACGAACTTGAGCTAGCCGGCGGCCACCGCTCGACGCATCTGTGGTTGGCGGCAGTTTGGTGGCAACTGCGATACTCCCGCATTTAAAGCTTGACAACTCCACTTATGGATGCTGTATAAAGTATCCGGCAAACGCCTCGATGCTGGCTTCCGGTGGGACTCAGTCGTCTCAGCAATCCTATTCCCGAGGTGGCTTGTGTCTTCGAAATCAATCCCATCCCTACCGCGAAGCAAGCAGGCGATCGTCAATCTCTCGATCCTGGCCGCTCTATTGGTCCCTGTGGGCGTGAGCGCTCAGGTTTCTACTACCGGCAAAATCACGGGCGTTGTGACCGATGTTTCCGGGGCCGCGGCCGCGAACGCGACGGTTACGGTGAAAAGCGATGCTCTGATGTCCCAGCGAAGCACGCACACCGAGGCCGATGGCAGTTATCTGTTCGACTTGCTTCCCCCGGGCACCTATGACGTCACCATTACAGCCGGCGGGTTTCAGACCCTGCGGCAGACCAGTGTGGTGATTACCGCCGGCTTTACCGCCACGGTGAATGCGAAACTGCGGGTTGGCCAGGTGGAACAGACGGTCGAGGTGCAGGGTGAACCTGTTGTAGATGTGCAAAACGTACAGGCGGAGACCACCTTCGACCAACAGTTATTGCAGGAGATCCCTGCCGGGCGCGACCCGTGGTCCACGGTTGCGTGAATGCCGGGAGTTACCTCCACCACCTTCGACGTGGGAGGCAATCAGAGTTTCCAACAATCCACCATGCAGGTGCATGGCAGCACGCCGGGCGAACAGATTTTCAGCTTTAATGGCCTGGATTTGAACTGGCCGGGTGCAAATGGCGGCTACACGCAGTTTTATTCGAACCACGACTCGTTCGATGAATTCCAGGTGGTTGCCGACAACGCTCCGGCTTCAGTCTCGATAAGCGGCATATACATGAACATGGTCACCAAGTCCGGGTCGAACACCCTGCACGGCCAGGCAGCAGCCTATTATTCGACCGCCGCCGCCGAGGCCAGCCCGAACTTGCCGGTATTCAATGGTTCTCCGGTGAACTCGGGCTCGCCCATCTTCCTGGTGCGTGATACCACCGCCAGCCTGGGTGGGCGGGTCCTCAAGGACAAGTGGTGGCTCTTCGGTTCCTATCGCCGATACGACGTCGATGAGAGCATTCTGACCATTCGCGATCAGCTGGGAAATCCGGTCCCGGACATCAATCACCAGACGAACCTGGACCTTCGCAGCGACTGGCAACTCAATCCCAGAAACAAACTGAGCTTCGTCTGGCTATACAACGAGCAGAATCGCTTCTACCGCCGGGACACCGCTTATCAGTTTGTGAGCAAGGAGGCAAGCTGGCTTCAGATCGAGCCGGCGTACGTCCTCGAAGCGCTCTGGACCAGCCAGATCACCAGCAATTTTCTGCTGGACGCCCGCGTCGGCTACAACAAAGAAGTGTTTCCCCTCGGTTATCAGCATTCGGTCACGCCGGCGGACATCAATAGGCAGGACATAGTCCTGTCCACGGAAACCGGCGCGGCCCCCTATTCATCTGCCAACCCGGCATGGCTTCTTAAGGGCGCCGTGGGAGCATCCTGGTACAAGGGCTCACTTGCCGGAAGCCACAACGTGAAATTCGGCTTTGAAGCCGGGGACAACTACAACCCTTACGTTTACGACATCAATCAAGGCATCAACGCCCTATACAAGAATGGCCAGGCGTTTGAAGTCACCGCCTACGACACGCCCTTCACCGAGAAAACCTATTTTCGCGACACCAGCGCATATGTGCAGGACGCCTGGACTGTCCGGCGACGACTGACGCTCAATCTGGGATTGCGCTACGACCGATTCACGAGCTTTTATCCTGCTCAATCGGCGAGTTCCAATCTGACCTTCCCCGGTCTTTTTCCGCCACAGCATTACCCGGCTTCCGGGAACCTGGTCGACTGGAATAACGTGTCTCCGCGAGTGGGCGTCGCCTTTGACCCTACCGGCAAGGGCGCCTCGGTATTGCGTTTCAGCTATGGGTTGTTCTACAAGATGGAGGGTACGGGAATTGTCGAAACCGTGAATCCCGTGGGTTTTGCAGGAAAGACGTTTGTGTGGCATGACACCAACGGGGACGGGATTCCCCAGCCGAGCGAGTGGGACGCCCCCGCAAACTTCGTCAGCGGTTTTGGCGGGACCAGCACACACATTGACCCCAACCTGACCCGGCCCTACTCGCACGAGCTCAACGTCACCTACGAGCACCAGCTGTGGGGCGACCTGCGGGTGAGCGCGGCCTATTATTATCGGACCAAGAAAAACCTGATCGGTCTGAAAAACCTGGCACAGCCCACTTCCGACTACACCGGCATTACCCAGCTGAACGGGCAACCCATCGTCAATGGAGTGACCGGACAGCCCATGACTTTGTACACCCTCAACACGGCGCCGCCGGCGCCAAACTCCCTGCTCACCAACATTCCCGAGCTGAATGACAACTCCTACCACGGAGTTGAGTTCGATGCCGTCAAGCGGATGTCGAACCATTGGCAGTTGCTCGCCGGGCTTACCGTTCAGCGGCAAAAGGGCGTTTTCTGCTGCGCGGGATCTTCCGATGATGCCTTAGGCGACGACTTTAATGATCCGAACCGCGATATCAACCGCCGCAACAACTATCTCAACAATGATGCAACCTATGTTTTCAAGGTGGATAGCACTTACGAATTTCCGCGAAAGATTGGAACCAGCATCAATTTCCAACATTACACGGGCTATCCCTTCCAACCGCAGGAAGTTTTCAGCGGACCGGAGCTCAATCAGTTCTCCGAGACCGTAATCCTCGAGCCGGCGGGCATCAAGCGCCTGCCGAGTGTCAATCTGCTGAATCTGCGGATCTCGCACGAGTTCGTGCTCCACGACCGGTGGCGACTGGAACCGGTTTTAGATCTGTTCAACTTGACGAATGCGCAAACTGTGATTTCGGAGGTCGCGACGGTCGGTCCGAACTACCGGTTCCCCACCAACACCGTCGGCCCGTTCCTGGCGAGGTTTGGCCTTCGGTTCAACTTCTAGTCTCGCGCTCGTGCGGCGAGGGCTCGAGACTTGCCCTTTTTGTGCGTGGCGGTATGGCTATTTTCTGGCGTTGCCGAGGAGGCCCATGATTCAACCCAAGCGCTCGAGCAAACTTACGCTGGCAGCGTTGGTCCTGATAGGGAATTTGTGCGCGGCCGGCCAGTCGCGAAGCCCAAGACATCAGCTGACGATCGATGATCTCGTGGACATTAAACATCCTTCAAACCCCGTCTGGTCGCCCGATGGCCGGCATGTGGCTTTTGTCTGGGACCGGGCCGGGGTAAGAAATTTATATCTGGCGAATGCGGGCGGCGGCGAGAATCCGGTCGCTCTCACTTCGTTCCCGAACGACGGCGTTTCCGCTGCCTTCTGGAGCCGTAGCGGAGATGTCCTCTACTTCCCGCACGAAGGCACCCTGTGGCAGGTGGCTGCGGGCGGCGGACCACCTCGTCCCGTCTGGACGGGAGCGGAACCAGGGGCGCAGTTTGCCCTTTCACCCGATGGCAGCCAGGTGGCCTTCGTTCGCACCAGCCAGGCCAACGACGGGAGGGGCGGTAGCGTCCTCCTCGTACGCTCCTTGGCCGATCGAAACGAATCCGTGCTCGTCCACGATGACGCGAACATTGATCGTCCGGTCTGGTCGCCCGACGGCGCGCACCTCGCTTATACGGCAGGAAATTCGATCGTCCATCACGATGAGTCGCCTGCCTATTCCGGCGAGAAACTACTGTTTCGCACCGATGAATACAAGCCGGGGCAACTGTTCGTAATCTCCGCCGCAGGTGGCCGGCCACAGCCTATCGGCGCGACCGGCGAATACCACGGTGTGGCTTGGGTCGACAAGTCGCACCTTAGCTTTGACAGCCAGGCGGACGGATACAGGACGCGAACCATTTACCTCGCCGATATCACTACCGGCGTTCCCCGAGCCCTGCACAAAGACAAAGAGGAAAAATTCTGGAGCCTGCCCGACTGGGAAGCGAATGCCGCGCCTCAATCTTCCCCGGACGGAAGGTGGATTGCATTTCTGACCGATCTCGACGGCTGGGACCATCTTTACGTGATTCCGGCGGAGGGCGGCGATGCCGTGCAGATCACAAAGGGCCGCTTCGAAGCGTGGCGGCCGGCATGGTCCGACGACAGCAGGCGAATCGCCTTCGACGCCAATCAACCCGAACAGCCCGGCGACCGGCGCATCGGCATTGCCAATCTCGGTAACGACCCCGCTCATGCCGTGATCACTTACGTGACCAGCGGGCAGGGCACGAACATCGAACCGCGCTGGTCGCCTGACGGCCAACACCTGGTCTACCAACATACGGATACGCAAAATTCCGCGGACCTCTTTGTCGCTGACGCCGGCCGAATCGCGAAGCCGGTGCGCCTCACGGATTCGATGCCTGCCGCCATCGACCATTCGGAGTTCGTGGCGCCTGAGTTTGTGCACTATCCGGGCCCGGATGGGAAGCCGGTCCCCGCCTGGCTTTTCGTCCCGCACAATCTCGACCGCACCAAGAAGCATCCCGCGATCCTCTGGGTGCACGGCGACGGCATCAATCAGAATTACGATGGATGGCACGTCGAGCGCAATTACGCCGTCTATTACAGCTTTCATCAATATCTTCTCGAAAAAGGCTATGTGATCCTCGCCCCGGACTATCGCGGCAGCATCGGGTATGGCCGCGAGTGGCGCAGCGGCGTTTACATGGACGTGGGCGGCAAAGATGCCAAGGATGCGTGGATGGGCGCGAACTACCTGAAGACTCTATCCTACGTCGATTCGAGTCGCATCGGGATCTGGGGGCTCAGTTATGGCGGATTTTTTACTCTCATTGCCATGACCGATCAGCCCACACTGTTTCGCGCCGGCGTCGATGTCGCCGGCGTGGTCGACTACCGAATGTATTACTCCGATCCCTATCACGGCGATTGGACCGTGGCCCGGATCGGTACCCCCGACGAGAATCCTCGGGTCTATGACCTGGCCTCGCCGATCTCCCGAATCGGCCAGCTGGCCCGTCCGTTGCTTGTGCTGCACGGCACGGCCGATGTCAACGTTCCCTTCCTCGAATCCGTGTGGCTGATGGACGAAGCCTCGAAAAAGGACAAGGGCGACCTGGTCGAATTTATGATCTACCCGGGAGAGTTCCACTACTTCCGCCGCGAGCATGTTCTGCGTGATGCCTGGAACCGGGTCGATAGCTTCTTCGGCCTGCACCTGGAGCCGGAGAAAACGCCTTGAAGAAGGTGCACGAACTTCCAGCCGACGGAGACCCCTTGCTTCCGCGCCTGGGAGCCGATTACAGGCGAGTCCCCCGCCGCGGCGGGCGGCGATAGCACAAGCAGCAGGAAGGCCCGAGGATCGTGAGGCGCTCTGATTTTTTAGATAGCCATCCCCGGCGGGATCAAGGCTGGGCGAAGAACTGCGCCATCTTGCGGAACTTTTCGTAACGCGAGGCCACGAGCTGGTCCCCGGGCAGGTTTTTCAACGCCGAATAATGCGCCTCGAGCGCCTGGTCGACGAGTTTGGTGGCCGCATCGGGGTCGGTATGCGCGCCGCCAGGAGGTTCGGGAACAATAGCGTCGATGCAGCCGAGTTCTCTTAGATCGGAAGCCGTGATTTTCAGAGCCTCGGCGGCGAGCTCTTTCTTGGCGGCGTCGCGCCACATGATCGAGGCGCAGCCCTCCGGAGAGATGACCGAATAGATCGCGTTCTCCATCATGAGGACGCGGTCGGACACGGCAATGGCCAACGCCCCGCCGCTGCCGCCTTCGCCGGTGATGGTGGTGATGATGGGCACGCGCAGGCGAGCCATCTCGCGCAGATTGAGCGCGATCGCCTCGGCCTGACCCCGTTCTTCCGCGCCCAGCCCGGGATTGGCTCCGGTGACGTCGACAAAGGTAAAGATGGGGCGGGAAAACTTTTCCGCGATTTGCATGGCACGAAGCGCCTTGCGATAGCCCTCGGGATTCGGCAGCCCGAAATTGCGGAAGACCTTCTGCTTGGTATCGCGGCCTTTTTGGGTGCCGATGGCGAGAACTTCCTCGCCGTGAAATCGCGCCATGCCGCAAACCATTGCCGGATCGTCGGCAAACCGCCGGTCGCCGTGAATTTCGCTGAAATCGGTGAAGATCTTTTCTACGTAGTCGAGGAAATATGGCCGTTGGGGATGGCGGGCCATCTCGGTTTTGATCCAGGCCTCGCGGTGCGAGATTTCCCGGCGCAGCAGCACGACGCGCTCGCGCAGGCTGTCGATCTCTTTGCGCACTTCCGCGCTCTGCCCGTCGAGAGACTCGAGCTTCCCCAGCTGCTGCTCAATTTTCTCTAGCTCCTCATTGGCCGTCACTTCCCCGCCATTGCCGTCGCGGGCGGTGCGCCTAGCCTCAACCATGGAGACCAGAAGCTGAGCGCCCGTGAGTACCGCGCTAATGTCGGACGTCTTCATCAGTTGTATTTTCGCCGTGGCGATGGCCACTCCTCAATAGAGCGGGAATGGAACGAACTGACTGCTTGTAGCTATCGACAAACCCTGCTTGCTCGAAGCAGCAGCTTAGCAGCCAGCTTATTAACCATTCAGCTTGTCAGTCAATCACTCTCACCGCGCCGCGGCCGCAGAGCTCTTCCACGCGGCCAATGAATGCACGGTCTGGCAGGACATTATAGCCTTCCGCCTCCATTATCACCATGAAATCGCCTGCACGTTCGACGTCAAACAAGACCTTGGCGTCGCCTTTTCGTTGAGAAAAAAGGAGATGCAGCTCGTCTACGGTGGAGTCGGAAGCCCGTTCGAGGGGGATGCGGATGCGCAGAGAGCGGGGAAGAGGAACTTTGGCTTCTTCGAGCGACAGGATATCGGTGACCGTGAGCTTCGGATTGGCGCCCTCTTCGATGCGCACACCGCCGCGGACAAGGACGGGGACGTCGGTCAGGGCCTTGAGCCGCTCTTGTACCTTTTTGTAGGCCTCGGGGAACACCAGCATGTCGATCGAACCGGAGAGGTCTTCGAGGGTGGCTTGCGCCCAGAAATCTCCACGTTTGGATTTTTGCATGCGCAAGTTGGTGATGAGGCCCGCCGTCAATAAGATCTCGTCCTTTCCGGTAGAGGATTTCATGTCCGCGAGCTCCGCGGTTTCAAGGGCATGCAGGTCTTCAAGCTTCTCGCGGTACCTCTCGAGGGGATGGCCGGTGATGAAGAAGCCGAGGATCTCTTTTTCGCTTGCCAGGCGTGTGTGCTCATCCCAGTCGGGAATTTCGGGAAGCTTGTCATTGCGGCCGTCGGTCTCTTCCGCCTGGAAGAGGCCGAACAGCCCGTGCTGGCCGGACTCGGCGTCGCGCTGGGTCTTCTGAGCATGCTCGATCGCCTTGTCCAGAACAGCCATGAGCTGGGCACGGCGGCCGAGAGAGTCCATGGCGCCGCTCTTGATGAGGGATTCGAGAACCCGCTTGTTGAGAAGGCGCAAATCCACTTTTTCCGAAAACTCGTAGATTGACTCAAACCTGCCGTCCGGTGCGGGACCCGCGCCGGCGCCGGCCACGGCCCTCCGGGCTGTGACAATGGACTCGATGGCGTTATGACCGACGTTTTTCACCGCCGCCAGCCCGAAGCGGATCGCATTGCCATGGGGGGTGAAATTGGCGTCGCTGACGTTGATGTCAGGCGGCTCGACGGCAATGCCCATCTCGCGGCACTCGTTGATGTATTTGACGACATCGTCGGTGTTTCCGGTGACCGAAGTGAGCAGCGCCGCCATGAACTCCACCGGATAATGCCTCTTAAGATAGGCCGTCTGATAGGCGAGCAGGGCATAGGCGGCGGAGTGGGATTTGTTGAAGCCATATCCGGCAAACTGGGCCATGAGATCGAAAATCTTTTCGATTTTCTTCTGCGGGAAGCCGCCTTTTACCGCCCCGGTCACGAACCGCTCGCGCTGCGCCGCCATCTCTTCCGCTATTTTCTTGCCCATGGCGCGGCGCAGCAGGTCGGCCTCGCCCAGTGAGTATCCGGCGAGTCGATTGGCGATCTGCATGACCTGTTCCTGGTAGACGATGACCCCCAGGGTTTCCTCAAGTATTTCCTCGAGTTCGGGGAGCTCGTATTCGATTTTCTTGCGCCCATGCTTGCGGTCGATGAAGTCGTCGATCATCCCCCCCTGGATCGGACCGGGACGATAGAGCGCGTTGAGGGCCGTCAGATCTTCGATGGAATTCGGTTTATAACGCCGCAGCACGTCGCGCATGCCGTGCGACTCAAACTGGAAGACGCCGGAGGTTAATCCGCTGTGAAAGACCTTTTCGTAGGTCGTGGGTTCGTCGAAGGGAATCTTTTCCAGTTCGATCTCGTCACCCCGGGTTTGGCGGATCAGCTTGCGTGCATCATCGAGGATCGTCAGCGTGGTCAGCCCCAGAAAGTCCATCTTGAGCAGGCCCATCTTCTCGATGGCGACCATGTCGAAGGCGGTGACGATTTCGTCGTTCTTGGTCTTGTAAAGCGGAACCAGTTCGTGGAGCGGGCGGGGCGAAATCACTACCCCGGCGGCATGCATGCCGGCATTGCGAACCAGACCCTCTAACTTCTTTGCCGTGTCGATCAGCTGGCGGATCTGCGAATCGCCTTCATAAGCCTGGCGGAGTGCGGGAGATTCTTTGAGCGCGGCCTCCAGCTTGATGTTGAGCGTCGCCGGCACCATTTTGGCGATGCGGTCGACATCGGCGTAGGGAATGTCCATGGCGCGACCGACGTCTTTGAGCGCTGCCTTGGCGGCCATGGTGCCGAAGGTGATGATTTGAGCGACGTTTTCGCGGCCGTATTTACGGGTGACGTAATCGATGACCTCGCCGCGGCGGTTCATGCAGAAGTCCATGTCGATGTCGGGCAGCGAGACGCGCTCAGGATTCAGGAAGCGCTCGAAGAACAGCTCGTACTCGAGCGGGTCGAGATCGGTGATGCCGAGAGAATAGGAGACCAGAGAACCCGCGGCCGATCCCCGACCCGGACCCACGGGAATGCTGCGTTCCCGGGCATAGCGGACGAAATCCCAGACGATCAGGAAATAGCCGGAAAACCTCATCTGCTGAATGATCGAGATTTCACGCGCCAGCCGTTGCTCGTACTCCGCGATTCCGTGCTTGAGTGTGCCGGCCGCGAGCCGCACGCGGATGCTTTCGAGCCGGCGGGCGAAGCCCTCGCGCGCCACGTGCTCGAAGTAACTGTCGAGCGTGTAGCCCTCAGGCACATCGAAGTGCGGAAACGGGTTGCTGACTTTCGCGAGTTGCACCCGGCAGCGCTCGGCAATGGCCAGGGTGCGCTTCAGGACATCCGGCGCCTGCCGGAAAACCTGATACATCTCGTCGTGGCTTTTGACGTAAAAGCCCGTGCCCTGGAACTTCATCCGGTTCGGATCCTGAATGCTCTTGGCGGTCTGGATACAGACCATCACGTCCTGGGCGTGGGCGTCGTCTTCGCAAAGGTAGTGGCTGTCGTTGGTTGCCACCACGGGGAGGCCGAGATCCTTCTCCAGCTTGAACAGATGGGGGTGGATGCGGTGCTCCATCTCCAGGCCTTGATCCTGAATTTCCAGAAAGAAATTTTCCTTGCCGAAGATGTCGGCATAGGTGGCGGCGACGGCGCGGGCGGCGCCGTACTGATCGACGCCGAGGAATTCCGCGACTTCCCCCTTCAGGCAGCCGGAAAGACCAATTAACCCCTTCGCGTGCTCGGCCAGAAACTTCTTGCTGACCCGCGGCTTGTAGTAGAAACCGTGAAGCGAGGCTTCCGAGGTGATTTTGACCAGGTTGCGATAGCCTTCATCGTTTTCGGCGAGAACCAGGAGATGGTTGTAGGTGTCCCCCTCAGGCGGAGTGCGCTCGATGCGATGGTCGTCTTTTTTCGAGATGTAAAGCTCGCAGCCAATGATCGGCTTCACCCCTGCCGCTTTGGCCGCATTCACAAAATGAACCGCGCCGAAGATATTGCCGTGGTCGGTCATAGCCACGGCGGGCATGCCAAGCTCCTTCACGCGGCGGCAGAGCTTCTCGACGTCGCAGGCGCCGTCGAGCATGGAATAATCGGTGTGGAGATGAAGGTGAACGAACTGAGACATTTCCTGTGACCTGATTTTACCGGCCTCTTCATCCAAGTGAAAGCACGCTTCCGCGGGATATTCACAGCCGTCCACAGTGAACTTTCAGGGCTCGCACTGCGCTCGGGGTTGCGGCCGGCGATGGCGGGCGTTTCAACCGCCCGGGCAGGTCATCCTGCGCGTTTCGAGGCGTTCAGTCGTTGTCGTAGAAACCGCCGTTCCATCTGGTTGCGCGCGGCGTCCACTGCCGCATCGAAGTGCTCGCAGGCCGCTTCATGCCGGCCACAGCGCAGTT
>Ga0123356_10005099_pt1 | contig 13460 bp, 18 predicted proteins | sample TergutEmb28metaG_2_FD_92546 | JGI IMG/M metagenome (GOLD analysis project Ga0123356, IMG submission 92546) | Embiratermes neotenicus P3 segment gut microbial communities from Petit-Saut dam, French Guiana - Emb289 P3 | ecosystem: Host-associated > Arthropoda: Insects > Digestive system > Gut ... | reverse complement strand
TCGTCTATCAGCCCCATGGCATAGAGCTGTCCGGCTTTTATAAATTTTTCCGGATGAGCCGGATCCTGCTTAGAATTGAATTTCACTGTCAGGTCGCGCGCCTGCTTCATATCTGCAAGAACAACGTTCCCGGTGAGGGAAAAGAGACTGTCGTTTAGTCCGTACTCCTGCCGCACGCCGTTGTCGATATGGAACTCCATTCGAACCTTACGATTACGGGCGCTGCAACATGCAACGAAGTTTCCCGCGCAGGCAGACACCTTGCCGTTTTTCTCCAGCTTGGTGAGCTTTATCCGAAACCTTTCCATTGGTACTCCTTTCCGTAGGACAGGCTAAATTATACATTATAAATAAGATATGAGCGAGTGATTATTTCGCAAAAAAATGTTATATTGTATTAATAAGAATAAATTAAGGAAAAAGTCTATGAATAAAAACATGGTTTTGTTAATTGTATTTTGTTTCTTCACTGTTATTGTTTTTGCAAATCCAGAAATAAATCCGGCTGCTTTAAATCACTACAACAGGGGAATGGAGTACTATAATTCCAATGATTTTGATTCAGCAATAATTGAGTTTACAAATGCCATCAACATCTTTCCGGAATATGTTGATGCATACCGCGAACGGGGAAACAGCTATGATAACAAAAGCGATGTTGATAAAGCCATAGAAAACTACCTCTTGGCCGGCAAATACGACGAAAAATATCTGCTTTTTGCCTATGGATACGAATGCGCTACAGAAAAGATGCAAAACTATGAAGAAGCGATTACTGTTCTAACCAGGTGCATCGAACTGGATATAAACACATTTATTGCCTATTGCATGAGAGGCAACAGCTATGCCGGAATGGATGATTATGAAACGGCAATAGAAAACTATGATGAAGCAATAAAGATAAATCCCAACATTTTTCAGCCGTATTTCAGCCGCGGCTCAATGAATTTTGAACTGGGCAATTTCTCTGAGTCAATCAGGGATTATGAAAAAGCTGTTGAACTGTGTCCGGATTTTTATATAGCGTTCTACATGCTGGGCATTCTGTATTTCCTGGAAGGGAATTTTATGAAGGCGGAAGAAATGATGCTGTTTTTCAGAATCTACAGTGAGAACATAATACTTTAGCGCCGGCGTTTTTTATAATTTTTTCTACTTAAAAATCGATAAAACCAAAGGTGTAATAACATGCAAAACAATGTCTGTGGAAAAGTGCGCTACAATTGCGGACTCCAGTCCCCTTTTCCAGAAAAGCCAGCCGAAGATTACCCCGCCAATTCCGTTTAAAACAATAGCACGTAATACAACCATTCCATTCAGGTCGACAATTAACGCGGTTGCAGGCAGATGACCAATGCCAAATAGAATAGCCGATAAAATAATCGCAATCCATATTCCGGTAACCGTCGGGCTTCCATCGGCGTTTTTCTTTATTTTAAAGCCGATCCACACAATCAGAGAAACCACAAACAGCCTTAACAGTACCTCTTCTGCAATTCCGCCGTAAAAAGACGCAAGAAACCCTCTCCAGGCATCTGCGGTTTGTGCTTCCATGTTTTTAAACTCTGGAATTGCATTATTAAAAGGAATACTGAGCGCAATAATTAAAACACCGGCAATGATGCCCAAACCAATGGAAAGCGGCAGCAGCGATTTAAATTCTTTAGTTTGATTTTTCCCCTCCAGAATGCCCTGTATGATGGGCAGCCTGAAACCGCCGTCCGGCTGTCCGATTTGTTTTGACAACAGTAATCCAAAAAATACCGCTATTGCAAAAATAATAAGATTGTTCGCTACTGTAGAAAGTATGATAATCAGCGGAGAAACAGAAATTTCTGCCGATGTCAGCGCGATTGAATATGGCAGCACCATTACCGATGTAATAACACATACAACGAGCAGGATAAAAAATAATTTCCAGTTTATCAGATTTTTCATGGAATCAGACCCTTCCTTCTTTAAATAAAGATAACCAAGGTGTTTTATAAGATCAGATGTGCTTATTCATATAATAGAGCAAGTCCCTTGTCAAGAACGATATAGAACCTTTTCGGTTTTTCTCTATCAGTGGAACAGGTTTTCTATTACGCCGGAGAACCCAAGAAACGATAAAGAAAGTAATGCCGCAGAAATCAGCGTTATCGGAAGGCCTTTAAAAGCATCAGGCGGATTTGCGTTTTCTGTGTGTTCACGAATTCCGGAGAACAAAACCATTCCAAGGAGAAAGCCTAACCCTGAACCAAGCGCGTTTACCAGCGCTTCAAGATAAGTGTACTCATTGTTGATGTTTATTATGGTAACGCCGAATATTGCGCAGTTTGTCGCCATCAGGGGGAGGAAAACACCGAGAGTTTCGTGCAGGAACGGAACAAATCGTTTCAGGACAATTTCTGTAAGCTGGACAAGCGAAGCTATAACAAGTATGAATACAATTGTCTGTAAATAGGAAATTCCGTTTTTTTCAAGGATCAGTACTTGTATTGGCCATGTTACAGCTGTAGCAAGTACCATTACTACCGTAACCGCAATGCCCATACCCGCTGCATCTTTCATGGTTTTTGATACCCCTAAAAAAGGGCAAACACCGAGGAACTGACGCAGAACATAGTTATTTACCAGCACAGCGCTCATAAGAATGGAAATAAAAATCCTGATATCCATATATTGTCATTATATTAACCAAAATATTTACTGTCAAGAGGAAAGAAATGAACTAAAAAGGCTGACTATGCCGCTGAAACCTCTTTTTCACGTTTCCCCGGTATAATAAATAATTATATCAACAATACTTATGAACTAAACTGATATATTTACAGTCTAATTTTTAGAGGTCAGGAAAGTTGACAAACGGTAATCATTCGCCAGAACCCCCAGCGAGCCCGTGCGAGCGAAGTTTCCAAGTGCATCTGGCAGAACAGGCAATAAAGGGCGATGAAGAATCATTTGCTGCGCTTTGTAATGTTTTTAAAAAGAAACTTTTCCAGACCGCAATGGGTGTACTTGGAAATGAAGCGCTTGCCCTTGACGCTGTCAGCGAAGCCGTTTACCGGGCATTTAAGGGCATAAAAAAACTTCGAGAACCCAAATACGCCGAAACATGGTTTATCCGTATTTTATTAAATGTTTCACACGATTTTTACAGGAGGCAAAAAAATGAAGTAGTAACGGAAAAAGTGCCTGAAGGCGCTTACTACGACAAAAATCATGAATTGGAGTTTTCACAGATGATTGAATGCCTGCAGCCGGAGTTACGGGAAATTGTGAGCCTTAAATATTACTCTGATTATTCGCTTAACGAAATCGCCGGGATATTAGATATACCAGAGGGAACTGTAAAAAGCCGTTTAAACAGGGCTTTAAAAATGCTTCGTTTGGAGGTTTTAAATGAATAGTGATGATTTTTTCCGATATATCGAAAAAACCAGAGACTGCGATCCACAGCAACTTGATCTGGCTTTAATGAAAGGAATACGCAGGGCAAAAAATGACAGGGCGCTGGGGGCCGCGCTGCGAGTGCCGGGGCCTGCGCCGCAAGTGCAGCCAAAAAAGATATTTTTGCTTGCTGCCGCATCTGTTTTTGCCTTTGCTGCATGTATCATTGTTAACCTTGCGCCGGTAAAACTGGCAGTGGACAGATACTATATAAACTGGCATTCAAAAATGCCTGATAGTTCGCAAATATTAAACGGTTATGTCATTGATATGGCCAGCAGCTTAAAAAAACACTTAGGAGGAGAATAATGCTTTTATTTTTGGGATTTTTTTTTACGGTTTTTGCTTATGTTGCAATAGGCATGACGGCAGGTTTTCTTGGGGTTCTTCTTGATCATTTTGCCCTGATACTTGTGGTATTGCCCCTGGCTTTTTTCCTGCTTGCATCCAAAAGCGGAAAAATTATAGGAAATTACATTACAGCGAGTTTTAAAAAAGATTTTCCATACACCAAAACGGAACTGGAAGGGTTGATTTCCGCAGTAGAAAATACGATAAAATTCGTTCTTGCGACAGGTATATTCAGTTTTATCACTTTTGTAATTATCAGCCTGGGTTACATAGGAGCGCCTGAACGGTTAGGGCCCAGTATTGCGATAAGCTTAACATCTTTGACATACTCAATATCGATTAGTTTCTTTGTCTTCTTTCCAGTACAAGCCTGGGCAAAAAATAAGATAAACGCAGTGTAAGATTTTAGGATGAATTTGCATAAAATATATTGACAAATGTTTTCCATTATGATTATACTGTGTAAAACTGAGCAGGCGATAAACCGCCCTCCTTACGGCGGGACAGGTTTATGGGGCTGGGCTACCTTGTCGTAGCAACAGATGTAATATTACGCATCTGTGGGACAGTAAAATGTTCCATAGATGCATTTTTTTTGCTCCATGGAACAATCATGGAGGTGGTCAATATGACAAAACTAAAAGCACAAGTTTTTGAAGGGATTTTATCGGTCGTTGTTAATGCCGTTTTATTCGGCATTAAATTTTGGGCAGGCCTGGTAACAGGATCAATCGCGCTGATAGCGGATGCATGGCATACTCTGTCAGATTCATTTACATCCATTTTCGTAATATTTTCGGCAAAATTATCATCACAAAAACCGGATGAAAAACACCCCTTTGGGCACGGGCGATGGGAGCAAATTTCTTCGATATTCATAGCCTTTGTCCTGGGCATTATTGCCTATGATTTCATGATCAATTCGATAGAAAGATTCAAAAACAGGGAAAGCGTCGTATATGGAACGCTAGCAATCGTAGTAACCATAGTGTCAATAATTGTAAAAGAACTGCTGGCTCAATATGCGTTTTACCTTGGACGAAAAACAGACAATGTAATTGTGAAAGCGGACGGATGGCATCATCGATCTGATTCACTGTCTTCTGTTGTTGTCCTGGTCGGAATACTGGTCACGAAGTTTTTTACGGAAATATGGTGGATGGACAGTGTTCTTGGAATGTTCTGCGCACTGGCAATTTGTTATGCCGCTTTTCAAATTATGAGAGAATCAATAAGCAAGCTGCTGGGAGAAGAGCCTGACCAGGATCTAATCAGTAAAATTAACAGTGAGATTAAGGGCATATACAACAATGATCTGCAAGTCCACCATTTTCATCTGCACAACTATATAACGCAAAAGGAAATCACTTTTCATATCAGGCTGGAAAAAAATATGACAATCGAAAAGGGGCACGACATTGCCTCCAATATAGAGAGTTTGATTAAAGAAAAGTTTGATATGGCAGCTACAGTCCACCTTGAGCCGCTGGACTAAAAGGGAGAAATGCTTTTCCGGACGGCAACTGATCAGGCGGGGAGCGCCAAAGCTTTTACGGACGGCAGTCTGCCCCGCCTGGTCGGTTGCTGACAGACCCTATTTAAGGGCTAGATCCATTTTGCCCTGTAAATTCGTCTGGATATACTTGTGAATTTTTGACTGGACTTCCGGATCAATCCGCTGAGTAAATATCAACACATAGGTTTTTTCACCCTCTTGTACACGAGAACCGAATGCAACCGCTTCCACTTTTAAAAGCATGGTTTGCAGCCTTATCTGAATATCTTTATAAAGCACGTTTTTCTTAAGTCCGGGATCGTTGTTGAAAACACACGAAATTCCAACAAGGCTTATATCTTTAACAGTGCCGTTGATAAATTCCCCATTAAACGGCATGTTCATGGTTGCAACTTTTTCGCGATCTGTGGATGCCCTTAGATATTTGCGCCGGCCTTTGACATTCATCCCGTTTAAAATATCCAGTGTTTTTTGCGCAGCCTTGCTCATATCTTTGTTCAATGTTAAAAACCCGCAAGTAACCTTGAACTTATTGATATATTTGTTTTTTAATTCCTCGTTCATATTGGAAGAAAAAACGCCGAATTTGATGGATGGTTCAGTATTTATAACACCAGCAATCCATTTTTCCCATTCCGGTTCCGGCATGCTTTCGTCAATATTTACGTAGATAATGGAATTTGGATGGTTTTTAATTGCGCGTGCAAGGCGGGCATGATCTTTTACGATGTAGGTTTCTATTTCCTGCTGTATTAATAATGTTACAACCTGATTTTGTACAGACGCAGTAGGGTATAGAAAAAATACTTTTTTACCGGTTATTTCTGTCGTGTCGCTTTCACCACTCATAATAAATCCTATTATAATTTATAGTAAATATTTGTCCAGTATTAAAATAAAGTGTTATATTATATACATATACAAACTTATCAAGGATGGAAAAATGAAAAAGATTTATGTATTGTTACTCGTATTATTTGTAATGGGAGTTTCTTCCGTTTCCGGACAAACAAACCAGGCGCTGACCCAGGGGCAGATATTTACCGGTACTATGACACCGGGCGCAGTGCATACATTCCGTATGCAGTTAAGAACCGATGCGGAGTATTTTATTTCCTGGGACGACAGTGACACCAATTACAGCGGGGACTATGCTGATATCATCGTTGGTGTAAGAGGTGATAACTGGGGACAATATTTGGTTGATGTAATGGACGGCGGTAACTTTGGCCGGAATGTCCACAGGCTGATAAATCAGAACCAGCAGAACACCAAGAGAAACCCGCTGAATCTTCCGATAGACGAATGGGACTATTACGGAGAGCAGGCAGAATTTGCACCAAACAGAGAGTACATCATAGAAGTACGGGGATACAACAGAAGCTCATCCGGCACATACAGGATAGTGTTTTATTAATCTGTCTTGAGTTCTTATCGTCAATGAGGAAACCCTGTTTGGGCTAAGGCTCAAACAGCGGCTTTCCGGTCAAGTCAAAATATTTTCCAATCAAAAAAAGATAGCAAATTGTAAATTCAAAGCCTTGACTTAAACAGACTAGTTTATTAAACTAGTTTACAGAGGTAGATATGCTAAATCAACAAATCGGAGCTTTTGAAGCCAAAACACATTTTTCAAAAATACTGGAAGAGGTCGAAAGAGGCGCGGATTTCATTATCACAAAAAGGGGAAAACCTGTTGCCAAGATAATTCCTTTTGAGCAGGAAAAACAGATGACCCGAAAAGAAGCAATAGAAGCTCTAATAGAAATGAGAAAACTCTACCGTGGAAAACCTGGAGATTTTAATTTGCGTGAAGCAATCGAGGACGGGAGAAAATAATGATATATGTATATGATGTTTCGTATGTTTCTGCATTAATAATATTTGATAAGAAAAATCCGAAAATCGACGGGCTGCACAGAGCTATTGACGAAAAAGATGAAATATTTACTCCCCAATTAATATGGTATGAAGTTGCCAATGTATTCATGAATCTGATTCGACGTAAACGTTATATTTTCGAGGAAGTTGCACATTTTTTCCTATTATTGTCCGCAATAAAATTAAGAACTGATTTTGACATGGGTGTAAAATATTCAGAAAAAATTTGGGAACTATGCAACAGATACAATCTCTCATCTTATGATGCCGCCTATCTTGAACTGGCAGATCGAAAAAAAGCAGTACTATGTACATTGGATGATAACCTAAGAAACGCAGCAATAAAACACGGTGTAGAACTGATAAAAATTACTTGATGCTCCAAAAGCAAAATATTTCGTTACAGTTACCGGTCAATAATTGTTATTATATTAATAGAAGAAAAACACAAATAATTAGAGGGTAGAAATGAAGACAAAAAACATTATTTTGATATTAATAGCGGCACTATTGGTTTTTGGATGCAGCCGGCAGTCCGCAGGCATGCGTTTTTCTCCCGAATATGAAGAATATGGCAGAACAATGGGAACTGCGAATCACTATGCGATGGCTCCGGCAGGCGCAGCAGGCCTGGAGGGAAACCTGAGGAGATCTATGTCCGGCTTCATGGACATGTCGTATCAATATGAAGAAATGAGGATTGAAGATAATCATTTTCCATCTGAGGCATCTAACTTGCCAGTACAAGAAGAGCGCAAACTTGTAAAAACCGCAAGCCTTAGAATCAGGGTAGAAAACCTGGATACTGCAGATAATTCTGTTGCCGAACTATTAAGAATGTATAACGGTTATGCAGCATCATCCAATATCGAGGAAAATTACCGGCATTATTCCCTGCGTATTCCGGCGCCTCAATACGATACATTTCTCACTGAAATTGACGGCATGGGAAGGCTGATCAACCGTTCAGAAAATACGGAGGACGTGACCCTTCGCTACTACGATCTTGAAGGGCGGCTTGAATCAAGAAGAGCTCTGTTAAGCACATTTCAGTCATATCTTGGAAGAGCAAACAACATGGATGAAATCCTTTCTGTGGAAGCAAGAATAGCCGATTTACAGCGGGAAATCGACAGTACCGGAACACAGCTTCGCAACCTTGCAAACAGAGTTGATTATGCTACGATCGAACTGATTCTGCTTGGCCCAGTCTCTACAATGATAACCAGGGGAGAAACACTAGGGGAAAGGATCGTGAAGTTATTCAATAGCTTTGGCGGTTTTCTTTCTACCGTTGCGATTGTTCTTTTCAGTATCGTAATTTACGGAATTCCCATCCTGCTGATTTTAGCTCTTCTGTTCTGGATACTGTTCGGCAGAATTGGATTGATGAAAAAACTTTGGCGGCTGGTAACAGAGAAAAAGAAAACTGAGGTCTAAAAAAGCCGATAAAAAAGAACATGAATATCGATTTACTGAAGCAGTCAATTCGTTCTTTTGCCGAGGCCTCTTTTTCCCGATCCGGCGGACCGGGCGGCCAGAATGTCAATAAAGTCAACACAAAGGTAACTTTGAGGCTTCGCCTCGGTGAGTTGATTGGCCTTTCAGAAGCAGAGCTGGAAAGAGTAAAAACTCTCCTTTCTAACCGGATTTCCAACGAAGGGGAGTTAATCCTCGCCTCTGATGAGGAGCGCTCCCAGCGAGCAAACCTGGAAAGGGCATACTCACGCATGGAAGCGCTGATTATCTCTTCAGCGAGGCTGCCAAAGCTCCGCCGCCCCACAAAACCGAGCAAGGCAGCCAAGGAAAAGCGTCTTCAGGACAAGAGGCGACAGTCTATGAAAAAGGCAGATAGAGCAGAAAAATGTTTCACGTGAAACAAATAATTCGATTATTAATCTCACGGAGGCACAGAGGACACAGAGACGAGATTCGTAAAAGAGCTCACACAGAGGCGCTAAGACGCGGAGAGCGCAAAGATAATATTATTATATCTCTGTGTACTTTGTGCTCTCTGCGTTCTCTGTGAGAAAATATTATAGATTAACTTGTTTCACGTGAAACAATTCCCTATTTAACCGCCTCAGAGGCAGGGGTATGGGAAAGCCCGTGGGCTTTAGCGACACCTTCATAGGTGATACAGCCTTTATAGATATTAAGCCCTTCCATTAGCCCCGGATCCCGCTTTAGCGCCGCCTCCGGACCGAGGTTCGCAATCGATAGCCCATATCGCAGAGTAGCGTTTGACAATGCATTCGTCGAAGTAAAAGATACGGCGCCGGGCATATTGCCGACACAGTAGTGAACAACTCCTTCCTCGATATAGACCGGGTTATCATGATAGGTTATCTTGCTTGAGTCACTGCAGCCGCCTTGATCGATAGCGACATCTACGATAACTGAGCCCTTTTTCATGCTGGCAAGTTGGGTATAGTTAATGAGCCTGGGCGCAGCAGAACCGGGAACAAGAACCGCGCCTACAACCAAATCGGCTTTGGGGAGGATATCATTTATGTTCTCCGGGGTGGAGTAGAGTGTCGTAACTCTGGAGCCGTAAATCTCATCAAGGTATTCCAGCCTGTTAAGATCGATATCAACTACCGTGACATGAGCGCCCATGCCTATTGCGATTTTTACTGCGCTTGTACCGACAACGCCCGCTCCAAGAACAACGATTTCAGCGTGAGGGACGCCCGGAACTCCTGAGAGCAATATCCCTCTGCCTCCCATCGGTTTTTCAAGATACTTCGCGCCCTCCTGAATAGCCAGGCGGCCGGCAATCTGGCTCATCGGTTTTAAACAGGGAAGCTGCCCTCTATTGTCACGGATTGTCTCGTAAGCAAAAGCGATACACTTTGCCGCCAACAGGGCATCAACCTGGGGCCGATCGGGAGCAAGATGTAAGTATGTATATAGAATCTGATTCTCATGGATAAGGCCGTACTCCTGTTGAAGAGGCTCTTTAACCTTTACAATCATATCAGCTTCAGCCCAAACGTCCTGGGCAGTCGGCAGTATTTTTGCTCCTGCGGCAATATATTGTTCGTCGGTATATCCAGAACCCTCGCCGGCTCCTTTTTCTACAAAAATCGTATGTCCTGCGTTTTTATAAGCTTCCACCGCATTCGGCGTTAAACCAACCCTGTACTCATGCTTTTTGATCTCTTTTAATGTCGCTACTTTCATTGTTTTCTCCGTTTTTTATTTTTGCACAAAATAAAAATTCACTCAATATGCGAAGAGTTCACGCTAAGGCGCCAAGACAGCAAGGTTATTGTCCGAGTTTTTCTTATTTCCTCTAAATAATCTCTGCGTCTTTGCGTCTTTGCGTCTTTGCGTGATGTTTCTTGATTCTCGTGAGCTCTTTGTTAGTTTCTTCTTGCTTACGTAACATATTTACTTAACAAATTTCCTGATCAATATATCCTGTAAATTTCTTCTTGAATCAACTATAACAAGTACATTCACTATATCATTATCCACTCTATAAATTATTTTCCATGGTTCTTCCGTTAATTGCCTGTAATCTTTAATGTTTTTTGACAGTAATTCTGGGACATAACTTCCTCTATATGGAAAATGATCAAGCGTCTTAATTTTCTTTTGAATTTTATCCAATATTAACAAAGCTGTTTTTGGATTGTTTTTAGAAATAAAACTAATGATTTCTTTCAAATCATTGACGGCGCTTTGAGTTATTTCAACTTTATATGTTTCGTATTCTTTAACTTTTTTAGGCATTATCTGTTAATTGATTCCTTAGCTCGGTAAAAACATCATCGGGTCTTCGTACATTTCCATTTTCAATATCTTTTTCAGCAATTTTAATTAATTGCAATAATGCGAAAGCATCCTGGGTTTCCTGATATGTTTGGATATCAACCAGAACTGCCTTAGCTTCCCCGTTTTGTGTTATAACAATTGGGTTTCGCTTCTCGTTAACGTATTTCATCATATTGGCGGCATTTGTCTTTACATAAGAAATGGGTTTTATATCTGTAGCCAAATTTAAAGCCATATTTTCCTCCAGTCTTAATAAAATACCATATTAAGACTCTTCTGTCAATATGCTTTAAGAAATGTATTTTATAGAATACGTTTTCAATACAGCTGCCGGCAGCCGCCATTACAGAGTTTTTCAAATTCACAGTGGGCGCAAGATTCGCTCTTCCTCATGTTTCTGAATCTGTTTAGCCCGGTATCGTGAATCCAGTTATCAAAATTAAGATCAAGGAGACTCCCGATTGATTCATGCCAGAAGGAGCATGGTTTATACATGCCGTCCACATCGATTGCTATATAGGAGTTTCCTCCGAAACAACCGCGGCTATCATACTTTTGGTATGTTTTCATATCTGAATAGCCCTGTTCAGCCATAACTTCAAAAAGAGAGCAATCAAACAGAAACATCAGGCGAAGGTTTGACTTGTTTAGTTTCTTCAATCTGATAGGCAGTTCTTCTAGTTCTTTATCCGGCGAAAGCTCTTGAGTATCAATGTTTTTAACTGTTGTTTTATAGCGCAAAAACAAGACTTTCTTTATGCCTGCGGTTCTGGCGCTGGTTAAAATATCATCAAGATGGGGCAGGGTTTCTGTTGTAAGAAGTAAATTCAAGCCTGGCTTTTTTCCGGTAGCTTTGCGGTAAATGTTTATTGCCTGAAAGACATGATTCATGTCCTGTAATTTATGGATACTGAAATGAACATTACCAAACACTGAACACTCTTTTGCAAATTGTTCTGTCATCGTAAGACCGTTCGTAGTCATATTTGGAAGAACTTGCTTTTGTCTGGCGTATTCGGCGATTTCTAAAATTCTGGGGTGCAGGGTTGGCTCTCCGCCTCCAAAAGACAGTGAAAACACGCCGAGAGCAGATAACTTGTCAATTACGGCTTTTGCCCTATCCAGAGGAATATCTTTTTGATCATCATCTTCGCGGGTATTGTAGCAGCCCTTACAGAACATATTGCATCTTGTTGTGATAGCAAAATGTGCATCGAGGGGCGCGGAAAAAATCCCGTCACACATGATTGCGCCTTCTGTCTTGGGTATGTTATAGGCGTCTGCATAAGCCTTGTTGACGTATGCTAAAAAAGCCGGTTGTTCACGAAAAATCAGGCCGCCGAAAGATTCACGCCTTGTTTTTACAATCAGCGGATATTTTCGTTTCATCTGGATAATGAATCCAATGTGTCTCCAAGGTCTGTCAGAAGGAACATAATGTATAAACCAAGCAGGGCTATTGCCGCAAGGAAAATTAATGTGAGCACCAGCCAGCTGCCTTTGGTCAGCTTTTCTTTGGCAGCAAGCAGCTTTGCAGAAAAAAGCATGGAACAATAAATCCCGATTCCGGGAATTGCCGCAGCCCATACTGTTGCAAGCGCATATGCCCAGATACTGCCGTAAAGGGTGGTCGCCAAAAAGATAGTCCAGGGAATAAACAGGATGAGGCATAACGGCAGCACAATCCGGTTCAGTCTTCTTTTCAGAATTTGATAGTCGAGCGCACCATCTTCGTTTTTAAAGGAAATAGCAAAACCTGTCCAAAGAACAAATGCTGCCGGAAAAGAGACAATTACTCCAAATATTGCATAGACGGGCATATAACCATAGCCGCCGGAAAAATTAGCCATGTTAAAAGGCCTGATTCCCAGGATTTTTTCTTTCTCTTTAGACACCAGTTTTTTCCTTTTTATCCATGCTTTACAAAATATTTTAGTCAGTTAGAAAATAATTTTAAAGTAGACGACTCATTAATAATTAGTTATATTATGATCAGCAGGGTTTGAGTGTTATACACTCCCTGCCTGACGGTCGGAATTCCCGACCTTAATATATGGGGGCGAAAGCCCCCTTTTTTATGTGGCTTTGCGGCGGCTATTTTCGTATCAGCGTTATACTGTTCTGTTCGCCGACTTTAGCGTTATATACAACTATTTCCAGAGGCGGGATTTGCAACGGAACATCCAGCACACCCAACAGATAGTATCAAAATAAACAATATCAGTTTTGAGTGTGCTTTCAATTTTGCTTTGCTTTAAAGAGTAAAAACGAGCCTTACGTCACGGCCAGCTTCATTTTTTGAGTAAATCTCGAGTCTGTTGTTGACAATGTTCCACTTGTTGGCATTTTGTAAATAGATAAAGTAATCGTGTTCCCTAAGTTTTTCAGGCTCAAAAAGCGATGCCATCATGGTTGAACGCATGACCATTATGAGGATAGCCTGATCGCTTCCCGTAGCATAGGGAGCAGAATAGCGGTTGGGCGCGCCTACTCCGCT
>Ga0123356_10005098_pt1 | contig 13463 bp, 10 predicted proteins | sample TergutEmb28metaG_2_FD_92546 | JGI IMG/M metagenome (GOLD analysis project Ga0123356, IMG submission 92546) | Embiratermes neotenicus P3 segment gut microbial communities from Petit-Saut dam, French Guiana - Emb289 P3 | ecosystem: Host-associated > Arthropoda: Insects > Digestive system > Gut ... | reverse complement strand
CTTTCGGGCCTGCTACGGATGGTCAGTAGACTTGTTCGCGCGGTTGACGGCGCCAATCGTGGAGCGATTTGACGAGGGCGACCAGGTTGACGAAAAGCTAAGGTCCGCACTTTGCGAACTTCATGAGCAACAGGTTGGCGCGGGTGTAGTCACAGGGGCTCTACTGAAACAGGTCCTCGTGATGCTGCTACGTCGATCCCTTAAATCCCCCGGAAAATGGATCGAACGATTTTCATTGTTCGGCGATCCGCAGATAGCACGTGCACTCGCGGACATGGTGGCCCATCCCGAAGCAGCCCATTCGGTGGATGAGTTGTCACGCGCTGTAGGACTTAGCCGTTCATTGTTCATGGCCCGTTTCGCCAGTGAGATCGGTCGACCACCAATGACCGTGCTGCGGGAGTTGCGCCTGACCCGTGCGGCCGATCTATTGCGGCTTAAGAATTGCCCGGTTGATCGCGCGGCCCGCGCGGCGGGCTATTCCAGCCGCAGCAGCTTCGTTCGTGCCTTCAAATCGGTTTATGGGTGCGAACCATCGGATTGGAGGGTAAGTGCGCGGATTTCCTAGCGGCGCACAAGCTCCTCAAGTGCATGAGGCGTCCCGTACGCTGCGAAGTGAGGAGGCGACCGCGCACAACGCGGCGAAGATCGCTGACTTCGTCGCGACAAACGTGCTGTCAGGGAGCTGCGTCGATGGCATCGAGGCCATAGCCACGGGTCATTGGACCATCGCGTTTTGCGGCGCATTTTCAGTCATCGACCAGCGGGGTGAAATTGTGAAGATCGTCGTCATCGGCGGGACCGGCTCATCGGTTCGAAGGCCGTCGCCATTCTGCGCCGGCGTGGCCACGAGGTCGTTGCTGCGTCGTCCCAAACCGGCCAACACCATCACGGGAGAAGGACTCAGGCAGATTCTGTGCAACACGGCGGTCGTGATAGACGTGACAAACCCACCATCGTTCGACGACAAGGCCGTGCTGGAATTAATTCTTCCTGACCTCCGGGCATTAACTTCTGCCGATGGAAGCTGCTGCCGGCGTGCAGCACCACGTCGCGCTGTCGATTGTCGCAGTTGATCGATCCGACAACGGCTATTGGCGCGCCAAGCTCGCGCAGGAGAAACTCATCGTCGGCGCCGGCATTCCTTACACAATCGTCCGCTCCACTCGGTTCATGGAATTCCTGGGGCGTATCGTCGATGCAAGTGCGGCTGGAAACCAGATCAGGCTTTCGCCGGGCCTCTTCCAGCCCATCGCGGCGGACGACGTTGCTTCCATCGTTGCCGAAGTCGCGCTTGTGCCGCCGCGAATCGGCATCATCGAGATCGCTGGCCCGGAACGAGCACCATTGAGCGACACCGTCGTGGGCTATCTGAAGCATGCCCGCGACCCTCGTGAGGTGACGTGTGACCCCGAGGCGAGATATTTTGGCGGTCAGGTCGAGAAGTACTCGCTCGTGCCGTTGGGAGAAGCTCGTCTAGGCCATATCCGGCTGGATGAGTGGCTCCGTTGCTCGCCGGCAGCGGCCTGATCCGTATTGGATGACCCGAGGGAGAGAACTTTATGAAACGAGCCCTTTGCTTGCTGCTTGTTGCCAATCTGCCATTCGGCGGCGGCGCACTCGCGGACGCGCCTAAGTCAAAGAACGCGAAGGTGACCTTGGTTTACCAGCACGAGCTGCCGAATGTCCCCGGCAAGAGCATTAAGGGCGTACTCGTCCAATACGGCCCCGGTGGATACTCACCCGCTCACACGCACCCCAACTCTGCCTTCATCTACGCGACTGTGCTTGAGGGGGCGATCCGCAGTCAGGTCAATGATGGACCGGTTATGACTTACAAGGCCGGGCAGGGTTTTTCCGAAATGCCGGGCGATCGTCACAGCATCAGCGCAAATGCCAGCAAGACCAAGCCGGCCGAGCTCCTTGCCGTGTTTGTTGTCAATACAGACGCTAAGGAACTGACGACCCCACTCGGAAAGTGAGGGCTGACACATACGCGCTGTCAAGGCGCGCAGTGGCCGCGCGTCGGCCCTTAAGGGCGTGCTGAGCGGTTGAGGCACCCATATTCGTGTACGTCAAGCGGAAGGCTGCGGGCGACCTTGTACGCTTCCCACGGGCGGTCTTTCAGCTCATCGTGCCGGCTAAGGCAAATGGCGTCTGGCGCATTCACTCAGATCGCTCGTACGGGCGAGGCGCTTCACCTGGGCGGATGGCCGGCACCACCGCATTTCGGGGAGCGTGGTCCAAATTGCCCCATTGAATCGTGTTTCGATCATCCGCCAAAATGGTGATGATGGCGTGCGGCGTCCGAGTGTCTTCATCTGCAAGGTTCAAGCAGCATGAGAAGATGGAGCCATCAACGCTCGATAGCTCGACTCCGCTCGCTTCAGGTTCAACTCGTCAATGACGAACTCTTTTGGGGGGGTGCCTTGAAAGCGCATGGAAGCCTGTCGCCCGAGATGGCGACCGCGGTAAAGGGCAGGCCGCAGCCCAGAACCGAGTCTTGCGTGGGCTACGGTAACGCGCACTGCGAAGCGTAGACAGGGAGATCGCAGGTCGGAAACGGGAGCGGACGGAGTGCTAACTCCCAAATCGATCGTGGTGGAAATAGCCGACCATGTCCCTCAGTGGGGGGAGGCAGAATCCCAAGGTGCACAATGGCGAGTGCCTTGAGGCGCGTCCTGAGTTCGTACCGCCGATCGGTCGGCGACCGCGATGTTCGTGCGGACACGACGGCCCGCGGGGCTTTAGCTCTGATCGGTGTGGGAGAGCTCAGGAATCCCCAAGGGATCGCTTTGATTTCCGTTCGTGTATCTGTCGGTTACAGGGGCGTTCATGAAGGATGTCGGTCTTGGGATTCCTGTCCGAGGCACATCAACGACGCGCGGCCCGTGCCGTCGTTGTCGCTGTCTGAGTTGCAAGACCTGAATGGCGGCTCTCACGCAATCGAGGCCGAGCCATTGAAGTGCGGCCATGCGCCGCACCGATCCGCTGCATCAGTGTGTAGAAGCCCGGAGTGAAGATGAGGCCGAAACTGGTCACCCCGAGCATGCCGGCGAACACGGCAGTGCCAAGCGATCGGCGCATCTCTGCGCCGGCGCCGGTCGCTACCACCAGCGGCGCGACACCGAGAATAAAGGCGAGCGAGGTCATCAGAATCGGCCTCAGTCGACGGCGCGCGGCGCTGACTGCCGCATCCGACGCGGTACTACCGGCAATCTGCGCCTGGTGCGCAAATTCGACGATCAAGATGGCATTTTTCGCCGCCAGACCGACCAGCACCACGAAGCCGATCTGCGCCAGGATGTCGATCGGCATGCCGCGAAGCATCAGCCCAGTGACGGACGCGAGCAGACACATTGGCACGATCAGCACGACTGCCAATGGCAGCTTCAGGCTCTCGTAGTTCGCCGCGAGCACCAGGAATACGAACAAGGCCGCAGCGCCGAACACCAGCATCGTTGGCGTGCCCTTCTGCTCCTGCTGGTACGCGATTTCGGTCCACTCATAGCCAATACCGGGTGGCAGAACGGTCGCCGCCAACACCTCCATCCTGTTCAGCGCGGTGCCCGTCGCAACGCCTGGCGCCGCAACACCCTGAACCTCGGCCGCCGGGTAGAGGTTGTAGCGGGGCACACGGTAGGGGATCGTGGTGTCCTTCAGTTGCGCAACAGTTCCGATCGGCACCATTTCGCCGTCCGCGTTGCGCGCCTTTAATCCCATCAGACCCTGGCCGTCACGACGGAACCGCGCGTCTGCCTGTGCGATCACCTCGTAGGTTCGCCCGAGGAAGTTGAAGTCGTTGACATATTGCGAGCCGAGATAGAGCTGCAACGTGTCGAACACGGTTGTCGGCGTCAGCCCGACCTTTTCGGCTTTCAGTCGATCGATGTCGGCATAGAGCGACGGCGATCCCGCGTTGATCAATGTAAACACACCAGCCATGCTGGGATCTTTGTTTGCCGCAGCCACCAGCGTGGTGGCAGCCTTTACAAGTGCCTCGGTACCGAGGCCGGCGCGATCCTCCAGCATCATCTTGAAGCCCCCAGCGTTGCCGATCCCCTGCACGGGCGGCGGCGGGATGGTGAGCACGTAGGCTTCCTGGATTACCGACAGGCGCTTGCGCAAGTCGGCCAACACCGTGTTCGCCGTAATCCCTGGGACGTTGTGGTTGTAGAGAGATGGCAAACCAGAGAAAATTGTCCCTGCATTGGATGCGACTGTAAAAGTGGTTGCATCCAGCCCTGCAAAGGGAGCCACGTGTTCAACGCCCGGCGTCTTCAAAATGATGTCGACCGCACGCCGCACCACTTGTTCGGTGCGTTGCAGGCTCGAGCCCGGCGGAAGCTGAAGGACAGTGATGAGATAACCCTGATCTTGTTCGGGGATGAAGCCGGTTGGTTCATGAGCAAATTCAACGGCCGCGGTTCCAATGAGGGCTGCGTACACGACCACAACGACGGCGATCGCCCGAACCAGACGGCGCGTAAGCGCGCCATACGCATCCGACATGCGCTCGAACCCACGGTTGAAGTATCCGAACGTGACACCCAGCAGCCGTCCTACCAGCGTCGCTCGCACGCCCTCATGCGGATCAGGCGCGCGCAACAACAACGCGCAGAGTGCTGGGCTCAGCGTCAAGGAGACAAAGCAGGAGATTACCGTGGAAGCCGCAATGGTGACGGCGAATTGGCGGAAGAATTGTCCCGAGATGCCGGAAAGGAAGGCGGACGGAACGAACACGGCGCACAGCACCAGAGCGATTGAGACAAGCGCACCGCCCACCTCATCCATCGTGCGATGTGCAGCCTCCCTCGGAGTCATACCGTTGGCGATGTTGCGCTCCACGTTCTCGACCACGACGATCGCATCATCCACAACGATACCGACTGCAAGCACCAGTCCGAACAGCGAGAGATTGTTCAGCGAAATGCCAAGTGCATAAAGGATGATGAAAGTGCCGACCAGCGAAACCGGAATCGCGATAACCGGAATGAGTGAGGCACGCCAGGTCTGCAGGAACAGGAACACGACACCGACAACCAGCAGGATCGCGACAAATATCGTCGTCATAACCTCACGCACGGATTTGGCCACAAAGATCGTCGGATCGTAGATTATGACGTCGCTGACGCCGGGCGGGAAATTCTTCTTGAGCTCCTGCATCGTCGACAGGACTTCGTGCTCCACCTCCAGCGAGTTCGCACCAGGCTGCGCGAAGATCAGCAGCGGCAGGCCCTCGGCGCGGTCCATATAGGCAGTGGAGCCATAGTCCACCGCGCCGACTTCGACGCGGCCGACGTCGCGCAGACGGGTCACACGCCCCTGACCATCGTTTTTCAGGACGATATCGGCGAACTGATCGGGCGTGCTCAGTCGGCCCAGCGTCTGCACATTGAGCTGATAGGCCGGATGCCCCGCGACCGGCGGCTGGTTGAGAATACCCGCCGAGACCTGCACATTTTGCGCACGCAAAGCGGCGAGCACTTCATCGGCATTCAGCTGGTAGGCGGCCACCTTGTCGGGATCGAGCCAAATGCGCATCGCGTAGTCGCGGGCGCCGAAGAGCTGCACGTCGCCGACGCCGGGAAGCCGTGCCAGCGCGTCCTTCACATGTAGGGTGGCATAGTTCGACAGATAAAGATTGTCGCGCGACCCATCGGGCGAATAGAGGTGCACGGCGAGCAGGATGTTCGGTGTCGCCTTACGCACCTGTACGCCCAGGCGTTGCACGTCCTCCGGGAGCCGCGGCAGCGCGTCCTGTACACGGTTCTGGGTGAGCATCTGCGCTACATTCAGGTCCGTGCCGATACGGAATGTTACCGTAATCGTGAGCTTGCCGTCGCCGGTCGACTGGCTGCTCATGTAGATCATGTTCTCGACGCCGTTGATTTCCTGCTCGAGCGGTGTAGCCACCGTCTGACTGACGACCTGGGCGGAAGCGCCGGGATAGGATGTCGTGATCTGTACCGTCGGCGGGACAATCTCCGGATATTGCGCGACCGGCAGAATCACCAGTGCGCCCAGGCCGATCAGCACGAGAAATACACTGATCATAGTTGCGAGAATGGGACGGTCGATGAAGTGGTGGGTGAAACGCATTTCGGTCGTCCTAGCTTGCGGGACCGGCAGGGGCCGGCGTGATGGTGCCGGCGACCGGCGTCACTTTCATTCCGGGTCGTGCACGCACCAGACCGTTGATGACAACCCGGTCGTCTGCCTTGAGGCCGCCGAGAACGACGCGGAGCCCATGATCGAGCTCACCGAGCTCTACGACCTTTGGAACGACGGTTCCGTCAGGCGCAACTGTCATCACCACATGCTGCGATTGATCAGGGACCACGGCTGCTGCCGGCACCAGCAGCGCCTGGTTCGGTCGACCGAGGTTCACATGAAGCCGCGCGAACTGGCCCGGCGTGATCGTCAGGTCAGAATTCGGAACGGTCGCGCGGGCACGGATCGTCCCGCTGCTGCGGTTGACGGCATTGTCGATGAAGTCAAGCGTGCCGTGGCGATCAAAGCTGCCATCCCCGTCGAGGCTGATCTCGACATCGGCATGCGGGGACCCGCGGGGATTGGCGCGCTGCCAGGCGCGGTAGTCGGATTCGCTCATGTCGAAGTCGAGATGGATGGGATCTAGCGAGACAATGGTCGCGAGCAGCGTCGTTGGGCCTGCACCACCCCGACTGCCGCTCACCAGATCGCCGATCGATTCAAGATGCCGACCGATTCGTCCCGTGAAGGGTGCGTTGACGCGCGAGAACTCGAGGTCCAGTGTCGCGTCCCGGATCGCCGCCTTGGCGGCATCGATGGCGGCCTGGTTGCTGCGCACGTCTGCGGCACGCTGGTCCACCGCCTCGGCGGTGCCGAAGCTGCTCTGTTTGAGCTGTTGCGCTCTCCAAAGCTCCACTTGGCTCAGGGATTCCTTCGCCTCCGCACTGTTCAACTGGGCGACGGCCTGGGCGGACTTAATCTGGAAGGGGCGCGGATCGATGACGAAGAGCAAATCGCCCTTGTGCACGATCTGCCCGTCGCGGAAATCTATCGCGGTGAGCGTGCCACCGACCTGCGCACGCAACTCAACGCTGTCGACTGCCGAGAACTGGCCAAGAAAGCGAGCGGTGGTCTGCACCGTCTGTTGCAGGGGCGGACTTACGGTCACCTGGGGCGGTGGCAGTAGCGGCTTCGCAGTAGGCGCACTTTGCCCGAGCCAGATCAGACCGCCACAAATCACGGCGAGGCCCCCCAATTTGACCGTGAGCAGAAGAGCAATCGGCCTTCTGTCGGGCGACCGCGCCCTCCCTTCGGAGTCGCGAGCAATTTCAGCGAGATCCGATGCCATCTGTGCGAATTCGTTCATGACAACACACTCGGACCGGCAAGCCCGCCCGAGGGCACGCTGCGGTCCTCCTCCTCCTGTTGGGAAACTGGAGCAACGCTCCTTTAGTCACCGTCGAGGCCGAGCGGGGCATCACTCCGCTAAGGTCTCGCGTCTCGCAGCTACGTTCGACCGGCCGTCACCCCACCATCAACGTCGTGGATCGCAACATTCGTCCAGCCTGCCTGGTCTGAGAGCAGAAAGGCGATATGCCGCGCGATGTCCGCCCGCGGGCCGAGAGTTTGTGTCAACGAGGGCAGGCCCGCCTTGGCCATCGAATACGCGGTAGAAGGCGCCGCCTTGATCGCCTGCGGGGCCCACATCGAGCCGATATTGACGATCGAGCTAGAGCGGTTCCCGACGACGTAGCTCACCGGCTGATCAGGCGAGTTTCCCATTTCAATTGTGTTCCTGTCCATTTCACTTGGTGAGCTGACTGACCGACGGCAGCGATGGCATCAATTGGCAATGTCGACTGAAGTTCATGCAGTTGATCCGGGATTTCCAATGCTGCCTACTCATCTAATCCATTCACGAGCGTGATTGCAGCTCTGAACCAAGTCGGATAGTGATTGCTGGGGCCACGATCACATTAAGTCACGAGGAACGGCGCGGTCCCAGGCGCGGTCGCAGATTTTGATCTCGCCGTGCCATGCGCAAAGCCTGGCCTGCAGGTTGAACGAGTTCTGACTGCAGGTCACGCGCAACTGTGTCTCGACCCGCACCTGCCATTCCGCTCGGGACAGAGTATCGGCACGTTGTACCTCTGCGACCGCGCTGAGTGGGTCATGCTCGTTAATTTCGTACCTTGACGTCCCTTTAGATGCCGTCTCGAGCCCAATGCGCTCGAAGCGTTGTGCGCCGGCAGCTGTCGTGGTCACCGGCTCAGGCTCAGCCGTCTCGACGGCAGGCAGATTCGGTAGTTGCGCGTCGGTTGATTTCGGCGGTCGGACCGGCAGCGATAGGGACCCGCCGTATAGCGTGACCGTTGCCGGATTCGGAACCGGCCACATCAGCGGCCAATACGTCGTCGACAGCGACAATCTGACCCGGTGACCCGCCGGGAACTTCACACCCGCGTCGTTGAGTTGAACCCGCACGCGGTACCGCCGACCGGGTATCAGCGGCGAGGGTGTGTCATCTCCGTCTCGCCTTGTCAGGTTGAGGATCCCGTAACTGACCCGAAGCACCTCTCCTGACGGGCGGACATCACACAGCCTCGCTGCAATTGCAGCAACGGGCTTGTCGGACGAGACCTCAAGCACCACAACCGGCGCACCAAGAATGTCGAATGGCTCTGCGAGCGGCGGCGTGTCGAACGCAAGCGACCGACGATCGTCCTCAGATTGGTCGTCAGCCTGATCGCCGCCATAGCCGAACGGACACCACTCGCCGGCGTGTGCCCCTAGCGTCTGCGAGGAACATAGCGTCTTGACCGTCAGGGGCGCCTTCTGTGACTGCAGGCCGTTGTTCGACAACAAGAGACAGCAGCTGACGCGTGCAACCGGTGGCCACGCGTCCTCTCCCACCCACCGTCCGCGGAGTTGCAGATGGTCGCCGGCCGGCGCCACGCTGTCCGAAATCCATGCTCGAAGCATGGGCCCGTCCATCACGCCGTTCGCCTCCCCCTTAAGCCAATGATCCCACCAACGCAGAATCTCCTGGAGAAAACCGATTTGGGGTCCAGGACGCGCGACGTGCGGGTAGCCATGTGCCCAGGGGCCGATAAGGCCCTTCCTGGGTACTCGGAGATGCTCCAGCAGGCGTGGGATCGTGTTGGTATAGCCATCGGTCCAGCCACCCACGGCGAATACAGGGCACTGAACCGCGGAATAGTCTTCGCAAATGGAACCGTGCTGCCAATAGGCATCCCGTCGCTGATGGCGCATCCAGCGTTCCAGAAACAATGGCACATTCTCAAGACGCTGCCGCCACATCGGCAGCCACCTGTCCCCAACGAGCGCTGGGTCGGGTGGATGGCTCACCGCACGCAGGAGGAAGGAGCCCCAGTCGATCCCTGCCTTCAGAAGCGTTCCGCCCATATAGTGGACGTCGTCCCGATAACGATCGTCACTGGAGCAGATCGTGACGATGGCCTGAAGCGCAGGCGGCCGGAGCGCGGCGACCTGCAGCGCATTGAAGCCTCCCCACGAAACGCCCATCATTCCAACCGCGCCGACGCACCACGGCTGGGCAGCCAGCCACGCAATGATCTCCAGTGCGTCATCCAGCTCCTGGTTCGTATACTCGTCAGTGAGTAGGCCTTCCGATTCTCCTGTGCCACGGATATCGACGCGGACAGCTGCGTAGCCGAAACCAGCTAAATAAGGGTGAGTGAGAGCGTCACGCTCGACAGTACCGTCGCGCTTGCGATAGGGAAGATACTCAAGGATTGCCGGAACCGGGCGCTGCCTGGCATCGGCCGGCAACCAAATGCGCGCCGCCAGGCGAACCCCGTCGTGCAATGGAACGAATGCGTGCTCGATCTCTTCGACCACACGCGGGAAATCCTTTCTGATCATGGCGTGCAGCCCTCTGTCACCGCGTCCTGACGCGGCCCGGTGCTTGACGTTGTGCGTTGTCCGCAACGTCGCCAGGCCCACCGGCAATGTTCTTCGCCCAGATTCGCGGCCGGCCGAGCCGAGTCGGAATCGCGGTAAAAGGTGGATTTCAGCCATCCGAAAGCGGCTATGTCTGCATTGGAATATTCGTCAACGACGAAGGGTTCATTCAACCCCTCCTCGAGAACGCGCATAAGCCGGATGACTTCGCGTTCTGAGTCTTCGGGCCTCGCCTGGCCGTTCGATGTCGCGACCTGCTGCGGGAGCCGGTCAGGTGTTGGTCCGAGGCCAGACGTGCTCCAACAGAGCCATGAAAGGACTATGTCTCGCCGGCGCCCGGTGCCCGCTAGAAGCCGGCGGCTCTTTTCCGCGAGATAAATGAGGACGGCGCCTGACCCGAACGGCACGTGTCGTCCGGCGGTCTGGTCCCTGTCGATGAGGGAGGGTATCTTGTTGTTAGGTGAGATGGCCAGGAACTCGGGCGCGGATTGTGCCCGGGCCGCGAGATCGACCAGACGAACCGTGTAAGCCAGCCTTATCTCTCCCAGCATAAGTGCAGACCTCGCTTCGTTCGGCGTCGCCCATGTGATAAGTCCGATCATTCTATTGTCTCCAACCAGCTTAACGGACCAATGCGCTGGTGGTGGCCACCATCAGAGACGACGCCGCGTCGCGACATCGACGCGTTGTGGGCCGGCCGCTGAAATTTATATTCGGAACGAGAGGCACACGTCCGCTATATGTTGCCGAAAGTCCGAAACGCCTCGCTGCGCACCCCGCCGGGCAACAGGCACAATCGCCTGAGCAGAGATTACGGACCTCGCGGCACGTGGTTCGGAATCTCGGTCGAGCAGTTCTTGGTAACAGATGTGCCCGATCGGGTGACGCCCTGACCTATGAGGTCGAGGGCAAGCGATGGTCGGCGGCAGACGGATTGAGTCGTGATATTGAACGATCTCAGCCTTCCGAATGAGGCCTTCGTCAGGGACTTAGCGCCGGTCTAAGGCGGCCGGAATATCGGCCCTCAGCTACGATGATCGGAACAACGGATCGAGTAACGGGATGGCGCGCCAGACGTTAACCTCCTGCCGTTTGTACCGGGGCCGCCTATCGCCGCTGCCTTGACACTGCGCTGTTCCCTCGCGGTGGACACACCCGTGCCGGTTAGTCGGCCACGAGCGTTGGCGTCCGCGCCGCCTCCGGCAAAGCCTTCGCCCGATACTCGGAAGGATCGCAGTCGAACGCCTTACGGAATGCTCGGACAAAACTGCTCCGGCTGTCATAACCGGCGGCATGAGCAATCTGGTCGACGGACATATGGTTCGATTGCAGTTGACGCGCGGCTTGCCGCATCCGCAGATCGCGCAGGATCGCCATTGGCGATTGCCCGACGAGGTTGGTGAACCGAGCCATGAACGCAGAGCGGCTGAGGCAGGCGCACTGTGCCAGGGAGACGACGGTATGATTGGCGCCTGGGTTCAATGCCATTTCGGCGAAGGCCCTCGCGATCTGAGGATCACTCAGGATCGCGAAACGCTCGACCCAAAGACCGACGGATGTCAGAGAGCGCCGCACGATCGTGACGATGACCTGTTTGAGCAGCGCCGAACTCATGGCGCCCGAGCCGACTTCCTGCGCGACCAGCTCCGACAGCGCGTCCTTCAGCGTGGCCTCAAGACGATCGTCAGCGTCAAACTGCTCGATGATGGGACGACGCAGGGATCCGAACAGATCCGTCGACGAGCCGTAGAGGGCGTTGAAAAAGCCACAAATCAGAACGATTTCCGGCTCGCTGTTGCCGGCGACGAAGCGGCGTATCATCCCGGTCGTCGTCATTGTCAAAGGACCGTCGACCGATCGCAGCCCCGAGGTCTGACCGGGCAGGGGCGCGGTTTCGATGCGGAAGGCGCTGTTGGGCGGAACGATGACGAGGGTATGCGGCTTGAGCTCAATTGGCGAGCTGTCACGAACGAACATACGCCCGGTACCCTTGATGTTGTAGTGCAGACCCGGAACGTCATGGCCACCCATTTCGAGAATATAGCCACGGCTGACCAGGCACTCGGACAGCGCGACCACATTCACGTCGAGGGTGCTCAAGAGCCCGTCGAGGTGAGCGGGGGAAATCCTAATCAGAGGTCCGACAGACACGCGTGATTTCCTCTTTCATGCCAGCACGACCGGGCTATTCGGCACAGGTTACCACCAGGCACCTGACCTGCCGGCAGGCGGACCATTTTTCGATGTTAGACCGGCCGACGTGCGTAATTTGCTCATCCCCGACGTTTGCATAAAGGGGGCGCACGCGACTTTTCGGCAATTTCGCCGGACTTGCGGCTATGGTGGTGGCCTCTCGAAATTGTGTCCCAATGGTTGGTGTAGAGCGACTGCGTGAGGGCAGGGTGGCACCGACCGAAACCTTCTTGCCTCCTTGATCCGTGCCAGTGCGTAGCCGCTCACCTGATCAAACTCGACTTGCGGGCGGTTCGGCATTTCATCGGAGACGATAACGCAATCGACGATTGCGGGGCCAGGGCAGGCGAACGCATCGAAAGCTCGGAGTCAACTACAGCCGGGCTGGATCCCGAACGCTGAAGCGTTGCACACCGCACGCACGAGCCAGCGCCCCGTAAATAGGGTTAGGGGATTCGATCACCTGCCGCAATGGCAGGAGTACGACGCTCCGGACCTCGAGTGTTATGAGCCCAACGGCCGCGTTGTTGCTTGACTGGAAGGTGGTGCATATTGAAGCCGCCGCCGCCCGTCAGGATGTCACCTGGCGGCGGCGGTCGAGAGCCTGAATTCCGTTCGCCTGCCCGAGGGCAGTGCCGACGGCAGCGTTGAACCCGGGCTTTCGATGGTAGCGGCAATGTTGGGTGAGCCATGCTCTAACTCTTTGCATTCGCCCCGAAGCATCGCGTACCTGGTCGTAATAGGTTCGACGCCCGGGACGAATATCATGCCGCTTCTCGGTGCCTCGACCCTATAGCTGACTTGCCGCGTGCTCGCGATGGGAGTCCGTCAGCGACGTCAGTTGGTCGAGAATCCGACCGCGCTCCTCCCGGTTCGCAGTCCCGTACTGATGGCTCGCCGCCGCTGTCAGCTCTCGACGTGTCGGCGAGCTCAAGCGTCCCATCCGTCCCTTCGCCCGATGAACTCCTTGGGGAGGGAATCAGACGAGGCAACCGACCGCAATCTGACAACAACTCTGGCGAGCGCTGCTGCCGAGGGTCCTCTTCGGCCAGTCGTGCGGCGATCTTCGCGGCTTCTCGGGCCATCGCCTCGATGACGACGCGAGTGCGGGGCGGCAGGTGCCGCCGTGAGGGGTACAGCAGAGAGGCCGGAACGCGGTCCGTCTGGTAGTGGGGCAAGAGCCGATACAGCCGTGCCAATCGCACATCGTCCACGATCAGCGCTTCCGGGACCATAGCCACGCCATCTCCGTCCAGGGCGGCGCGCCGCACGATTGCGGCATTGTTGGCGTGGAAGCGGCCCTGAACCCGGATCGTCTCCCGGCCATCGGG
>Ga0123356_10005097_pt1 | contig 13463 bp, 7 predicted proteins | sample TergutEmb28metaG_2_FD_92546 | JGI IMG/M metagenome (GOLD analysis project Ga0123356, IMG submission 92546) | Embiratermes neotenicus P3 segment gut microbial communities from Petit-Saut dam, French Guiana - Emb289 P3 | ecosystem: Host-associated > Arthropoda: Insects > Digestive system > Gut ... | reverse complement strand
CGTCATGAAGCGGGCGCGATGCTACCGGTAATGACTTCGATGGAAGTCATAGGTAGTGAAAGTCAAACGGAAGCAAGGTAGTGCGCGAAATCTTTCGAGGTCTGCGAGAGACTTGCCAGTACGATTGAACCCCCTGCCAAAAAGGCATGGGGAGCTTCAGCACAATCATATCAATTACGCTCATCAGCTCGCCGATATAGAAACACACCTGCGCGTAAGTTTGTTTGCGATGCCTGTATTCGTGGGGTTCGGAGCGCAGAACGCCGACAGAAACAGCGTATATTTCGAGAAAACCCGCGAATATATAGCGCTTGCGAAAACTTTCTGCCGTCCGGTCATGGAAAACGGCGCGGTCGTGTATCATCACACGCCGTATATCGGCATGGTGCGGCCGGTTTCTTTCTGTGTGCTTGAATACGGCATGAAAGACAAATCAAGAGGCTATTGCGGAATATTCAAACTCAATAGCGGGAGAGAAACATACAATCTGCGGCTAACCGGCATTGACGAGAGCAAGACTTACGAAATCACGCGGAAAAACAACGGGAACAAATTTCAGATAAGCGGCTTCGAACTCGCTGACACAGGAATTAATATAACTCTTGAAAACATAAATACTTCGGAACTGATATTGTATAAAATTGGTATATAAAAAAATATGAAAGAAGGTTTGGATGTTATGATTAAAAATAAAGCGCCGTTCAAAGTCATATTCAGCAACGATACGACAAACATAGAAACCTGCACAAGCCCGTACAGCCCGTACGAATTCGAAAAAAACCCGAAAACAGCGCAGCCGTTCACGCCCGAAATGCTGGAAGGGACTGTAGACGAAACCGTAGGTACCGGCATTGAAGTGCATCTGCTGCAGCCGGGCGTAGGGTGGGTGCCGTGGTGGAACAGCAAAGCTTATCCTTATCAGGAGCACGTAAAATTTCTGAAAGAAAGATTTGGCATGGACCCGTCGCAGTCGGGATTCGCGCAGTATATGGCGAACGGCGGCGACATAGTAAAAGTTTTTGTTGACCGGTGCCGCGAAAAAGGCATAGTTCCGTTTGTTTCGTTCAGATTAAATGATTCCCACGGGCATGAATATGTAAACGCCCCGCGTGAAGAACTCAGAGGGTTTTTATGGCATTGCCTTACGCCTATCCATGTCAACCATCCCGAATGGCGGCTTGGCGAGGATCTCACAGACTGGAACAACCGTGTATTGAACTGGACTATTCCCGAAGTGCGCAAGCTTAAATTTAAATTTATCGAAGAAATCATCGAGCAGTATGACATAGACGGCTTCGAGCTTGATTTTATGAGGCACAATAATTTTTTCAAGCAGGACGAAACCACCAGCGAACAAAGGCTGGCAATCATGTCGGGATTTGTCAGGCAGGTAAGGGAAACGCTTGACAGAACCGCGAAAGACGGACATCACAAATGGCTGTGCGTAAGGATTCCCTGTCATTTGTCGGGGCATGACAGTTTGGGCATAGACATAAAAACTTATGCGGACGCGGGAGTCGATATGTTTAATCTGTGCAGTTCTTTTTTTACCGAGCAGCAATCTGATATGCAGGAAATAGTCAGGATCGTCCCTGATAAAGCCGTGTATCTCGAATCTACCAGCGCGGCGGCTTTCGGCGAAAGTCTTGGACCGTATGACCAGTCTTTCTGGCGCATGACGGATAATCAGTATTATACTCTGGCTCATCTTGTTTACTCCCGCGGCGGCTCCGGCGTAAGCGCGTTTAATTTCGTTTATTACAGACCGCACCACGGCAACCCCGATATCGGGCCTTTTAACGAACCGCCGTTCCATGTGTTTAATCACGCGGGCGACCCTGACTGGTTAGCCAAACAGCCTCAGCACTATTTTCTCGGGGTCAACTGGAGCCCGTACAATAAAAAGACGCAGCTTACTCAAACATTGGCCGCAGGGCAAAGCGTAACTTTTGCGCTTGATATGGCGCCTCCGACAGGAGGCTGGAAAAAAGGCGGCAGGTTCAGGATTCAAGCAGCAGCGAACCTTGACGGGACGCAATGGAAAGTAACGCTGAACGGCACGGAGCTTACGCAAACGCAGGATTGCAGCGAACCCTATGAAACGCCCTACACAAATTGCCTTGGCTCTCCGCAAACTCTCCGGGCATGGGTCGTCAAACCTGAAACACTGATCGACGGGGATAATAAAGTCGAAGTGGCAATGCTTTCAGGCGGCGGGGAAACGAAACTGGTGTTTTTGGATTTTGGGATCGAGTGAAATATATTTGCCCCCTAACAGCATTTACTGTCGCCGCTATCATCAGAACAGCCGCAGGTCGGTTCTTTGCCCGTGAACCAACTATAAATAATCGCCGCCGCACAACCGGTGCCGGCATTGACTTCAATCGCTTTTGCGGGGCAATTCATGGCACACGCGCCGCACTCCATACAAAAATCTTTATCGGTTATATATGCTTTCCTATCGTCCATTTCGAACACTCCATGCGGACAGACTTCCGTGCAGCGTTCACAGCCGACGCACTTTTCGGCGTTATATGAAAGGGTCGTTACATTTTTAAGATATTTGTGTTTCATTTCGTTTGCCCCCTTTTACTGAATAAATGAACGCCGAGTGTCAGAGCCGCTCCTGCAACAGCCGCTCCGACGATAAACGGCAGCGCCTTTTTCATTTCTTTATTCACGCCCGACGGCGACGTATATGTTGACGCGCCTGTAAAATTCATGGCGAGATACGAAGATAAAGCGGGAAACAGTAATAAATGCCCTGCCGTCAAAAGCGGGGCTCTTTTTTTGCCTTTGCTCGTCAAGCCGATAATACCCGCCGTACAGCACAGCCCCGCAAGCCAGCCTTTCAACGCGAACGCTTTGCCGGGTATATACGGAAGCAACGCGGGAGTGAGAACCGACCCCGAAAAAACAGCTCCCGCATAGGCGGCGAAATCAGTTTTATCAAACGGATTTTTTATGAATTTATTTGATAAAAGCATAACGCCCATAACAGGCAAAGTGATTTTTAATGCAGGGATTAATTCCATTGGCGTTAATACAATCCTGTCCCACATTGTAAATTTCACAGTCCGCATTTCTTTTGTCGCTTTATATCCCGCGCCGATATACGCCTTTATATCTTCTGCCCGTACCGTGCCGTATTTGACTTCATACCCCGAACGCTGTTTTACTTCGTTTGCGTTTACGCCTGTCGCTCCGAGCTGCGGCAGGATAAGTTTTTTATGCGACACATATTTTGATAGTTCCGACGCTTCAATGCGGTTTATCAATTCATCTGTGCCGAATGTGCCTTTTCCCGCCGCGCACCATACGTTTATGCCTTTGGTGTCGAGTATCAGAAGCCAGCAATCCAAGCCGGCAAGGTTTTTCCGTAACGTGTCAAACGTCAGCTTATAGTTTGCGCTTACCAAAACGGGACAATTATTATCGGGTTTGCCAACGGCATACAACCCCGGTTCGATTGTATAATCCATGCGACCGATACCCCAACGGGCTTTCCACGCTCCGATATGGTCGGCAAATGTCAGCGATGTTGAAACGGTTTTTACGTTCGGCTCAATATTTTCTATCATAAATTATTTTCCCTCCATACAACCGCAATTTACGCAATCGCAATTTTCTATAACGGAGGTCAGTTTGATTAATAAATTTTTCGCAATGATAATTCCTTCGCGTGAAATAGAATAATATGTCCATTTCCCCTCATTCCGCGCCGATACTATTCCGCTATCGACGAGGATTTTCATATGATGCGAAAGGGTTGACTGCACTATGTTCAATTTTTCTAAAAGCACGCAGGCGCATTTTTCCCCGCTCCGGAGCATTTCGAGTATCACCAGCCTGTTTTCGTCGCAGAACGCTTTGAATACCCGCGCGCTGTCTAAATATTTCTTTTCCATAAATTATACATTACCTCACATCTATTTATTTCGATATATTTATATTGTATACTTTAAATCGAATATTGTCAATATGAGAATATGTATCTTTTGTAAATGATTTGTTAAAATGAATATGATAAAAATCAAAAGCCTTATAACTTAATTAAAAACTTACATACCCCCATGAAAATTTTACTGGAAAATTACAGAATAAATATAGCGCTTTTTACATAAAAGGTGTTATATTATATTTGTACCCGGCCGGTACCAAAACAAACAAAATTTTTCAGGAGGTAGTAATTATGACGCAAGAAAAAAAATTATTTTCAAAAGCAATGGCGTTTATCCTTGCATTGGTAATGATACTCGGATTTATGCCGACCGCAATGATTTCATCTGCAAACGATTCCGAAGACTTGAGCATCCCTGTCGCGGACATGCTGGACGTAGACTTCTCAGACGGAAAAGTTGTCGACCATTCCCCAAAAGCGCGGAATTTTTCCAACAATGCGGTTGACGCGGGCAATATCGTATTCAACGACACTCTTGGCAAATATGTTGGTGAAATAAACAAAACCAACGCGAACGTATGGAAAACAGCATGGCCCGCTTCGGATTGGACGGCTGTCAATAAAAACATAACTATGGAAACGATGTTTAGATTAGACAACCCCGTTGCCGAAAGCTGGATGGGGCTGTTCGGCGGCATGCAGAGTGCGGGTATAGGTTTCGACCTTTACGCAGGAAACGCCACACACGCGAAACTCGACATAAGTGCGCATATCGGCGGCGCATACAGAGCGCCGATAACCGGAAACGAAATAAAATTCGGCGAATGGTATCACGCAGTCGCGACTTATGAAGGCAGCATGGTCAAACTTTATGTAAACGGAGAACTTGTCGATTCCGTAGCATATGCAGGAACGATTACCACTCCCGGCTCAGGCGCACAGTGGTTCTGTATAGGCGGCGACACGACAGGCTCTAATACAATAGAAGCCCCGATTGACGGCGCGATCGCTCTTGCCCGCGTATGGAGCCGGGCTCTCACGGCGGAACAAATAAAAGTTCTCGCTGAACTTGCTATGAATACGGGCGAAGATGACGGCATAGAATACACGGCTCCTTTGACGAGGACTTATGCCAGTAATATTAACGATGACGGAACGGTTACGGTTACGGTGAATTTCAGAAATAACAGTACAACCGCTTACGGAAAAGCAGTCGCGAGACTTGAAATGCTCGGCAACGCTGTCGTGGAAGGTAAGAACGAAAATACTGTGAAAGTCGCGCCCGGCGAAACCGAAACAGTCAGCTGGACTGCCAAAGCATTGACAGGCAGCGCAAGGCTTATCGTTGTTTCCACAGTAAACGGCGTCACAGCGGAAGAAAGAGTAGGCAAAGTCACTTCAAAGAGCGCGGGTTGGATTTCCGGCGACACGCACGACCACTCCAGAAATTCCGACGGTTCGGGAACGATACTCCAAAATTTTGCCGTGGCAAAAACAGCCGGAATGGATTTCATCAACATAAGCGACCATGACAATTCCAGAGGCTGGGCGGACGCTCAGGTTGAAGGAGCTAAAAATAATATACTCCCGATGTGGGGCAACGAGTACAGTGGAAACGGTCATGCCGTATTCATGAATGTTGAGCGCGAATTTAATTATAATAGTGGCAGACTCCCTAAAGAAGCCGTCGTTCTTTTTAAAGAACACACAAACGGCAGGGGTCTTGCTTACGCCGCTCACCCATATGACGGCACGGTTTCAGCCGATCCATGGGGCAGAAACGATTCATGGAACGCCGCAATCGACGGTATCGAAGTTTGGAACGGCTGGTACGCGTCCAATTACCGGGCTAACAAGCAGGCTCGCGAACAGTGGGACAAGCTGAACAACGAAGGCAGGCATTTATACGGCATAGCGGACACGGACACTCATTCGGCAGACGGTATGGGCGCGGTATATACGACCGTTCTCGTTGATGAATACAGTATAGACGGTATCATCGACGGGTATAAAGCGGGTCATATGTACGGCTCCAACGGACCTGTCATAGATTTTAAAATCGGCGGCGCAATGATGGGCGACGATTTTGAGATCCCGGCGGACGGCAGAAATGTCAATGTCAACATGAGCGGTTATTACATAAGCGATCTGGCAAGAGTTTTGCTTATCAAAAACGGTGAAACTGTATATACAAAAGATGTAAACGCAAAATCCTTCAATGAAACTGTGCAGGTATTCGTTAAACCCGGCGATTTCATTAGAATGGAAGTCGAGGGCGTTGAGACGGCGACGAAAAAGCTGACCAACGGTAATTACAACAATCATTCTTTCTTTACGTCAGCTCCATTCGCGTTCTCAAATCCGATATTCTTTGTCGAAGGCGGAGAAACTGTTGATTATATCGGCAGGATACCGGAAGAACTGAGAAACGCTGTGTCGGCGTATTTTCCGTTTGACGGCTCATATGAAGACGTGACCGGCAATATCAACGCCAAATATTTCAACGCGGAAAACCAAACGTCCTACAGCGTTGCCAATGCCGCAACCAGCGGAGCCAGTTATGTGTCCGGCAGGGATGGCGGTCAGGCGATAAAATTCGGCGACGGCAAATACGGTGTTGTCAACAGCAGTTCCAATGTAGACATCGGGCAAGTCGATTACAGCAACGATTTTACAATTTCGTTCTGGGCGAACAATATGTTCGGCGCATCTTACGGCAGTTATCCCGTATTTTTCGGAAACTCGAACTGGAATAATACCAGCGGCGCAAGCGCAGACGGCATACTGATCAGCACACTGACCGACACTTCCATTATCATGAACGTACAGGCAACGGGCGTAGGGCGCATAACCCCAAGACCTCAGTCCGGCGTAAACTCCGATTGGCACTATGTCACGATGACAGGTAACAGAACAGACGGCAAATTCTCGTTATATATAGACGGCAAATTGCTTATAGATGGCGAAACCGACGGCAGTTATCCCGGTTCTGTCGGCAAAAGCCTGCAAAACGTCGCGCCGACAAGAATCGGTTCGGACGGGTATGCGGATTATGGCTATTACGGAGCGATATCCGATTTCGTCATATTTGACAAAACCCTTTCGGCAAATGAAGTCGGCATACTCTTATCGGCGTACACAGGGGAAGAATTTGTCCCTCCTCTCACAAAAACCCACGAAACGGTGAAAAACGCAGATGGTTCCGCGACCGTGACGGCGATATTCACAAATGACGGAACTTCCGCAAGAAGCGTCAACGCAAAATTAAATATAATGGGCGACGGCATAATTACTGGCGGACAGAAAAATATAGCGCTCGAAGTCCCCGCGAAATCCAGCGAAACTATAAGCTGGACGGTCAGAGCCGTATCGGGCAGCGTAAAATTATTCCTGACAACGGACGAAACCGGAAAAGAAGAAACAATCAGAATGGGCAGCGTCGCGTCGGGACTGGCCGGATGGGTTTCGGGAGACAGCCACGACCACTCCCTATATTCCGACGGTTCGGGAACAATATTCCAAAATTTTGCGCAGGCGCAAAAACAAGGTATCGACTATGTGACAATCACAGACCACAGCACGTCAAGAGGCTGGGCTGATGCGTTGATCGCAGGTCCGCAATACGGCATAATCCCGATACGCGGCAACGAATATTCGCACAGCACCTATTCTCACGCGGTGTTCATAAACGTAAATCAAGAGAAAAACTATTCTTCACTTACACCTCCGGTTGCGGTGCAGACATTTAAAAATGACACAAATGGCGAAGGTCTGGTTTATGTGGCGCACCCATTCGACGACGGCGTTGACCGCTGGCAGCAAAACAATGGCTGGGAATCTCCAATAGACGGCATTGAGGTCTGGAACGCATGGTATGCGGGCAGGTATATTGTCAATGCCAGAGCGTTTGAAAAATGGGATTTATTAAACAGTCAAGGCAGGCATCTTTACGGCATTGCCACGACGGACACACATTCTTCGCGCTACATTGGAGAAGCGTACACCACCGTATATGTCGAAGAATATACTGCCGAAGGTATTCTTGACGGACACAGAGCCGGTCATATGTACGGCTCAAATGGTCCCGTTATAGATTTCAGACTGGGAAACGCCATGATGGGCGACGATGTCGGGGTTTCAAAAGATGGAGAATATGTAACGCTTGATATAAGCGGCGAATATTTCCTGCCTCTGACAAAAGTCCTGCTTATCAAAAACGGCGAAGTCGTATATTCAAAAGAGATAAACGCGAATTCATTTGACGAAAGCGTTGAGCTGTTCGTTAAACCCGGAGATTTCATCAGAATGGAAGTAGAAGGCACGGAAACCGAAACACGTAAATTAAATGGTCCTTCATTCGACACATCGGCTCCGTTTGCGTTTACAAATCCTATATTCTTCTACGAAGCCGAACTTGAAACATATACTGTAACGTTCGATTACAACGACGATATCACCATTAATGTGGCGATAAGAGTAAGAGAAGACGAATTAATAGAACGTCCCGAAGACCCGGAACGCGAAGGTTATGTATTTTTAGGCTGGTACAAAAACGAAAGCGAGTACGAGTTTAATTTCGAACAAACGATTGAAGAAGATATAACTCTGACTGCGAAATGGGAAGCAGTAAAGATATCGGACGCGCAATTCCTGATGGATATAGCCGACAGCGTTCTGAAGAACGGCTTGAGCAACAAAAATCTCGTTCTCGCCGGAAAAACAGCGAAACTCGTATTCGACGACAGGGAAATAATCCTCAGTACGGAGGCCAACAACCTCAACATCGATGGCGAAGTTGCTCTCGGCGACGGATATTTCCTCATATTCGACATAAAAGGCAACGGCTCGAACGTAAAAGAATTCAAAGTGGTTTACATCGTCTAATTCATATTAAACAAAGAATGCCGCTCCTTTTACCGGGGCGGCATTCTTTTATATAGAAAAACTCATAAAACAACAAAAAAATGTTTTTGCCGATGAAATGGGCAACAGAGGCCTCGGAGGGAACGGGGTTGGAGTTACCGCGCCATCCTATAATATTCGGCAAATTATTGGCTTCCGGTTTTGCAATAACCCGCCAAAATTACACAAAATAAAATTGGTCTTTTCATCAAAGCCTCTTGTCAAACATCGGCAGCCAGCCTTCATGCTCCGCGAACATCTCGTCAACCATCGATTTGATCTCGGCCAAGCTGAGCACCGCCGACGAGAGCGGGTCGAAATAACACGCTTGATAAATCAAATCTTTATTGCCGGTCAGCGCGCCTTCCACCGCCATTTCCTCGCAGTTTGACGATATATTGCACAGCGCCGCTATCTGCGGCGGCAGTTTGCCGACTTTCATGGGTTTTAACCCGCCTTTGGACGCGAGTACCGGCACTTCGACGCACGCGCCGTACGGCAGGTTGTCTATCAAATTAAAGTTGCGCACGTTGCCGTTGAACTCGAACATGGTCTGGTCGCCGAAAACCGCGTTGAATATATACGAGGCGAATTCTTCGCCGCGGTGTAAGTTTACGGGATTGTTTATAAAATTATTAAACTCGTTCAACCTGTGCTCGTGCTTGCGCGCTTTGGTGCCGGCACTGCGCTGGCGGCCGGGGTTCCAGCCTGTGCCGTGTGTACAATATTTTTCTATCAAATCCGGGCGTTTTCTGTACCATGCGACATATTCGCTGTTATGCCCGCTCGATTCCGTCACGTAATATCCGAGGTGCAGGAATAAATCGTTGCGCACCTGTTCTTCGTTCAATATGTCCGGGTTTTCCATCGCTTTTTTGATCAGCGGGTATGTGTCGCGGCCGTTCCACTCATATTTCAGATAAAACGCCTGATGGTTTATCCCCGCGCACAAATATGATATTTCGCTCATCGGCGCGCCTATCCATTTTGCCAGCATTCCGGCCGTTCCCTGGACGCTGTGGCACAGGCCCGTTATTTTTATGTCGGATATTTGCTGGATTGAGCGGCAGAGCATCGCCATCGGGTTGGTATAATTCAAAAGGACCGCATTCGGCGCATACTTTTCCATATCGCGCACAATATCTGTCAGGGCCGGCAGCGTGCGCAGGTATCTGAATATCGCCGACGGGCCGCGCGTGTCGCCGATATTTACGCTTATATTGTATTTTAGCGGTATATTCACGTCCGAAGCTGTCGTCGCATCGTCGCTGCATTCGATCGTGCACAAAACGCCGTCCGCGCCTTTCAGGGTTTCCGCTCTGTCCGTCGCCGCAGAAACAATTGCGGGATATTTGCCCTCCGCGATGATTTTTTCGACGGCTTTTTTGGATAAATCAAGGTTTGCCGCGTTTGTATCCATCAGTGCGATTTCGCAATCCGAAAATGCCGGGAACGTGAGGATATCGTGCGCCAAATTGCGCGTGAACACGACGCTCCCCGAACCGATAAACGCTATTTTTTTACGTGCTTTCATAAATCAATCCCTTTCTTACCTTATCCCGAATTTCTTTTTGACAAAGACAACAGTACCCGCGCATATAATTAAAACGCATAACGCAAAGATTGTATTGTCGCCCGTTGACGGATTATTTTTTGCGTGTTCCGTTGTATTTTGATTTAATTCCGCCTCGGGAAGAATCAAAATCTCCGGCAATGCCGTTGTATCGCTTGGATTGATTACCGGCTCGGCAACGGATCCGCCCGTCGGCTTTGTTGTTTTGTGTTCGCGTATTTCCGGTTTACTCAAAAATTCCGTCGTGTTTTCTTTTGTAATTTCGTTTATCGCGGGCTCTGCCGATTGTTTGGTCGTTTCTTCTTCCGCGGTTTCATCTGTCGTGGGTTCTGTCGATGGCTCTGTCGTTTCTTCTTCCGCGGTTTCGTTTATCGCGGGCTCTGTCGATTGTTCTGTCGTTTTTTCTTCCGCGGTTTCGTTTATCGCGGGTTCTGTCGATTGTTCTGTCGATGGCTCTGTCGTAGTTTCTTCTTCCGTGGTTTCATTTATTATAAATTCTGCCGATGGCTCTTCCGTAGTTTCTTCCTCTGTAGTTTCTTCTTCCGTAGTTTCTTCTTCCGTAGTTTCTTCCGTCGTCGGTTGCTGCCCGCCGCCCCGGGTCGGATTTTTAACAAATACCGCGACAAAGTCGCCTGACTCGTACAGTCCGCTTGCGCCGTCTTTTTCCGGAATAAATTTTTCGTCTGTACTTATGGGCGTTTCGTTTTTGTAATCGGCTCCCTGCATAAACCAGCCAACGAATGTATAACCCGTATTCGCCGCTGACGTCGATTCAGGCGCGCCTGTGACCGGCGCGACATTCTCCGCGTACACGCTCACATCGCCGCCGTCTGTACTTAATAATCCCCAATTGGCGTCAAATGTTATCGCCGCATAAGTTATTGTCACGTCAGGGTTTTCCCTGAACACCGCCACATACTCGCCCGCCACATTCAACCCGCTCACTTTCGCGGGGGTTAATGTAAGCGCGGTAGTTATCGGCGCGGCTGTTTTGTAGTCGTCGCCCAGATTGAACCAGCCAACGAAACTATACCCCGCGTTCGCCGTCGCAGTTGAACCTGATACCGTTCCGGCTACCGGAGTTATGTTTTTGCCGGAATGGTCTGCATCGCCGCCCATGTTATCCGAAGTCTGCGCCGTCCAGCCGCTGTCGTTGCCAAATGTCAGCGGCGCATACGTGATCGTCACATCTGCGTTCTCCCTGAACACCGCCACATAATCGCCCGGCACGTTCAACCCGCCAACTTTATCGGGGGTTAGTTTCAATGCCGTTGTTATCGGTGTGTCGTTCTCATAGTCGTCGCCCGGATTGAACCAGCCGATGAATGTATATCCTACGTTTGCGCTTGCCGTCGATTCAGGCGCGCCCGTGAACGGCGCGACATTCTCTTTGTATACATTCACATCGCCGCCCTTGTTGTCCGGCGTCTGCGCCGTCCAGCCGCTGTCGTTGCCGAATGTCAGCGGCGCGTACGTGATTGTCACATCTGCGTTTTCCCTGAACACCGCCACATACTCGCCCGCCACGTTCAACCCGCTCACTTTCGCGGGGGTAAGCTTCGCCTCCGCAGTTATCGGTGTGTCGTTCTCATAGTCGTCGCCCAGATTGAACCAGCCAACGAAGCTATATCCCGCGTTTGCGCTTGCCGTCGATTCAGATTCGCCCGTGAACGGCGCGACATTCTCTGTGTATACACTCACATCGCCGCCCTTGTTGTCCGGCGTCTGCGCCGTCCTGTCGTTGCCAAATGTCAGCGGCGCATACGTGATCGTAATGTCTGTGTTTTCTCTGAACACCGCAACATAATCGCCCGGCATGTTCAACCCGCTCACTTTCGCGGGGGTAAATTTCGCCTCCGTTGTTATCGGCGCGGCTGTTTTGTAGTCGTCGCTCAAATTGAACCAGCCGATGAAACTATATCCTGTGTTTGCGCTTGCCGTTGAGCCTTCTGCGTTTTCCGTGAACGGAGCGGCACTCTCTGACGGCACATCCACATCGCCGCCCTTGTTGTCCGGCGTCTGCGCCGTCCAGTCTGTATCGTTGCTGAACGTCAGCGGCGCGTACGTGATCGTCACATCGTCATTTTCTTTGAACAGGGCCACATAATCCGCAGACACGTTCAACTCGCCGGATTTCGAAGGTATAAATGTTAAAGTACTGCCAAGTTTGATTAAAAACGCCGTATCACTTGCGGCATACCAACCGATAAATGTATACCCTGCGTTCTCACTCGCGGTAGATTCAGGTGTGCCTGTCGCCGGAGCCACATCATTTTGTGTAGTCGGTGAAACACTGCCGCCAAAGCTATCTGTTTGCGGTGTTGTTCCGTTTGACGCAACCGTTTTAGACGCGTAGGTGATCGTCACGTCAGGGTTTTCCCTGAACACCGCAACATAATCGCCCGCCATGTTCAATCCGTTCACTTTCGCGGGGGTTAGCTTCGATTCCGTAGTTATCGGTGTGTCGTTCTCATAGTCGTCGCCCAAATTGAACCAGCCCATGAAGCTGTACCCTGCGTTTGCGCTTGCCGTGCTGCCGTTCGCTGTACCCGTGAACGGAGCGGCACTCTCTGACGGCACATCCACTCCGCCGCCCTTGTTATCCGGCGTCTGCGCCGTCCAGCCTGTATCGTTGCCGAATGTCAGCGGCGCGTAGGTGATTGTCACATCTGTGTTTTCCCTGAACACCGCCACATAATCGCCCGACATATTCAGCCCGCCAACTCTAACCGGAGTAAGCTTCGCTTCCGCAGTTATCGGCGCGGCTGTTTTGTAGTCGTCGCCCAGATTGAACCAGCCGATGAAACTGTACCCTGTGTTTGCGCTTGCCGTGCTGCCTGACGCGTTTTCCGTGAATGGTGCCAGTATTTCGCCTTCGCTGCTCACATCGCCGCCCTTGTTATCCAGGGTCTGCGCCGTCCAGCCGCTGTCGTTGCCAAATGTCAGCGGCGCGTAGGTGATCGTCATGTCTGCGTTCTCCCTGAACACCGCCACATAATCGCCCGGCACGTTCAACCCGCCAACTTTATCGGGGGTTAGTTTCAATGCCGTTGTTATCGGTGTGTCGTTCTCATAGTCGTCGCCCGG
>Ga0123356_10005096_pt1 | contig 13467 bp, 13 predicted proteins | sample TergutEmb28metaG_2_FD_92546 | JGI IMG/M metagenome (GOLD analysis project Ga0123356, IMG submission 92546) | Embiratermes neotenicus P3 segment gut microbial communities from Petit-Saut dam, French Guiana - Emb289 P3 | ecosystem: Host-associated > Arthropoda: Insects > Digestive system > Gut ... | reverse complement strand
GTCCACGCTGTAGCGCGTGAACGGTCCGCTGAAATTGGGGTTACTGCCTGAGTGTGGCGCATCTGACGGCGGCTGCACTCAGCACTACCAGCTTGAATGTAGTCGGAAGGTGAGGACACGAAGGGTCAGCCAATCTCTTGGGTCTTCTCAAACACCATCCTTTACCACGGTCCCGCCTTTCATCACAAACTTTACGTGCTGTAAAACAGTGATGTCCGCTAGCGGATCTCCATCCACCCCGATTAGATCTGCGTAACGGTCCGCTTCGACGGATCCTATTTGGTCACCCCACCCCATAAGATCAGCGGCACTCGTCGTAGCGGCGCGGATGGCCTCTATGGGCGGTAAGCCGAGCTTGGTCATGGCGATGATTTCCTCCGCGTTCCTGCCGTGAGCCTTGGCACTTGAGGGATCGAACCCGTTGGCGATCTTTACGCCCAGTTCCCGAGCTATGGGGATGTTCTGCCGTGCGCGTTGCAGAACCGCTTGCATGTGTTCCCGCGCTCGTAGGGACTTCGCGTTATCGACGTGGTAGAAATAGTAGCCCACGGTTGGCACCCAATAGACGTCCTTCGCCTTCATCATCTCGAGGTCCTGCTTGTCGGCGCCGTGGCCGTGTTCAATGGAGTCGACGCCAGCGGTAATCGCATTGCGGATGCCCTCGGCAGTAGTGGCATGCGCCGCGACCTTGCGACCCAATTTGTGCGCTTCTTCAACAACGACGTGCATTTCCTCAACCGTCAGCGTCGGGTACTGCCAATCGGCATACAACTTGATGAGATCCGCGCCGTGGCCGATCTGCTCGCGAACAGCGCGCCTAGCATCCTCAGCCCCGCTGATCATTTGTGCGCCGGTGGGAAAATCGGTCAGGTCGGGTGATACGCCAAACGGATTGTATTGGCCCACGGCGGCAATGGCTCGTGTGGCCACCTGCATGCGTGGTCCTTCAACGAGTCCTTGGTTAATGGCATCCCGCAGCGCCACGTCGGCGTACCCTGAGCCTTCGTTTTCTACATCGCGAACTGCCGTGAAGCCAGCTTCTAGCGTAACTCGAGCGTCCGCCGCTCCCTCGAGCGCACGGAACGCCTGCGACTTCGTCGCCAGATTCACGATGTATCCGTTCTGTTCGTCGGGGATGCGTGCCATGAGGTGAGCGTGGCAATCGATAAGCCCAGGCAATAGCGTCGCCATCCCAAGGTCGATTATCTTCGCGCTCTTCGGCGCGTGAGCCTGAATGTCAGACGCCGGGCCGACCTCCTTGATGCGATCACCCTCAATCCAAACGGCGGCATTCTCCACGTAGCCACCCTTGCGCACATCAAGCAGCTTGGCTGCTCTCACGACGATGGAAGGTGAAGTCGAGCCTTCAGGAGGCGATTGTGCGAACGCCGTCACCCCGACGCAAAGCACGAGAATCACTACAAAGGCAAATGCTCGAGTTTTCATGGCCAGTAAGACTATCTGAGGCGCATTTCGCGGGCAAGCCGCGCTGGTCTATTTCAACGGCGAGAAGCTAGCGGCGCCGGTTGACGATAAATCTTAGGGCCAAATCCTCACTAATACCCAAAATCCCCCCCCGTGGCAGAAGGTCCCGAGACTGGCGCTGCCCACCCCTATGGATTGGAATCCATTCGAAGGATGGCGATCAAGGCGCGCCCAGAAATCGGAGAGTGGCACCCGGCAAAACCATAGAACTCACTTCAACACAAGCTTCGAACGGGTGCGGAAGAGGCGGTAGTCGGAATAGGTATGATCTTCGTGGAGATTGACTCCTCCCAGAATGGCAGCCACTTTAACCTCTCTTGGCAGCCACAAAGGCGCGGGGACTTCCGCAATGGGGAATAGGGCGAACTCGATATCGGAAATGAGCTGATGCAGAGGGAGCGCAGCCGGTAGGGAAAGAAGGTCGGTCTCGAGACGCACGATTCTGAAGTCGGCGTCCACCCAAGCGACGCCCTGCACGAAAACTGGATAGTTCTTTCCCTCGAATTCCACCATTACTCCCGAGAAATGATTCCCCCGTTTTTGTGCAAAAGAGAAAACCAGTGTTTGAGAATGGTGCATCTTCTCGCGCCCGAGATAGCGGAAGTCCAGCAATCGCCGGTTGGAAGGATAGAAATAGAGCCAGGCTCCCACAAAACCCTTGGACATGGGAGCATTGGATACAGACGGGATCTGGCTGGGAATTGGTAGGCTCGTAAGGTTCGGGGATTGGCCAGGCGGCTCCGAGGCCGCTTCCATTTTACCGAATTCGGTTTCGAACTTCTCACCGGTTGCGACGTCGACTCGGTATTCGTCGAAAATCACCGCGTCGGAGCGGAAACGGTGTTGCAGGACGAGGTAGGAAAATCTCTGCTTCGTTTTTGTTTGGCCGTTTTGGGAAACGACGATCTCTCGCGAAACAAGGTTGGGTGTTCGATTGGCGATCTCGATCGCCTTCGCTCCAATTCGGTCGAGCAGGGTATTCAACTGCGACTGATCCTGCGCCGGCTCGAGGTGCGCCAACTCAGGGACGTAGATCTGTATTTCGGCGATCGGACAGGAAGTGAAGTTTGAGAACTTGACTTCCGGAAGACCTGGTTGGGGCGACCGAGGAGTCCCGTTGGGCTGACTCAAGGTCTCGGTCGACTCGGGTTGGGCCGCATGCGGCCGAGCTGTGTTGTCCGGCGCTGCCGTTTGCTGAGCGCGCGCCCCTGCTGCAGAGAGAAGTGCTGCAAGTGTGGCCGCGGCAGGCAGGAATCGCCGGCAGAACACAGGGCCCCCCAGAATTCCCAAATTGTACACCGTAGCGCACTGGTGAACGTAACGTAGCCTGCATAAGCCCGCTTCGACCGCAGCTTCCGGTAAAATTGAGGTTTGCCGTGGAGGTGCTTGTGACTACATCTGCTGTCTCTCCTTCCGTTCCTGCCTCATCTGCTTCACTGGAACATATTGCCGAACTTGAACGGAAGTATTTGCTGGCGACATACAGCCGGTATCCGGTCGTGTTGAGCCGTGGAAAGGGCGTGTTTTTGTTTGACACCGATGGGAAGCGGTATCTGGACTTCGTTTCGGGGCTGGGAGTCAACGCGCTCGGACACGCGCATCCGCGGATTGTGAAGACCATTCGCGACCAGGCGGCGAAGCTGGTGCACGTTTCAAATCTTTATTACCACGAATATCAGGGGCCGTTGGCCGAGAAGCTGTGCAAGCTTTCCGGATTGGACCGCGTATTTTTCCAGAACAGCGGAACCGAGGCGATTGAAGGATCCATCAAGCTGGCGCGGCTGGCGGGACATCGGGTGGGCGGCGAGGCCAAAAGCCGGCTGGTGGCGCTCGAAGGCTCGTATCACGGGCGGACGTTTGGGGCGCTTTCGCTGACGGGACAGGAAAAGCATCGCAAAGGATTCGAGCCTCTCCTCGACGATGTGACCTTTGTGAAGCAGAACGATGTCGAGGGGTTGCGCGCGGCGGTGAGCGACAACACGTGTGCGATTGTGCTGGAGCCGATTTTCGGCGAAGGCGGGATTTATGAGTGCTCCGTGGAATTTCTCCAAGAGTGCCGGGTGCTGGCGGACCGGCATAAGGCGGCTTTGATCTTTGACGAGATTCAGTGCGGGCTGGGGCGAACCGGGACCATTTTCGCATTTCAGAGTTTTGGAGTGACGCCCGACATTGTGGCGATCGCCAAGCCGATTGCAGCGGGGTTGCCACTGGGAGCGTTCATCGCGAAAGAGGAATTTGCGACCGCCATTTCGCCAGGGCAGCACGGGACGACGTTTGGAGGCGGCCCACTGGCTTGCCGCGTTGCGTTGGAGTTTCTGTCGGTCATCGAAGACGAGAAACTGCTCGAGAACGTTAACAAGGTTGGCGGGTACTTGCGCGAGAAGCTGGAAGGGCTGGTGTCGAAGCAGAACGCTGCGATTGCAGTGCGCGGGCGGGGCTTCATCCAGGGAATCCAATTAGAGATCCCGGCGCGGCCGATCGTGGACGAGGGGCTGGCTGAAGGAGTCCTGTTCAACTCCACGCACGATACCGTTGTGCGCTTCCTGCCTCCCTTCTTGCTGGAGGAGAAGCACGTGGATAAGGGGATTCGAGTGCTGAAGAAATCGTTGGGGAAGAAGAGGACAGCAGCTTAGAGCCTCAGACCCAGGGTTCCTTTATCGGTCTGCCTTATCGCCGCGGGGAAGGGTGTCAAACCCCCAACCCTAAAATCCGAAAAGGTGCAAATTCTTGGACGGGCCCGAATGATCAGTTTTCCGCAATCCCGATCGCGGAAGCCGGATCCCGCCCCAAAAAGTGGGGAGCCGAAGCTCCCCAAAGTGAAGCGACAGAGGCGTTGTTTCAGTTAGATAGAAGGCGCCGGGAGGGAAAGAGTTGTCCTTGGTGGGGGAAGATTTTCGAGGGCGGGAGTTGGCGACGAGTTCGGTTCCTACTGTGGCCTATGCTGCTCCGCCGCTGGGCGCTGGCGTTGAAGAATGCTGGATGGATTTTGATGGGGCGAGGATGCGGTACCTGCGCACCGGATCCGGGCCGGCGCTTATCATGTTGCACGGGCTGATGGGATATTCGTTCTCTTGGCGGTATGCGATGCCGGCGGTGGCGCCTTACCGCAGAGTATATGCGCTGGACGGGTTGGGGGCGGGATTTTCGGATCGGCCTCACATTGATCACTCGATGCGCGCCACGGCGTTGCGGGTGTTGAAGTTTGCCGAGACTCTTGGTCTCACATCGTTCGATCTGCTGGGGACATCGCGGGGTGGGGCGGTGGCGATGTGTGCTGCCGGCGAATGCCTCAAACGAGGTAATTTGCGCGTGCGGAGTCTGGTGCTGGTGGCTCCGGTCAATCCCTATTCATCGCAGGGCCGATGGATCGCGGGTTTTGCTGGCAGCACCAGGGGGAGTCCGCTGGCGCGAGCTGTAATGGAACGTATGCCCTTCCTTTATCCGTTCTGGCATTCGCGTATGTTTGCCGATCGGCGAAAGATTCCTGCCGGAAGTCTGGACGGGTATAAGGCGCCGCTAGCCAAGCCTGGGTTGTTCGATCATGCTTTCAGGATTGTCAGCACCTGGGGGGCGGACTTGAGAGAACTCGAGGCGCTGCTGCCGACGTTAGGGACGATTCCAACTTCGTTGATGTGGGGCAGCAAAGATCCAGCGGTGTATTTCTCGTCGATGGAACCGCTGGCGCGCTATTTTCCGAGCGCCGAGAAGGTGGTGTTTCCGGGGATCGGGCATTTGCCTTATGAAGAGTGCCCGGAGGAATTCAACGAGGCGCTGGTAGGGTTTCTGACACGATAATTCCAATGGAAAAGTGCGAGGGTGTGACGCCCTCGCGACACTGGATCTGCCCATGCTCCACACTATTTTCGATCTGCTGCGGACTGCTGTGCTCCACTACGGATATTGGGCCGTGGGAGCATTTCTGCTGGTCGAGAATGTGGGTGTTCCGGTGCCCGGCGAAACGATTCTTCTGCTGGCAAGTTTTCTCGCCTATTCCGAGCACGAACTGCAATTATTCTGGATCATCATTGTGGCGATCATGGTTACGACGGTGGGTGGGAGTCTTGGCTTCGCGGTTGGTTGGTACGGTGGGCGACCTCGGCTGGATCGATATCTGGCGACATTTCGAATCCGGCGGACGACGGTGGTGCGCGGAGAAAGCCTTTTTCTGCGCTATGGCGCTCCGACGATTTTGTTCGCGCGCTTTGTGTTCGGGATGCGCCTCATCGCCGGGCCACTGGCGGGCGTTTTGCGGATGCCCTGGCGGAAGTTTCTGATTTACAACTTTCTCGGCGCAAGCATGTGGGTCACAGTTATCGCGAGCGCCGGCTATTTGTTTGGACAGCACTGGGCGCGGCTCGAACACGCAATTCAGCGCTTGGACATGGTCGTCGCGATTATCGCGGCAGCAGTACTGGCGCTATGGTGGTGGCGGGTGCGACAGAACGGGCGGGCATCTGCAGAGTAACCGACAGGCTTTGGATTCATCGATCGGCGACTCTACGATGCGCTTACCGCGGGGGCCCTTGGTCTGGGTGAACTATATCCGTGGCAATCGCACAACAAACCCGGTTGCGTCCAATTTCGGACCGGTCGTGGCTGCGGATCCCGTGACGGGAGGTCGCTGAGCACGATTTGACCGCCAACGTGTGAAGTCGCTCGAACATCTGAACGACGCCATTTACGAAGCCCAAATCTCAAATGAACCACCACGAGACCGTATTCGCGATTTGAAATACCAACGGCAGCGTCTGGATGTCGCTGCCTTATTTTTGGGCGATTCCCAATCAGGCGGTGGGCCTAGTGAGGACCCCACGTGTATCCCACGGAAGCTCCGACGCGGAATACGTTATCAGAGTGGAATTGGTAGTTGTTCGGAATGATGTAATAGTGGGCTTCGGGGCGAACGAACCAGTTTCGGAAGAAGTAGTAGCGGACGCCGACCCCAAAGTGAAATAAAAAATGTGTGGAATCGACGTGCGTTTGACAACCACCGCCCGCAATACCGCAACCGCCGGCGGTATAAAACACAAGCGTCTGGCCACCGATTCCGGCCATGAAATCTCCGTGAGTCTTAGCCGCCAGCCGGTCCGTGTATACGGCGTTTAGATTGTAGATAATGGGGCGATAGGGCTGGTAGCCGTTGAAGCTGCCCTCGTGGTAACGGAACGTTCCCTCAGCGTAGTAGCCGAGATGCTGGTTGAAGAAATGCTGCAGGCTGATGGCCGGATACTGCCCGCCTTTTTCCGGTGGGGCCACAAAACCACCGGAAGCAGTGGGATTCTTGGGTGACCAGAGAATGCTGCCGCCGACGGCAAAATCAGTGTGCTGAGCGTGTGCGAAGCTGGCGAAAAAAAGAAAAGTGCAAACCAACGGCAACCAAACGAACCTTCTCAATACCTTGCCCCCTGTGAGCGTGATCCCTCTGTCGATGACTAGGAAGAGACAGAGCTGTACGACTGAGCGGGGCGACACACTGGTCGCCCCGCTCTACATTGATTCGGCCGACGGCTCCAACCGTTGCCTACTCTGGACCGATAGTGTATCCGATCGTAGCGCCGACGCGGAAAACGTTGTTGGACGAAAAGTCGGCGGTGTTGTTGTTGATGTAGTAGTAGCGGAATTCGGGCCGGATGAAGGCGTGTCCGTAAACGTAGTAGCGAAGCCCGGCTCCGACATCGATCAGGAAGTGGTTGGAGCTGGTATAGCAGGCATAGAAGTAGATACAGGAAACGGTGTTCTGATACCCGTAGTAGCGGGTACTCTGCCAGCCGATCCCGCCGAGCAAGTCAGCGCCTATCTTCTTGTTGATGTGAGGTTGATAGATGGCATTGAAGGCAAACAGGATGGGACGGTAAGGCTGGCCTCCGGGACCGCCATACGATCCCTGGCCTCCCCTCCAAGCGACGTCAAACTGTGCGCCAAGACGCTGGTGGAAGATAACCGCGGCGCCGACGTTGGGATACAGTCCGCCTTTTTGAGGGCACAGGAACGTGGTGTTATTGCACGTCCCGGACGACAGCAGAGTTCCGAGGCCAAAAAAAGCATCGCCCTGCTGGGCTGAGGCCAAACTGGCAAAAGAGAGAACAGCGAAGACGGTCGCAAGGATGCCAAGCTTTCTCAAGAGAAACCTCCTGTCGGTGTCGTTGGCGGCCAAGACACAGCCGCCAAGCCATTTGGATACAATAACCTAGGTTAAGCCAACATCATAATTCCGTGCCAGTGGAGATTCAAATGGGCCGAGCCAAAAGCGTCACGGGGGAACACCTCTGGCGAGGGCGATTCATAAAGCGGAGAAAAGATTCGCCGGCATTAAACCCGGGAAAAAACAGAAAGTTGCGGCCAAGCCGCTCAAAACAGACCGAGAACAGGAGCGAACACCAGGCGACGGCCCTGGAACCGCCGTGGTTTTACGCCCTTTTCGAGACGCTGCCTCCTCCGCGTAGAATATGATCCAGGGCGATCGGTCCGGCGCCGAAGAAAATCAGAGCGAAAGCGAGTGTCGCAGCTGCCAAGGGAAATTCGTATCCCGGACGATCCGGCGCCCCCATAAGCCCGTTGCGCAGGTGGACCTTCCAGATCGCCACCACCAGGTTGATACAGACGGCGAAGGCGGCGGGGCGTGTGAAGAATCCGGCAAGGATCAACAATCCGCCCAGAAGTTCGGTGAAGGCTGATACATAGCCGAGCCATGGGGGAAGGCCCATGCCGCCAACCATGTGGGCGAAGTTATGAAGTCCTCTGAAAACCTTGTGGTAGCCGTGAGCGGTCATGATGGCGCCAAGGGAGAGACGCATGACAAGCAGTGCGAGCGGTTGCAGACGATCGAGATAAAGCAAGAAAGTTCCTCCGCGAAGCTGAAAAATAGATTAGCGCAAAGCCTCCTTCCAAGAACCAAAATCAGAAAAAAGGATTGCGCCGCCGAACAGGTTTTGATAACGTTTTTTTTCGGCCCCGGACGCCACCTTCGGCGATGGCAAGCGCCAAGGAGTTGCGTCCTGCCTGTCTTCTCCCCAGGGCCCCCAACAATCGCAAACGGTGTGCCCCCCACCGAATGGCGTGCGCTTTCGGCGCAATGTCCGCCGGTTCATTGTTGAATGGAGGAGTCTCCGATGGGGTGGATGAGTTGCTTGATTTCTTTCCGGACACGGCTGCGACGGCTGGAGATGTTCCCGCTCCCAAGGGGACCGAGCGCAGCCAAGAGTCTCGAGGATCAACAGACGGCCGCAGATCAAGCCGAGGCGGAGGTGAAGCGAGAAGCGAGTACGGGAGCCGGTGGCGGCGGATTCTAGGCAATTTTTCGGAGCGGCAGTTTCCGGTGAACGGAGGCTCCCGGTTCTTGAACCAGGGACGTGCAACACAACCCAAAGATGGAAACAGTTCACAGGGAGGCATTTAACGATGTTTGCGAAGTACAACGTTCTTCTTTCAGGATTAGCGATGGTTCTCGCGTCGGGTGTACAGGCGATTGCGCAGGCGCCGACGCTTCAGGAGCAACTCGGCGCACAGTACAAGTTGACGAAAATGGGAACCGACACGAGCGGAGCTTCAGTGGTGGAGGCTGGAACATTGCTGGCAATTCAGAAAGGTGGAATTCTGGGTGTGCCGTGGACCGACCACTCCACGCTGACGACCAAATATGAAGGTGGAGCGGTGCATTCTCCGAACGGCCTGATAGTCGCGGGCAAGAAGTCGCTGCTCGGGCATTTTTCGACGACCCAGAACGAAGGGCAGACGACGAAGTTCTTCGGCAAGGGCGACAAGGTGTACGCCACCAGGATCGATGTGAAAGTCGAGAAGGACACCGTGACGCTGGCGATCGTCGCCTGCGATACCTGCAACAAGACCGACCCGCCGACGTACAACAAGGCCAATGTCGAGTTCGTGTTTCCCAAGGGCAGCTTGGCCAAGGCGAGCGCCGGGGATATCGAAGATGCCATCGGCCAACTGCTATCGATCAGCGACGATTCGCAAGGTGGTGATCAGCAACCCCAAGGCGGTCAGCAGCAACAACAGGGCCAGCAAGCAGGCCAGGATCAAAGCGGACAGCAAGCCGAGCAGCAAGCTGAGCCGCAGAACATCCAGATGGGGATGACGATGGATCAGGTGCAGGCTGCTCTAGGACAACCGCAAAAGACGGTGAATCTCGGTCCCAAGCAGATCTACGTCTACAAAGACCTGAAAGTGACGTTCTTTAACGGCAAAGTGGTTGATGTGCAGTAAGAGTCGGGGCGCGGAGCGGCACACATGAGTCCAAAGCTGGGTTAGATAGTATTGTGTGCGGGGCTCCTCGCACCCGTCACTGTCTCGTCCGGCAAGTCCCGACAAGATTTTCAAATGTCTGTACGAAGGAGATCTATGCTTACAAGGACCTGAAGGTGACCTTCCTCAATGGCAAAGTTGCCGATGTGCAATAGCAGGGAAAAGCAGCCCACCATCGGCCTCGAAGAAACCGAAGAACGGGAAGTAGATTATTCAGACATAACTAATTTTGAGTCCGCTGCGTCTGCCAGTTCCGCCATCCCGGCTTCTCTTGGAAGTGCTTGATTTTAATGCCAGTTTCTTGCTCTCTCGATTTTCCATCTAAAATAACAAATGTGAAACTGTGTAAGAAAGCGTGAAAGTTTCGATGATTTCCACAGCTTCGGCCCCGTGCCCGTGAAGTGCTTTTACCGCGATTCTCGGACTCGGAGTGCATTGCCAGGTCATAAGAGAGCACCCGTTTCGAGATTCTACCACTCATTAGAGCTGCTATCTTTTTGATTTCACGCGAAACGGACGACTTCCCCTTTTGAAAGAAGAGCACTCGTATGAGCGACGAATATCAACTCGCCAGGTATGAAGTGTGGCGGTCCCATCAAGCTGCGGGACGTGCTCTTCCTCTTCCTCTGCCACGCCAAGCCTCGGTGACGAGACTCAGGCTTCAATTTGGAAGAAGCTGATCGCTGGGAGCCTGACCACGCCGGGTTTTGGTAAGCATGGCCCAACTGGTCCCAGAGTCGGCCGGATTGACGTCAATGCTGGGAGGAGATGTGCCTTTTGCTCCGCTTAGGTGAAGCGTGCCCCCGCAGGAGACCGCCAGCACCTTGTGGCCGCGGAGTCCCCATCGTCGATCGTGGTGTATTGGTAAAAGCAGTCGTCGATATTTCCGGGAAGCAGAGTGCCCAGCTGAGAGGCCTTGGTGCAGGACTTCGGAGACATCTCGGCCATTACGTTCGAATTCCAGACATCGGTCGGCACACCGCACGTCGAGTCCGGTGCCACAGCCCCTTTATGGTCACGTCAGGCCTGCCCGAACAGAGGCTTGGCATGTGTTACTGGCACTAGCAAGTTTGCAAAAGTTCCTTCACCAGAGTTAGGGCCTGCCTGACCGTGGCGATAAACGCGGCGGCGGTTTTCGGATCCTGCTCCTCGGGAGCATACCAATTCAAGGTGATGGCGAAAAACAGCCAGCGATCCTCGAAGAACATTCCGCCGGGGATCGACAGACAGTGGAATCCGGGAACGTCGATCGAGCCTCCCTTCGCGAAGGCGCTCACACCCAGAGGCAGCGGCACGCCCCAGATCGCATCGGCCATCGTGTGGATCCGCCGGAACTCGTTCAAAGTTTCGCTGCGCCTAAAAAACCTCCCTTGTAGCGCCCGCGAATAATGAGAAACCATCTCGTCTGCGGTGGAGGCCATGGTCTCGACCGTGTTGAAGGGTGAATTCACCACTCCCGAGCTAAAGGTAGAGACGACAATAAGAAGTTCCTCCCATGTAATGGTTTTGTAGTTCTTCGCTCCACCGATATAGGCGAACAGCGCTCGCGTGCTATCGGGAATCAACGTGTTTTTTAGGCCCGCCGAGGCGATGAATTTACGCACATTGTCCGGGCCAACGAGTTTAAGCGACATGTCCGTAGCGGTGTTGTCGCTGTGCGAAATCATGGCTTCGAGAGCAGTTCGCTCGGAAACCATGCCGATGACGTTGGGCGGATTGAACACATCGCTGGAAACTGACCACACGCTGGCGTCGAGTGGGAGCTGCGTCTCCGTGATGGTTTGAACCAGATTAGTCGCTTCGGCTTGCCGTAGGGCTTCTGCCAGGATAAAGGTTTTGATCGCACTGCCGACAAACAACCGTTTCGACGAGTTCAATTCGAGCAGGAACTGGGGTTTACCGCTAACCGCCGGTGCGAAGATCTTGATGCCCTTGTCGCCCGGCAAATCGTCGAATAAGCCCACAATATCGTTGGAATCCACCGCTGGCCAGGCCGCACGCGGCATCATCGTCATGGCCGAGAGTCCCAGTGGAGTCACGCCCATGCTCACTGCTGCTTCGAGAAAACTCCGCCTGGTTGCTCCCATACCTTTCCTCCTTTTTCCGTGAGTAGTCTCCATTCGAGATTCGACGACTTCCGCTGGCGCCGGCCGTCGTCCCATTCGCTCAACGTGTGGTTCGGGGCGGGGCCACACCGCGTGCGCTTTGTGCACCACGCCTCAAACCCTTAAGCGAGAGGAGGAGTGGAAATTGTGCAATGGGCCCCGCGACCCGGTGTGCTAAACTTCTAGGGCCTTCCAGGAAATCCGATGTACCCCGGATCCGAACCGAACACCGTTGCCCGGCTGATGGCACGGTTCCGCGGCGGGGATAAGGCTGCTGCCCGTCAATTGGTGGAGCTTTTCTATCCGGAGCTGCGACGTATGGCGGCGGCTCGTATGAAGAGCGAGCGGACCGAACACACCTGGCAACCGACCGTTCTGGTCAACGAACTGTATCTGGTCCTAGTCAAGATCAAATCCCTGGGAGGAAATGCCGCCGACAGCGACCAGGAGAAGGCTGCCTTTCTTGGCTTGTCAGGGCAGATCATGAAGAGGCTCCTGATCGATCACGCCCGGCCTTTGTACCGCCATGCGGTGAAGGTTCAGTTCCAAGACAGAATGGACTCATTGGTTGGGGGAGTGGAGAGCCTGCAGCAAGTGAAAGATGCCTTGTCGCGCCTGGCGGCGATTGATCCCAACTTCCGGACCATCGTGGAGATGAAAGTATTCGGCGGCTTAACGGGGGATGAAATCGCCAAGGAACTCGGCTGTTCGCCAAGAAGTGTCGCCACATATTGGAATTTCGCCAGACGCTGGCTGGAAAAAGAGCTGTCGGATTCCTCATGAACGACCAGCAGTGGCAGCAGGCCTGGGAAATCTATCGCGCAAGTAAAGAGCTTCCTCCCGCCGAACAGCGCTCCTATGTTGCTTCAGCCAGCGCTGATCCCGAAGTCATCGAACAAGTGATCTTGCTGCTCGAGGACCCCGGCCAGGCGCCGGCAGCCAACGTTGACCAGAAGATCGGGACCAGAATCGGCCGTTACGAAATAACCGGAGAATTGGGCCGCGGCGGGATAGGGCATGTCTATGCAGCGCAGGACACGGAGTTGGGACGTCCCGCAGCCCTGAAGTTTCTGGAGCACGAGGTCGTCGCGGCGCGAGGCGCGATCGAGCGGTTAATTTGCGAAGCGAAAGCAGCATCTGCACTGAATCATCCACATATCGTAACGGTTTATGAGGTCGTCCGGTCTGGCGACGACGTTGCCATCGCTATGGAACTGGTCGACGGTGAGCCGCTGCGGACCTATTGCGGTGAGCCACAGCCCATCGCGCAGGTCATCCGCTGGGGAGGGCAAACCGCGCAAGCTCTGGCCGCAGCACATCAATGCAATATCGTACACCGTGACATCAAACCCGAAAACGTGATGGTGCGGCCGGATGGCTTTGTCAAAGTGCTGGATTTCGGCCTCGCCATTCAGATCGTACCGGGCAGCGAAGACGGACAGGCGAATAGCTCGATGATATTGGCTGGGACGCTCAACTACATGTCTCCCGAACAGACTCGGGCTGAGGTTGCCACCACGGCAAGCGATGTGTTTTGCCTGGGCATTGTGCTATACGAGCTGCTGACCGGCGTGCATCCATTCCGTCTCGCTTCCACCATTGACACCGCCCACGCCAT
>Ga0123356_10005095_pt1 | contig 13469 bp, 11 predicted proteins | sample TergutEmb28metaG_2_FD_92546 | JGI IMG/M metagenome (GOLD analysis project Ga0123356, IMG submission 92546) | Embiratermes neotenicus P3 segment gut microbial communities from Petit-Saut dam, French Guiana - Emb289 P3 | ecosystem: Host-associated > Arthropoda: Insects > Digestive system > Gut ... | reverse complement strand
TACAGGGTTTAGGCGTTTGTCTAAGGATTATGAAATAAGTACAAGATCAGAAGAAAATATGATAATGATTGCACATTCAACAACTCTGCTTAGGAGGCTCTGCTATTGAGGACAGGTTCTTAGTGTCACTAAAATAACCAACCCCTCTGGTGTCTCAACAGCTTTTAGTTTTGTCACTTCCGCTTCTTTGGGAACATTTAGTTTAACTGATGGAAATACTTGGAACAGCGGCCCGCTAGCCCCTGGCAACTATACCCTAACTGAGATTGCTCAAGCAGGCTGGGATCTATCCAACATTATCATTATCGACCCCACCAACAACTCCCGCGTAGATTTAGCGACTCGCACAGTCTTTATTGCCCTAGATCCCGGAGAAACTATTAGCATATTCTATCAAAACACTCAGCAAGCCTCCCAAACAGGCTCTATAAGCGTTGTTAAAACTACTTGTCCGGTCGGTTCTTCGGCAGTCTTTAACTTTATAACCTCAACTCCAGTTGGAACATTTAGCCTAAGCGATGGAGAACTCTGGAACAGTGGTCCTCTAGCACCTGGGAACTATACTATCACTGAGCTTGCTCAAGCAGGCTGGGATCTATCTAATATTATCGTAAATGACCCTGATAGCGGTTCACGTGTGGATTTGGCGTCGGGTACGGTGTTTGTTGATTTGGATCCAGGCGAATCTATAACTCTGTTTTATCAAAATACTCAGCAGGCTCCGTTGCCGGGTTCTATTAGTGTGTCTAAGGTGTCTTGTCCGGTGGGTTCTTTGGATGTTTTTAGATTTGTGACTTCAGTGTCTCCTTTCGCTTTTAATTTGAGTGATGGGGGCACTTGGAGTAGTGGTGATTTATCTCCAGGAACCTATACAGTAACTGAGCTGGTGCCCCAAGGCTGGACGATAGCAAACATTCTAATCGATGATCCATCTGGCAATTCGTCTGTGAACTTATCTTCTGGAACTGCAACAGTTGTTCTTAGTGCTGGCAGCCATGTGTCTATTGTTTATCAGAATGCTGAAATGCCTCCTCAATCGGGCTTTATTTCGGTGGTTAAAGCTGTTTGTCCTGTGGATGCGGATGATAGTTTTGTTTTTGTATCTTCTGCGTCTGAGGGGTCTTTTAGTTTGGGTAACGGCGAGGTTTGGAACAGCGGTGCGTTAGCACCTGGCAGATATATTGTTACTGAGGTTATGCAGGCGGGCTGGACAATCTCGGATATAATCATTGCTGATCCAAGCGGCACCTCTACAGCTGATCTCTCAACGGGCACTGCAACTATAAATCTCCAAGCCGGTAGCCATGTAACTATAATCTATCAAAACACTCAGCACTCCAAACCCTCTCCCTGTCCTCCGACTCCCTGTCCTCCTAAGCCTAGCTGTCCTCCGACTCCCTGTCCTCCGACTCCCTGTCCTCCTAAGCCTAGCTGTCCTCCGACTCCCTGTCCTCCTAAGCCTAGCTGTCCTCCGACTCCCTGTCCTCCTAAGCCTAGCTGTCCTCCGACTCCCTGTCCTCCTACGCCTAGCTGTCCTCCTAAGCCTAGCTGTCCTCCGACTCCCTGTCCTCCTAAGCCTAGCTGTCCTCCGACTCCCTGTCCTCCTAAGCCTAGCTGTCATCCAACGTCCTCTCCCTGTCTTCCTAAGCCTAGCTGTCCCCCGTATAGTGTTCACACCATAGAAGAAACCCCTGCCAACCTTTCAGTAGAAACTGATGTTCCAATAGAGTCTGAGAGTGTCCAAACTTCTATATCTGCGGTCTCTGAAGAAACCCAAACTACAAACCACGATTCATCTAATACCTCTTCATCTAGCACTTCTTCTGGTCAATCTTCTGGCTCTTCTGGTCAATCTTCTGGCTCTTCTGGTCAATCTTCTGGCTCTTCTGGTCAATCTTCTGGCTCTTCTGGTCAATCTTCTGATGCTGGCTCGTCTAGTTCTGCTGGTGATGCTTTGTTGTCTAGTCCTGCTCCGGTGATTCCGTCTGTTGTGGATTCTGAGTCGATTTCTGAGGTGGTTTCTGAGGGTTCTGTTTTGTTTGGTTTGGATTGGTTTGGTGCGGTTTTAGTGGTGTTGTTTGGTGTGTTTGTAGCTGTGTTGGCTGTTACTGCTGTTTATTTGCAGCAGAAGAAGCATTCCAAGCTTCAGCTCTGATCCCTAAATCTAAAGTCTAGAGGTAGGCTTTTGTGGAGTGTTTGTCACAAGGGGTTTGTCTGTTGTGCCAGCAAATCTTTGAGCGGCACTCCGCAGAGGCCTGCTATTTTTTTAAGCCCTGATTTGTCTTCATAGGCTAAGTCTCATTTATTACAAGGGGTTTTTATAGTTCAGTTTTGCTAAAGAGGTGTTGGTGTATGTTGAGGTTGATGATATTGTGTTACAATTGATTATATGTCTGATATTGGAATATTGCTTATATTTGTGATTTGGCGCTAAGTGCCAATCGGAGATGCTAAGGGCGTGGTCTTAGGATCGAATGTAGTGCTTGCTGTGGGTGCACATCCAGATGACATTGAGCTGGGTTGTGGTGGAACTATTCGAGCCGCAGTAGTTGCTGGTAAAAAAGTTGTTGCTGTTTTTCTCACTAGAGGCGAAAAAAGTGGTGATCCCTCGCAGAGAAGTTTAGAAAGCAAAAGAGCCTTGGCTGTTTTAGGTGTAACTGATGTATATTTCGGTGAATTTCCAGATACTGAAATTCCAAATTCAAGTAAGGTTATTGATTTTCTTGAAGATTTTCACAATAAAACAAAGCCTGAAACAGTTTTAACTCATACTATACATGATCTGCATCAAGATCATAGGCAAGTGGCTTGGCATTCTTTGTCTGCTTTTAGAAATGCTTCGCGTTTACTTGCCTATGAATCTCCAAGAGTCACTGGAGCATTTAATCCTGCGTATTTTGTGGATATATCTGGTCATGTTACCCATAAATTTGAAGCCTTAAAATGTCATCTAACTCAAAATCAGAAACGTTATCTTGCCTATGAATCGATGGTTAATCTGTCGTCTTTTAGGGGGAGCCAAGTTGGACTTGGTGCAGCCGAGGCATTTGAGGTTGTTAGATACGTAGAAACGGCTTTGCACTAAGTTGGGGAAGAGCTGTTTGATTGTGTCTGGTCATCAGCCTAACTATCTGCCTTGGTTGGGTTTGTTTGATAAAATGTTGCATTCAGACATTTTTATAATTGAAGATAACGTCCAATATGAACAGCAAGGTTTGACTAATAGAAACAAAGTGAAAATTCAAGATAAGGCAAAATGGTTGACTGTGCCAGTAGAGCATGTTGGTAAACCCCAACTAATCAATCAAGTAAAAATATCTAAGGCTGAACCCGATTGGGCCGAGCGCCACTGGCTGACTTTAAAACACAATTATTCGTTTGCTCCCTTTTGGAATAAATACTGTGACTTTTTTAAAGATACCTACAGCAGAGACTGGACTTTGCTAATCGATCTAAATATGCATCTACTACAGGGGTTAATGGATTTTCTAAATATTAGAACTCCTCTAGTGATGGCCTCTTCTCTTAAAGTAACTGGCGAAAAAAGTGAACTTGCACTTTCTAAATGCAGAGCTCTTGGAGGAACGGTCCAGTTAGCTGGGATAGGTGCCCGTAGCTATTTAAATGAGAAGCGCTTTGAAGAGGAAGGAATAAAGGTTGTTTACCAAGACTTTACCTACCCAATTTATCGGCAGCTTCATGGCGAATATATTCCCAATCTTTCAGTTGTCGACTACCTCTTTTGTACTGGAGGTATATCATGGTAATAATAAATAATATATGGAGGCATAAATGTTGAATCAAAGAAGAGTCTTTTCAGCTACACCATATTTTGATGATGAAAGTATAATTGGCATTGTAGACGAAATAAAAGTCATTTTAAAAAGCGGTATGTTAGCGGATGGGCCGCAAGTGAAAAATTTTGAAGCAGAATTTGCCAAATACACTCAAACCGAACATGCTGTGGCAGTGAATTCGGGAACTGCGGCTCTGGAAATTATGCTCAGATACTTTGGTGTTGAAGGCAAAGAGGTTATTGTTCCAACTAATACTTTTGTTGCAACACCGACCTCTGTGTTATTCTGCGGCGGCACCCCCGTATTTGCAGACATAAAAGCTGAAACTCTATGTATCGATCCCGAAGACGTAAAAAGAAAACTTAATTCTAAAACTGCCGGCGTTATAGCAGTCCACATTGCAGGACTGATATGTCCAGAAATCAATGAATTAAGAGAACTGTGCCACAACAACGGCTTATTCTTAATAGAGGACGCCGCACACGCTCATGGAGCAGTGATTGACCAGAAAAAGGCTGGTAATCTATGTGATGGAGGCGCGTTTTCTTTCTACCCTACCAAAGTAATGACGACCGGTCAAGGTGGAATGATTACAACCAACAATCCAGAACTGGCCTTGGTTGCTCAAAAAATGCGTGATCATGGCCTTGATCCCGACCGGATTATGGTTATGCTTGGGGACAATTGGTGCATGAGCGAGGTAACTGCAATTATCGGCAAATACCAGTTGGCAAACTTGGATGAATTTGTGAAAAAACGCAATGAAATCGCTAAACGATACGATCACTCTCTAGCCAAATCTCAACATATATCGCTGTTTCAAACACCAGACAACATACGGCACAGCTACTACAAATATCCCCTAAGACTAAACGGTATAGACAAGAACAAAATAGCTTTTATCCTAAAAAACGATTTTGGAATCGACACCGGTAGCATCTACTACCCTCCCTGTCACCTGCATCCTTGGTATATGTCAAATCTTCACACCCGTAAAGGTGATTTGCCCATTTCAGAGGATGTGCTCAAAGAAGTTCTCTGTTTACCTATTCATTTAGGCATAACAGATAAAACAGCTGATTACGTCGTTGACTCATTGAATACCTGCATATCGAGAGTATCAGATGAAAAGTAAACCCAAAACTCTACATCAAAGCAGTCAATGCTCAAGAATCCCTGTCCGCGGCTCCGAACTGGATAGATTTAAATTTGGTAAAATTTACTGCAAAAAACTATATCCCCACGCTTCCAACTTAATTCTTGATGTAGCATGCGGCGCTAAACCTTTTCCTCTGGCTAACGTTTTATGTGACCTAAATGTCCATCCCGTTCCAGATCGAAGAATGAACTCTTTGGTGACCGATGGCAAGCCCTTCATACTATGCGATTCTAGATATCTCCCGTTTAAGGATAAAGCCTTCGATTTTGTTACAAGCTACTACTTGATTGAGCACCTAGATGAGCCTTGGAAACTGTTTAAAGAGTTAAAACGCGTTTCTAAACATGGTTATCTCCAATGTCCTTCATGGTTTAGCGAACTTCTCTACAGTGAGGATGTCCACAAATGGGTCATTCTAAAAAATAAGGGGCAACTCTACCTGCAAGCTATTGACCAAAAAAGAACAATTATTCCCTTTAACTTTATATTCCAAAGATTATATCGATTAACTGCTTGGAGAATAATCCACGCTATACTCGATGAAAAATTCCATCTATTCACAGTAAACTATTGCTATTAGGTGTCAAGAAATGTCTCACGAACTCATTCGATCATCAAGACCCTTCTTTCCTAAAGAAGACATTAATGCAATTCTCGCAGATTTAGCCATAGTCTTAGAAGACGGTAGACTAAGAAACGGCAAAAACCTAAAAACCTTCGAAAAAATGGTATCGGACTATCTAGAAATCAAACATGCAATATCTCTAGATTCGGATTCAAGTGCACTGGAAACTGCACTTCAATACTATAAAGTAAAAGACCGTGAAGTGATAGTCTCCACCAACAGCTTCATCTCGATTCCAAACAGTGTGCTCTATGCTGGCGGACAAGTTGTTTTTGCCGATATCAGAAAAGAAACCCTCTCAATGAATCCCGAGGACCTCTATAAAAAAATAACTAACAAGACCTGCGGAGTTATTGTTACCCACATCGCCGGTTTTCCTAACCCCAATCTAAAAGAAATACAGCAGTTCTGTCAGAACAACAACCTCTTTTTAATAGAAGACGCCACACATGCAATGGGTGCTACAATAGCAAACCAAAAAACCGGAACATTTGGTGATGTAGCAATATTTGCTTTCACTCCCACAAAAGTCGTCACAACTGGTGAAGGAGGCATGCTTGTAACAAATAATTCCGAGTTAGCCGATTACGCAAAATTATATAGTTATTATGGCTCAGGCCCCGAAAAAACCCAGTTTGTAAACCTTGGTCGACATATGATGTTACCCGAAATGGCGGCTATATTGGGTATCTACCAGATGAAACGAATCGAAGAATTCATAACTAAAAGAAACCAGATTGCCACTGTTTACAATGAAGCCTTTGATCAAATAAGCGAACTTGAAACTGTTAAAGTTCAAAAAGGCAACCGATGTAGCTACTATAAATATCCACTAATTCTTAGCTCAAAATTGAACAAAGCTGAAATTCAAAAATTCCTGCTCAACAACAGGGTAGAAACCGGAACTGTCTTCTATCCACCTTGCCACCTGCAAACTATTTACAACTCAGAAAAAACGTGTTTAGCGCTCCCAGACGCAGAAGACGTCTTGGCAAGAACCATAACTCTGCCCCTGCACACGGAATTAACTAATGAAGATATTTCCCATGTGGTCACAAGCGTAAAAAAGGCTATCAACTAAACCACATAGCTCTCCTATTTCTTCTTAATATTAAACACTTGTTCAACTGGTTTTTTCTCTTGGGAATATCATTTATATGTTTCAACAGAGCCAAAAGGGGAAAGAGGACTCAAAGTAGGACGAGCTATTGCTATAGATTTTTCGTGTCCGCTTCCTTCAGGAAGGGATTGGCAGAGGTAATTAAGCTGCCTATTTTATAGAAATGTGGGATGCGCATAAATGCAAGTTAAGCTAAAAAACTCAAAATTCATAATCGGCCTAGTGTGCTTACTCATAGTAGCCCTTGCATTACCCTATAGTTCTGTATCCGCTCAAGCAGAAGGGAGTGACAATACGCTTGCTTCAGTTCAAAGCACAATTAAGATGTGTTATACCGTTGCAAAAGAAGCTGAAGCGACCGGCGCAAACATAACTAGTCTGCAAGAAATTCTCAACGCCGCTGGATCCCTTCTGTCCAAAGCAGAGCTATCAAATGCACAAAACGATTTTGCTTCAGCAAACGATTATGCTGAACAAGCCCAAAATTTGTTGACTGATTTTGTGCCAAAAGCAAATTCTCTACGGGATAGTGCAAGTTATCAACAGCAATCGCGTTTCATGTCTAATATCATTGGATTAATTGTTGGAGCTTCTGTAATTATCGGCGCTAGCATAACCCTTTGGATTTACTTATCAAGGCAAGATCCTGCTAAACGGGCAAGTTTTGAACGATTTAAGGCTCTGTTTTTTGTTGTTCCCCTAATTCTTATGTTGCTTGTGGCTTCGCCTATTATGCAGCGCTTTCTTGTGTATCCTCAAAATGATCGCTTTACCGAGTTTTGGCTTCTTGGTACTGACCAGAAAGCTGAAAACTATCCCTATGATATTGCTAAAAACACCGATTATCGGATTTTTTTGGGGCTAAGTAACCATCTAGGTTCAATCAGTTATTATAGGGTGCAAGTAAAATTATTTAACCAATCACTAGATGATGGCCCCGATACTTTCAAACGTACACACAGTAATTTGCCTACGCTTTATAATTTCAATGTTTTTGTAGCTGCTGATCAAAATGTGCACCTCCCAATAATTTTTTCTTTTGATTACGACCTTTTGGATCCTGAACTTAATTTTAATTCATTGACCTTGTGTGATGATGATGTCGATATTGGCGACTATATCTCTCTGCCCGACAGTATCAGTTGGGATTATTATGCCTGTTTGGTTTTTGAATTATGGTTATACAATGGCTCAACGGGCAATTTCCAATATCATGAACGATATCTTAGTCTACGATTAAACATGACCAGTCCGATTTAAGCTTATATTAGCCGATAGTCAGAGGCTTTAATGTTGAATTTACTGCTATTTGCTTGGTTTTTCCTCTCAATATTTGCGTTTGGATTACCTGCGATATATTACTTATTTATGAATACCCAAGCCGCTAAGTCATGGAACCTTAAAGTCGATGAAAGTTATGTGCCCTCTGTTGCCATAATGGTTCCCGCACATAATGAGGCAACCATAATTAAATTAAAACTTAAAAATTTAAGCCAAATTTCATATCAACCCACAAAAATGGAGATAATCGTAGTTAATGATGCATCAACCGATGATACCTTGAATGTTGTCAATCAATATGTTGCTGAAAATAAATCCTCAAAGATACGTGTGTTTGATTTCAAAGAACACCTAGGAAAAACTGCCTGTTTGAACCTTGCCCTAAAATCAGTAAAAGCAGATGTTGTTGTAATTTCTGATGCTGACTGCTTTTGGCCAGCTGATGTACTTCTAAAATCTCTTCCGTACTTGTCTGACCCCGATGTGGGTGCAGTATCTGGACGGGAGTTGCTTCTTAATTCTAAAGAATCTTGGGTGACTGCTAGTGAAGAGCTCTACAACAAGACCGTTCAAGCCCTCAGAATAGGCGAATCAAAATTGCATTCGACCCTTGTTTTCCAAGGCGGTTTTGCAGCATACAAGCGGAGTGTACTTAGTGAATTTAATCAAGTTGACGATTCGGGAACGGCTTTAGATATTATCCAAAAAAATAAGCGGACGCTTTTGATTCCCGAAATAGGCTTCTATACTGCAAGTCCAGCAATTTGGCGAAACAAGATCAGCATTAAAATTAGACGTGCAAATCAGTTACAGCAACTTTGGGTCGTTTGTTTAAAATTATTGATTACACGAAAATTGGTTTTCCCAAAAAAAATTGCCATACCGGAAATTATTCTGCATATTTTTAATCCCTTGCTGTTAGTTGCGGTCGCTGTAGTTTCTGTAGCCCTTTTTATGCAGTATCCATTGATTTTTTCGTTATTACTCTTGAGTGTTTGCCCAGTGTTTTTTATCAAGCGACTTAGGACAACAATTTTTGAAATGGTTCAAAATAATTTTATCTTGCTTGTTGCTCTACCCTCGCTTATTACTAAGGGGCGGTTTAAACTGTGGAAACCCGTTTTGGAATCTCGTAATCTTCTAAATGAGGATGTGCTCAAAAGTTACCATTTATTGTAGACTTCATTGATTTGGGGATAGTGTTTATTGAAAATAATGTTTATTAAATCTGCTCCATGGACTGCGGAAGCATTTTATGAATCCAAACATCCAGAGTATGTTGCGATCAGAAATATAATAAATGCCCATCCTGAACATGAGTTTATCCTGATTGGATACGGATCAAAGTTCGAGCAATTTAGATTTGAGCGGGTTCTATGCTATAATCTTGCGATGGGTAATAAATTTAAGTACGTTTTTTCTTTTTTTATGACCTTCTGGTTACCTCTAATTCTTCGACCCGCTGTTGTTGTTGGTATGGGTGGAATTAATGAAATCCCTATGGCGTTTGCTAGTGTTTTGACTCGGGCCAAATTTATTCCGGTTCTTGTGATCGATCTATATTATTCAGTTGCTGAGCTTCCTTCTCAACTAAAATACGTTTTGGACGTTCTCTTAAAAGTGACTTTTCGAGTTGCTTATGTAAATTTAGCAATAAGCCACTGCATCAAGCGGGAAATTGTCAAAAATTATAATGTTGATTCGCAAAAAGTACTTGTTTACAGTTACAAAATTTCGGATATTTTTAATCCTGCCGTACCAGATGATGGTTTAAAAAAATCACTAAATCAGTCTGGGCCTGTGGTGTTGACGATTTGCCGCATCAGTCCTCAGAAAGGCCTTCAATATCTTGTTGATGCCTCACAGGCGGTTACAGCGGCAATTCCCAATGTAAAATTCATTTTACAGGCTTATCAAGTAGAACAAAAATATAAAAATGAATTGGTAGATTTGATTGATAAAAACGGAATGAATAATTACTTTAAAATTATTGAGGATCGTTTTTTATATGAAGAAGTTCCTCATCGCATTGTTGCTTCAGATATTTTTGTTCTGCCTTCAATCTCAGAAGGTTTTCCAGTAGTACTCCTAGAAGCGATGGCATGTGGAAAACCCATAGTCGCTACCAAAGTGGGCGGTATACCTGAAATATTAAAAGACGGTTGCAATGGCCTTTTGGTTGAACCCCGAGATGCTAAAGAACTCGCCTCAGCTATTATCAAACTTTTAACTAACCAAGATATACTCAAAAAACTTTCAAAAGGCGCTATACAATCAATAAGCAACCTTCCAAATCCTGAATTTGAAAAAATATTAAATGAAAAAATATTCAAAAATTAAATATAAAAAATAAAATAAACCGTCTGGTGCTTGAATCTAATGCATGTCCTTTTAATTTCACACGAGTTTCCTCCCTATATCTTTGGCGGAATCGGTATGTTTGTAAAAGACCTCGCCATCGGTCTATCAAATATCGGTCTAGACGTCACAGTTATCTGCGGAAAGCCCGTCCCCCACAAAAACCACCACAATCATACCATTATAGACGATGACAGATTCACCACCATACGACTCCCATATCCCAATATTATCCCCAGACACATGGCTTTCCAAATATTTAACAAACAAAAACTAAAAAATATCATCGAAAAGCTACGACCCGATATTATTCACGGCCAATCCGGTCAAGCATTTCCTGCCATAGTTACCTATAAGAAGATTGCTCCCGTTGTTGTTACTTTCCACACCAGCCCCGCTGTTGGAAAAATGCTAAGCACCAAATCCGTTGCCCAAGGGGGAACCTTTGGCGATTTCCTTACAGGGACCCTTGGATATCCTGCATATGAACATAGCTACCGCGAAGAATACAAAAATGCTGATGCTCGCGTTGCAGTTTCAAAATCACTTATGCATGTACTAAGTCACGAGATGAATGTTGCTGATGGCTCATTCCAATTCATAACAAACGGCGTTGACCTAACCAACCTTGATGAACTTTGCACCCCATCGCCTGTTGATCGAAATTATGACAAACCAACACTCCTCTTTGGCGGGCGCCTCTTTTGGAGCAAAGGTGTGCTAAATCTAGTTGACTTGGCTTATCTTTTAGAAAAAAAATACAAACTCGACTTAGATGTTGTAATTTATGGTTCTGGACCAATGTATAACCGCATATTAGATGCAAAGCGTAGTTATGGAATCAATAACCTGACCCTCAAAGAGTTTACCAGTCGATCTAACTTTTTAAATGAAATGAGACAAGCCACCCTTGTTCTGTTGCCTAGCCCATTTGAAGGTGCACCAATGATGATGCTAGAAAGTATGTGCTTGGGCAAGGTTCCTGTTACCTTTAACCTGCCCTATGCCCGCGAATTTACCCAAAATGGTAAATATGGCCTGTTATGTGATAACGTCCAAGAAATGGCGTTAAAAATAAAAGATTTGCTCAGTGGTTCAATTTCACCTCTGGAAAGTCAAGTACGCCACTATGGCCGAACAAACTATAACATAGAAAAAACAGCAACAGCTTACTACAACCTTTACAAAAAACAATGTGCGATCCAAAATAAATAACTTAATTATTAAAATTATTCAACCTAAAACCTGGCTAGTTAAATGTTAAATAAAAAACTTCGAATCAGTCTTATTAGTGATTTGGTACTAGATGTTGACTTACATAAAGCAAGAGAAATCGAGATACTGAGTGCACTTGCAGAGAGAGGACATATTACAACTTTGGTTGCTGTTATTTCCAAAAAATTCTCTCCAATAGGAAATCGTGGCGTGACCCTAATTTCTGTCCCAATAAAACGCATCCCAATGGTTTCACGCATAATCTATGCTATATTTCTTTTCTTCTTTATTCCCTTTCATGTTCTGATTAAAAAGCCTGATCTAGTTATCATGGATCCTGATCTTTCCGTTATTAGTTCGATACCTACACTGCTAATTTCCAGGCTTTTAAAAACCAAGTTTATTTTGGATGTAAAAAGCACCCCTGTTGAAATTAAAGGCATTAGTGCAAAATTAGCTGAATTCTGGTTCAATGTCTCGGTCTTGATAGCGAAAAACCTGTTTCATGGTATTGCAGTTCTTACGATAATGATGCGGGCCGAGGTCAGTCGCAAATTCAATTTAAATAAAAAGGATGTTGCCGTTTGGACAAGTGGTGTGCCAATTGATTTATTTAACCCCCATATGGTTGAAGAAAGCGGAAAACTAAGAAAACAACTTGGGTTGGAGCACAAATTTATAGTATTCTATCACGGAGTTTTTTCTGCTTCCAGGGGCTTGTTTGAAACAATAACTGCCATGGAAAAAATAAGCCAAAAATATCCTGACATAGTTTTTTTTCTGCTCGGGGCAGGGACGATAACTTCGAGTCTGTCTGAATCTGTTCAAAAACTCCACCTCGAACAAAATGTGGTTATTCACACTCCGGTTCCCTATGAGGCGGTCCCCCAATACATTGGGTTTAGTGATGTTTGTATTGTCCCTCTTCCAAATAATTCTTATTGGAATTTTCAATCTCCGCTAAAACTTTTGGAATATTTAGCCATGCAAAAGGTTGTTTTAGCCAGTGATATCTATGCCCACAGAGCAGTTATTGCTGATAAATTGTGTGGTATCTATATTCCATCGGTTAATCCCCTCGCAATTGCTAAAACAATTGACTTGGCCTATAATAATCGTGATAAACTTGCGCAATGGGGTATAGCCGGTCGGGGCATAGTTGAAGGTAACTATACTTGGCGCAAAGTTGCTCAAGACGTGGAAGAATCGATATATAAATTAAGCAGAAAATAATATTTAATATTGCAGAATAGTTGTGCGCTGTATAAACTAATGTCAAACACTGATATTTTGTTCAAGCGTTGATACCAGATAAGTTGCTTGCCCTATGCAGTTGTATGCTTTAATAACAGTGAAATTCCCGTTATACATTAAAGCTCTAAATAGATATACGGGTGAGCTGTTGTAGGAAGTTTATTGTTTAAAAAAATAAGATCATGTTAATTTGAAAAAAATGTTTGAGTGAAAAAAAAATGAATGATTTATGTATTTATTATATGTGTTTATTTGTTGAACATTTGGCTCCTCAACACTTATATGTGCGGCGAGCTTTGTCCTGCCTACGTTATTGATGGATGATGGATATGCGAAAAAGTACCATTTATATTGTTTTTACGTTAGTGTTATTATTAATAGTTTCCTCAGTATCTCTAGCTCAGATAACTTCAAACACCAGTCTCCAAGACTCTGAGAATATACCTGTAATCCAAGCGCTTGATGGTGGTTATGTAATTTACCAAGAGCAAGCTGTTTGCTATTTACAGGATGTTTCGTCAGGTGTGGTCGTTAGTGCTGGTAGTGCTAATTCTGTTTTTAGTGCTGCCTTTAGTTATTTGTCTGGCGGGGGTAATCTTACTGTTAGGCGTGGGACTTATGTGGGGACTTCAAGTTTCCTTATGGATCGTTGCAATAATG
>Ga0123356_10005094_pt1 | contig 13469 bp, 13 predicted proteins | sample TergutEmb28metaG_2_FD_92546 | JGI IMG/M metagenome (GOLD analysis project Ga0123356, IMG submission 92546) | Embiratermes neotenicus P3 segment gut microbial communities from Petit-Saut dam, French Guiana - Emb289 P3 | ecosystem: Host-associated > Arthropoda: Insects > Digestive system > Gut ... | reverse complement strand
TTGCGCCAGAAATTGTTCCAGTTCGGCCAGCCGTTGCGCCAGTTGCCCCATCGCGGCCGATGCCAGCCCCAGCCGCGGCGCCAGCCCCAATTGTTCCAGCGGTTGCCCCAGGCCAGCTGATAATTGCGGTCGGTCTGCCTGGCGATCTCGCCCGGCCCAAGCACGACGTCAACGGCCTCGCGGATGGCGCTCAGTCGTTCGGCCACGGGCGCTTGCGGCGAGCCCGGGTGCAGTGTGGCACTGGCGGGGAGCGTCGAGCCGAGGAGCAGGCAAGCGCCAACTGCGCCGACCGGGACAAGGCTCGAAACGATGCCGAGATATTTGCGATGCATTGAGCCCCTCCCCAAAACGCCTGTACCGGGAAGAACGCTTATGCTGCTATGATAGTTGCCGTCAGCATGCCCGGCAACGTCGTTTTCCGGGCAGATGAATCAGAGCGCCATTGATTGCACGGTCCCGCGCGACTTGCTGATTCTCGCGCGCGTTTGAGGATGATGATCCGCACGCAATACCTTTAAGAGAAGATGCACACTATGCCGGATGACACATCAGCAGCGATCGCCGTCGCGGACTACCCGGTGGCCGGCAAGTGGCGATGGTTCGTCGCGCTTGGTATCGTCCTCATCGTTCTCGGTGCGGCGGCCTGGCTCGACGCCGTCTCCTTCACCCAGGCGACCACAGTCGTCATCGGCGCCCTGCTGCTGGCCGGCGGCGTCTTCCAGATCATTCACGCGTTCATGACACGGGAATGGCGCGGCTTCGTTTTCGGGCTGATACTGGGTGTGCTCTATGTCGCGGGCGGCCTGATCATTATGCGGGAGCCGGTCCACGGGGCAGTGGTGCTGACGCTTGTGCTCACCGCCCTTATCGTTGCCGGCGGGATTGTCCGTGTCGTTCTGGCACTGCGACACAGGGCACTGCCTGCATGGGGGCTCATTCTGGTGAGCGGCCTCGCCAGCATCCTGATCGGCTATTATCTCTACCGGAGCCTGCCCTGGACCGGATTGACGATACTGGGCACGCTGATTGCGATCGAGCTGGTGGTACAGGGCGGGGGATGGCTTTATTTCGGCATCGCCTTGCGTTACCTCCGGCGGACGGCCGCGGCCGTGTGACCAGGCTTGTGCGCGTCGTGTCGCACCAGGTCGCGTGCGCGCAATCTCCCGCATGGCGCGTAACGTAATTGATTGAGAATTCAGGATTTCAATGCCATAATGGCGGGTATACCGGTGCCGGACCACGAGAGCTCGCCGATAGAAGGCGCCAGCTTTTCGAAGGTTGATGATCTACCGGCCCGCGGTTTGGATATCGGAATGTTGGCGGAATTCCCCGCCCCGACGATTGGTTAAGCTGCCGAACTTCCGCTCCCGCCGTCCACGTCCGGGAGGTGTGGTCCGGATGCCGACAAACATCGTGGTGTGGAATGAATCGTACGCGTAACACATTTATATTAGATCAGACGGCTTTTTCTCGAGGAGATCGCCCGATGAATGTCAAAAACGCGTTAATTGCGACAGCGTTTGCCGGCACACTGGTGCTTACCGCACCCTTGGCCCAGGCCGCCAGCGCGGGCCAGGGCGCGGCGGTGCAAAACCACCACCACAGCTTCCTTGAGGCCAGGAGCAAATCCCGGATGCGCGGGGCTAAGGCACATCGCCGCGGCCGGGGAGCCGGCCGCAATGTCGATGCGAGAGAGCGCGAGGAAACCGCGCGGCTCAATCAGGAGCAGCTGCACTCGCCGGGAGCGGGCCCGGGTATGGGTATGGGTACGGGTGCAGGGCCGGGGCCGGGCGGCGGTCCGGGGCCCGGTGGCGGTCCGGGGCCGGGGCCTGGTGGCGGCCCGGGTCAGGGTGGTGGACAGGGCATGTAGCCGGGCGTCGGGCGCAAGCTTGCGCCCGATTGACGCCCCCGCAAATTGTCTCTAGCCTTTGTTGCGGTGGTTCCCTTCGGGGATCAATAGGGAACGCGGTGTGATGCCGCGGCTGCCCCCGCAACTGTAAGCGGCGAGCACGTGCCCACAAGGCCACTGGGCAATGACTGCCCGGGAAGGCAGGGCGCGCGCACGGACCCGTGAGCCAGGAGACCTGCCACCGCTGCGTGGTCACGCGCGAGCACGTCGTCCGGGGTGAGTCGGCGGGGGCAGGCGGTACCCGGGAGGCTTCAATCGGGGAAACGCCGGCTTTGTTCGCGGTGACGTGTCACGTTACCGCGAGGTTCCGGTATGCCCCGAATTTGCCTCTACGCCGCCCTGGCCGGTTGCAGTGCCATTGCCATGCCGGCATTGGCTCAGACCGAGTTCGTCCTGCCGCCGATGGTCGTGAGTCCGACCGAGATTCCGACGCCGCCCTCGCAGCTCGGCAGTGATGTCAGCGTCATCACCGCGGCCGACATCGAGCGCAACCAGTGGCGCACGTTGCCGGATGCGTTGGCTGCCGTGCCCGGACTCGTGGTCGAGCAAAGCGGCGGTCCCGGAACGGTCGCCTCGGTATTCATTCGCGGCACCAATGCCAACCACACGCTGGTTTTGATCGACGGCGTCGATGTCAGCAATCCCGCATCTCCGGACGGGTCGTTCGATTTCAGCCAGGTGCAGATCTCCGACGTGGCGCGGATCGAAGTCCTGCGCGGGCCGCAGAGCGGGCTCTACGGCTCTCAGGCGATCGGCGGCGTGATCCTGATCGAAACCAAGAAGGGCGAAGGCCCGCCCCATCTTACCGGCACGGTGGAAGGCGGCTCGTTCGGCACGTTCAACCAGACCGGCGGCTTCAGCGGCTCGAGCGACAAGGTCAACTACGCGTTCAACGTCCAGCATTTCCATTCCAACGATACGCCCGTGACGCCGCTCGATCTGTTGCCGCCCGGCGTGCCGCGCCACGATGATCTCTACGACAACGTCACCGTGTCAACGCGGCTCGGCGCCGATCTGTCGCCGATGTTCGGTACCAGCCTGATTGCGCGCTACACCGATTCGATGCTGAATTTTCAAGGCGCGGACGATCTCACCGCCCTGCCGGCGGCGCAGCAGTCGGAACAGTTCGAGCAGCAATTCTACACCCGGGGCGATACGCGGATAACGCTGCTCGACGGCGCCTTCGACAACCATATCGGCATCGCCTATACCGACGACCACCAGCGCGAGCTCGACCCGACCGCGCCGGAGATCGGCGAAAACCCCGTTACCGTCACGATCGGACAGCGCGTCGCGGAAGATTGGAAAGGGAAATACCTGCTGGCGCCGGACGAGAAGCTGTTGTTCGGCTTCGACGCGGAACAGGATTCGATCATCAACAGCCCGATCAGCGCTTCGAACGGCGACCAGGGCGGCTTCATCGAGTGGCAAGGCCGCATTGCCGGCCAGTTGTTCGGCCAGGCGAGCGTGCGCTACGACCACAACGACCAGTTCGGCTCGGCCGTGACCTGGCATGTCGCGCCGAGCTATACGCTTCCCGGGTGGGGCACCCAGCTCAAGGCCAGTGCCGGCACCGGCTTCAAGGCGCCGACGCTGAACCAGCTCTTTGTCAGCCTTCCCGCCTTCAACTTTTTCGCCAATCCCCATCTGCAGCCGGAGCGCAGCCTCGGCTTCGACGCCGGCTTCGAGCAACCGGTCTGGAACAACCGCCTGCGCTTCGGCGCTACTTATTTCTACAACGATATCCACGATCTGATCGACGACAACGCGACCTTCACGACACTGATCAATATCGGTCACGCCACAACGCAAGGCGCCGAGACCTTCGTCACCTATGCCGTGACGCCGACGCTCGATCTGCGCGCCGACTACACCTACACGCTGGCAATGGACGACGACACCGGCATGGAGCTGGAACGGCGGCCCAAGCACAAGGCCAGCCTCACGGCGAGCTGGCGCCCGATAGCGCGCCTGACACTGGCTGCCACCGCGATCTATGTCGGCACCCGCGAGGACGTGAACTTCAGCGGCACCGCGCCGACGCTCGCCGATCCCTACTACCTCATCAATCTCAGTGCCAGCTATCAGGTGACGCCATCGGTCGCGGTTTTTGCGCGCATCAATAATCTGCTGAACGAGCACTATGAAGACATCGTCGGGTTCCTGCGGCCCGGATTGGGCGTATTCGCCGGCGTGAACGTCGCCTTTGATGCCAAGGGAGCCCAATGAGCGCCAAACGGTCGATCCGTCGCCTGGTAACGCATTCTCCTTGGGGTTGGATGGAGGGCGCGTTAGAGTGTGATGGGATGGTGCCGGGCGTCGAAGCGAGGAAAAAGATGGCACTTGCAGAGCTGTTCCCGCGGTCGGCGGAGCGTGGCCGCCCCATCGAATGGGGCTGGGTCGCATTGCTGGTCGCGGCGGGCTTTCTCAGCAGCGTCACGTTCGAATGCGTGACGCCGTTCGCAGCCTTCGCGGCGCTGACGGCAGCGACCATGCGCTTGCCGGCAGCGCTTGCCGTCACGGCGGCGATCTGGCTCACCAATCAGGCGCTCGGCTTCCTGGCGCTCGGCTATCCCTGGGACGGCTCGGCCTTTGCCTGGGGCGGGGCGCTCGGTATTGCCGCGCTCCTCGCCACCCTGGCCGCAGCCTCCTTCGTGAGAATGCCGATCCGAGCCCTTTGGTTGCGGGTCCCCGGCGGCTTCGGCGCAGCGTTTTTCGTCTATGAGGCGACGCTGCTGGCGGCGACCGCGGCGCTGGGAGGTGCGGAGAATTTCACACCCGCCATTGTCGCCCGGCTGGCCTTGTCGGATGCCGGCTGGCTGATCGGCGTCGTCGTCCTGCGTCACGGCCTGGTGCGGCTCGGCGCGCTCGGGCATCAAAGCCCGCTCGCCGTCAGAACTTGACGCTCGATCAATGGTTTGGCAGGCTTCAAACCGCCTCGATGCGCGCGCAACGATGACCAAATCCGAACTCATCCAACAGCTTGCCGAGAACAATCCGCATCTCTATCAGCGCGATGTCGAACGCATCGTAACCGCGATTTTCGATGAGATCGGGGCGGCGCTGGCGCGCGGCGACCGGGTCGAGCTGCGCGGCTTCGGCGCCTTTTCGGTGAAGAAGCGCGATGCCCGCGCGGGCCGCAATCCCCGCACCGGCGACAGCGTCGATGTGGAAGAAAAGCACATCCCGTTTTTCAAAACCGGAAAGCAATTGCGCGAGCGGCTCAACGAGGGCCTGTGAGGTTCATCTACTGGTCTGTCACGGCGCTGATTGCGCTCCTGGTGGTCGTATTCGCGGTCTCGAACCGTGCCATGGTAACGCTGACATTATTCCCGCTGCCTGCCGGCCTCGACGCCCCGCTTTATCTCGTCGTCATCGTCGCCGTCGCGCTCGGCTTTCTCGCCGGCGCGCTCGTGGCCTGGCTCCGTGCCGGCAGGCATCGCCGCGACGCCCGACTGCTGCGGCAGCGCATCGACCGGCTGCAGCGCGACGTCAACAAAAGCCTGCCCGCCGCCGCCGGCAAGGAGCGCTGATTGGCGCTCGCTGCCAAGATCTGCGGATTGAATGAGAGCGCCGGCGTCGCCGCTGCGGTCGATGGCGGTGCGCGCTATGTCGGGTTTGTCTTTTACCGGCCAAGCCCGCGCCATGTTTCGCCGCAAGAGGCCCGGTCTCTGATGGCCGCAGTGCCTCCAAATGTCGCCAAGGTCGGGCTCTTCGTCGATGCCGACGATGCGACGATTGCCGCGGCGCTGGCAGCGCCCCTCGACTGGTTGCAGCTGCACGGTGCCGAGACCCCGGAACGGGTCGCCGACATCAAACGTCGCTTCGGCCTGCCGGTCATCAAGGCGGTCGCGATTGCCGCGGCAACGGACATTGCGGCCGCCGAGCGTTACGTCGATGCGGCCGACCGGCTTCTCTTCGACGCGAAGCCCCCGCGGCATCGAAACGGTGCGCTTCCGGGCGGCAACGGGCTGGCTTTCGATTGGCGCCTGCTCGGCGCACAAAGCTGGCCGGTGCCTTGGATGCTGTCCGGCGGGCTCAATGCCGGGAATCTCGCCGAAGCGGTGACCACGACCCACGCCCTTGCGGTCGATGTCTCGTCGGGCGTCGAAACCCGCCCCGGCGTCAAGGATCCCGACAAAATCATCGCCTTTCTGCGCACGGCCGCCTCGCTGTAAACTGAGCCGCGATGCCCTCCGCCAACACCTATCGCGCCGGACCCGACGAGCGCGGCCTCTTCGGCCGTTACGGCGGGCGCTTTGTCGCCGAGACCCTGATGCCGCTCATCCTTGACGTTGAGCGCGCCTATGATGCCGCGCGCCGCGACCCGGATTTCGCGAAAGAGCTGAGCTACTACCTGGAGCACTATGTCGGCCGGCCATCACCGCTTTATCTCGCGGAGCGGCTGACGCGGCATTGGGGGGGTGCCCGGATCTATTTGAAGCGCGAAGACCTCAACCATACCGGCGCTCACAAGATCAACAACACGATGGGCCAGATCCTGCTCGCTCGGCGCATGGGCAAGCGTCGCATTATCGCGGAGACCGGGGCCGGCCAACACGGTGTCGCCACCGCGACGGTGTGCGCGCTTTTCGACATTCCCTGCGTCGTCTACATGGGGGCGGTCGATATCGAGCGGCAGCAACCCAACGTGTTCCGCATGAAACTGCTGGGCGCCGAGGTGCGCGCGGTCGCTTCCGGAACCGCGACGCTGAAGGACGCGATGAACGAGGCGTTGCGCGACTGGGTCGCGAATGTCGACGACACTTATTACCTCATCGGCACGGTTGCCGGTCCCCATCCCTATCCCGCCATGGTGCGTGATTTCCAGTGCATCATTGGCGACGAGGTGAAGGTCCAGCTGCGCCGTGCCGAAGGGCGCCTGCCCGACACGCTCCTCGCCTGTGTCGGCGGTGGCTCCAATGCAATGGGCCTCTTTTTTCCCTTTCTCGACGACGCCTCGGTGCAGATGGTGGGCGTCGAAGCGGCGGGCGAGGGCATCGCGACCGGCCGTCACGCCGCCTCGATCAACGGGGGAGCGCCGGGCGTGCTGCACGGTAACCGCACTTATCTGTTGCAGGACCGCGACGGCCAGATCACCGACACGCATTCGGTCTCGGCCGGACTCGACTATCCCGGCATCGGTCCCGAACATGCCTGGCTGCACGATGCGCGGCGCATCGAATACGTCGCCGTGCGCGACGGGGAAGCGCTCGACGCCTTCCAACTGCTGACGCGGCTCGAAGGCATCATTCCGGCACTCGAGGCAGCCCATGCCATCGCCGAGGCGGGCAAGCGCGCACCGGAGCTGCCGCCCGACCATTTGCTGGTCGTCAATCTGTCCGGCCGCGGCGACAAGGACATCTACACCGTTGCCAAAACGCGCGGCGTCAGTCTATGAGCCGCATCGCCGCACGTTTTGCTGAGCTGGCCCGGGCGGGCCGCGCCGGACTCGTCACCTACCTGACCGGTGGCGACCCCGACCCCGCGACGTTCGCCGCGCTTCTGGCGGAATTGCCGGGTGCCGGCGCCGATCTGATCGAGATCGGCGTGCCGTTTTCCGATCCGATGGCGGACGGGCCGTCGATCCAGGCCGCCGGCCTGCGCGCGCTCGAAGCCGGCATCACGGTCGCGGCAACGCTTGGCATCGTGCGCCGGTTTCGCGCCCGCGACGCGACCACGCCCATCATCCTGATGGGCTACTACAATCCAATCCATCGCCATGGCGTTGCCGGATTCCTCGACGATGCCAAGTCCGCCGGTGTCGACGGCTTGATCGTCGTCGATTTGCCGCCCGAGCACGATGACGAGCTGTGTCTGCCCGCGCGCGAGGCGGGCATCGACTTCATCCGGCTCGCGACGCCGACCACCGACGATCGGCGTCTGCCGCTCGTGTTGAACGACATTTCCGGCTTTCTCTACTATGTCGCAATCGCCGGCATCACCGGCACGCGTTCGGCGGCCGTCGACGATGTCGCGAAGGCGGTCCGGCGCCTCAAAGACCACACCGCGCTGCCGGTCGCCGTCGGCTTCGGCATCAGGACGCCACGGCAGGCGGCCGAGATTGCGCGCTTCGCCGATGCCGCCGTGGTCGGCTCGGCGCTGGTGGACCGTCTCGCCGCCAATCTCGACGACAATGGGCGCCCCCGGCCGGGTCTGATCGAGGCCGTGCTGGCGGACGTGTCGGCGCTTGCCCAAGGTGTGCGGGACGCGCGCCGATGAGCTGGATCAGCAATTTCGTCCTGCCGAAAATTCGCGCGGTGGTGCCGGCGCGTCGGGATGTGCCGGACAATCTGTGGACCAAGTGCCCGCAATGCGGCCAGCTGCTGTTCACCCGCGACCTCGAAGCCAATCTGTTCGTGTGCCCCAGCTGCAATCGCCATTTGCGCATGGCGCCGGAGAAACGTCTCGCGATGCTGTTCGACGGCGGCCACTTTCAGACCATCGAATTGCCGAAGACCATCGTCGATCCTCTGCGCTTCCGCGACCGCAAGCGTTATGCCGACCGCCTCAAGGAGGCGCAGAACGGCGGCGACAATCGCGATGCCCTCCTGGTCGCACATGGCACCATCGGCGGCACGCAAGCCGTGGTCGCCGCGTTCGATTTCGGCTTTATGGGCGGCTCGATGGGTGTCGCGGTCGGCGAGGGCCTGCTCGCCGCGGCAAGGCTCGCGGTGCTTCAGGAAGCTGCGCTCATCGTCGTGCCGGCCTCGGGCGGCGCACGGATGCAAGAAGGTGTGCTCTCGCTGATGCAACTGCCCCGCACCACCATTGCGGTCGAGACGGTAAAGGCGGCGCGCCTGCCGTATATCGTGGTGCTGACCGACCCGACCACCGGCGGCGTCTCGGCCTCGTTCGCAATGTTGGGCGACATCACGATCGCGGAACCCGGTGCGGTGGTCGGCTTTGCCGGTGCCCGGGTGATCGAGGAGACCATCCGGGAGAAGCTGCCGGAAGGCTTTCAGCGCGCCGAATATCTGTTCGAGCACGGCATGGTTGACCTCGTTGTCGATCGCCGCGAGCTGCGCGACACCTTGCTCCGCATCATCGGCCTCTTGCGGCGTCGTGCCGCGAATGCGGCGTGACGGCCGAATCCGAAGCCCGGGTCGACGCCGTTCTGGCGCGTCTTCTCGATCTGCATCCGAAGCTGATCGACCTGTCGCTCGAGCGCGTTCGCCGCCTCCTCAAGGATCTCGGCGATCCTCAGGACGCGATGCCAAACATCATCCATGTCGCCGGCACCAATGGCAAAGGCTCGACCATCGCGTTCCTGCGCTCCTGCCTCGAGGCGGCCGGAAAACGGGTCAACGTCTTTTCGAAGCCGCATCTTGTCCGGTTCAACGAGCGGATCCGCATCGCCGGCAAGCTGGTCGACGACGGGCCCCTGATCTCCCTCCTGGAGGAATGCGAGAGCGTCAATGCCGGCCAAGGCATCACCTATTTCGAGATTACGACGGCCGCGGCGTTTCTGGCATTCGCGCGCCAGCCCGCCGACGTGACTCTGATCGAGACCGGTTTGGGGGGGCGCTTCGATGCCAGCAACGTCTTCGCCCAGCCCCTCATAACCGCGATCACTCCGGTGTCGCTGGACCACCAGCATTTTCTCGGCGACACGGTTGCCCGGATCGCGTTCGAGAAGGCAGGCATTTTGAAGCCGCAGGTCCCCGCCGTGCTGGCGCCACAAAGCAACGAGGCAGAGCCGGTGCTGACGAGCGAAGCGACCAGGATCGGCGCGCCGCTTTATCGTTTCGGTCAGGAGTGGCGCGTGTGGCCCGGCAATGCCGGTCTCCATTACGAAAGCCGGCGCTGGAAGCTCGATCTGCCGCCACCCGGTCTCCTCGGCCGCCATCAGTATGACAATGCGGGCACGGCGCTGGCGATTCTCGATCGCGCCGGGTTGATCGGAGACGCTGGTGCCTTGGCGGCGGGCTTGCGCCATGTCGAGTGGCCGGCGCGGCTTCAGCATCTGACCACGGGCACGCTTGTCGACCTGTTGCCGCCGGATTGGGAGTTATGGCTCGATGGTGGCCACAACCAGGCCGGCGGGGCGGCGCTGGGCGCAATCGCTCGGGAGTGGCAGGACAAGCCGCTGCACCTCGTCTTCGGCATGCTGGAAAGCCACGATGCGGCCGCGTTCCTCAAATCGCTGACGCCAAAAGTGGCGAGCGCTGTCACCATCGCGGTGCCGGGCGAGCCCGCGACGCGCAGCGCCGATGACGCGGCGGCGGCGGCGCGCCAGAGCGGCATCGCGGCGGAGACCGCGCCCGATATTGCGGCTGCGGTCAAGAAGGCGGCGGGCGGCGCACCGGGCAGGATACTGATTTGCGGCTCGCTCTATCTGGCCGGCCGCGTCCTGGCCCTGAACCGCGCCACGTGAAGCCGAAAGCCTCGACGCAAATTGCCGCCGCTTGCCGGCCGATCACTCCCGTGCGAGATCGTCCGGCCGTTGCCATGGTTGGCGAAGGGGTGCTATCGCGCGAGTGCGGCGACACCCTGCGCCGCAAGGGCGCCAAGCACGACGACAAGCCACGGCGGAACCTTCCAGGAGGTGAGCAACAACAGGGCGGTGACAACGATCGCAAAGTCGGCGGGCGCATGAATCGCGCTCGTCCAGACCGGATTGTAAAGCGCTGCAAGGAGCAATCCCACCACGGCGGCATTGACGCCCTTCAGCACCGCGCGCGCTACCGGCTGCCGGCGCATCCAATTCCAGAAATGCAACGGACCGATCGCCAGAAAGAATGACGGCAGGAAGATCGCACCGAGACATATCACGCCACCCAGCCAGCCATTGGGCTGCGGGCCCATCACGGTTCCGAGATAGGCCGCGAAGGTAAAGAGCGGTCCCGGCACTGCCTGTGCAGCGCCGTAGCCCGCCAGGAATGCATCGTTGCCGACCCAGCCCGGCCGGACCGTTGCGGCCTGCAGCAGTGGCAGCACCACGTGACCGCCACCGAAGACCAGCGAACCCGACCGATAGAACGCATCCACGAGCGCAATCAAATGGCTCCCCGTCGCGGCCCCGGCCAACGGCAGCGCGACGAGCAACCCAAAGAACAGGACGATGGCGCCAATCGACCAGCGCCGGCTGATGCGCAGCGGCAGCGGGCTGAGCGCAATCGTTTCACCCGGCAGGAATCGCCAGCCAATCAGCCCGCCAAGGACAATGGCGCCGACTTGTCCCAGGGTTGACGGTGCCGCAAGTGCGAGCACCGCGGCGGCAGCCGCGATCGCCTGGCGTTCGCGGTCGGGGCACAGGTTCCTCGCCATTCCCCAGACCGCCTGGGCGACGACGGCAACTGCGACGATCTTGAGGCCGTGCAGCCATGCGGCCGCCGCAAGGTTTCCAATCGCGGCTACCCCGTAGCCGAAGAGAATGAGCGCCACCGCGGATGGCATCGTAAACCCGAGCCAGGCCGCCACAGCGCCCGGCATTCCCGCCCGCAGCACGCCGATGATGATGCCAACCTTGCTGCTGGCCGGCCCGGGCAGGAACTGACTTAGAGCGACGATGTCCGCATACTGGGCTTCTTCCAGCCACTTGCGCCGGTCGACGAATTCGCTGCGAAAAAAGCCGAGATGCGCAATCGGTCCGCCGAAGGACGTCAGCCCGAGCCGCAGAAATGTCCGGAACACCGTCCAGGCGGAGCTTCGCTCGCCGTCCCCGTTGCCGACGCCGCCGTCATCGCCGATGTCCGCCGTCGCTTTCAATGGGGCGCCCCGGGGCCGATCAACCGCGTGCCAGCCGCGCGGCGGCGAGCAACGGGATGACGGCCGCGAGCTCGGCGACCATGCCGAGAAGTGCCGCGGCTATCGGCGCGACATCGTAGAGCGCTCCCATCGCGACGCTGCCGGCAAACCAAGCCATGCCGAAAACGGTAGCGAACACGCGGCAGGCCGAGCCCAACCGGCCTTGTGCCACCATTCCGGCCAGGGCCGCCTGCATCACCGATCGATGCGCCCCGAGCCCGATGCCCCAGAGCACGATGCCGGCCAGCACGACGTTGAAATCGCCCAGAAACACCAGCGGCGCATAGGCCGCGACAATGACGGTCACGGGTACCAGCACGATCAGGCCGAAACGGTCGTAGATCTTGCCCAGCGCCAGCGCGCCCAGACCGGCGGCAACCATCGCCAGTGCGTAGAAGATTGCGATCCACAAATGGGCAAGGACCTGGCCCTTGCCGAGATGATAGGAGATCAAGGGAAAGCCGGCAAAACCGAAGCCGACCAGTGCGCCCCCGATGCAATAGACCCAGAATTCCCGCGGATGGCCGCGGATCCCGAAACTCTCCGGCTCGCGTTCGATGCTGCCGGCATCCGGAAAGCGGGCGCGGACGCCAAAAACCAGCAAAAGCGTGATGGCCGCCGGTAGGGCAAGCGTCGCGAATGCCGTCCTGAAGTCGTGGAACAGGAGAATTGTTCCGGCGATTGCCAGCGGGCCGGCCACCGCACCGAGCTGCTCGAGCGCCTCGTTGACGCTGAGCCCCCAGCCGCGCCCCACACCTTTGCCCCTCTGCGCGAGCATCACGTCGCGTGGCGGCGTGCGCACGGCGCGGCCGGCGCGCTCCAGCAGAACCGGCACGGCGACATGCGGCCACGTACCCGTCAATGCAAGCAAGGGCACGGACACCATCTGGATGACGTAGCCGGCCAGGGTTATGGGCCAGTAGAAGCGGCTTCGGCCGGCCCGGTCCCCGGACATCAGGCGAATAGTGCATGCGAGGAGCCCGCCGAGCCCGGTCAGGGTGCCGACGATCAACCCGCTGGCACCAAGGGTCGCGAGGTAGGGACCGACGATGCTGCGGGCTCCCTCGCAGGCCATGCCGGCAAAGAGATTGACGATGCCGAACCAAAGCACGAATTGCGGCGCCGATCGCGGCGCCGCGCCAAAGCCGCGGTGCGATTGCATCACCATCGATCGGGCGCCCGCCTGCCCCTTGAAGATCGCCACGCCCCGTTGATCCGGGTCCATGTCGGCGGTGTTGGCGGACGCGGATTGCCGAGCAACCGCACGCGGCGCCCATCGGTATCGCCTATCAAGGGGAAAAGGCCGGACACCAGGAGCATGTGCGGATCGGCCTAATTCGCGGAGGATCGATGCTGTCCCGCGATCGCGGCATCGACCGACCAGGCGCCGCCCCCTTTGATCAGCAGATAAATTGATCCGAGCAGCATCGCGAAATCGTCGCGCGCTTCGTGCGCCATGCTCCAGAACCCGTAACGGGGCAGCTTCGGCACATGAAAAATCCAGAAATCGTGGCCCAGCAGGATCGGGACCTTCGTCGAAAGGATCGCGACGATCATGATGATGATGAGCGGGATCGCCGCGAGACGGGTGAAGAGGCCGATGATCATAAGGGCGCCGCAAAGGATCTCGAAGACGCCGACAAAAGGACCCATGACCGCGGGGTAAGGGATGCCGATATGGGCGAAGCGGCCCGCTCCCAGGATGTCCGGGAAAATCAGCTTTTGAATGCCTTCGGGAAAGAACACGATCAGGCCGACGAGAAGGCGCACGAGGATGGTCCAGCCGGACGCATTTGTCGCGAGCAGAGGG
>Ga0123356_10005093_pt1 | contig 13469 bp, 10 predicted proteins | sample TergutEmb28metaG_2_FD_92546 | JGI IMG/M metagenome (GOLD analysis project Ga0123356, IMG submission 92546) | Embiratermes neotenicus P3 segment gut microbial communities from Petit-Saut dam, French Guiana - Emb289 P3 | ecosystem: Host-associated > Arthropoda: Insects > Digestive system > Gut ... | reverse complement strand
TAGTATTCTACCTAACGCTTTATGCGCAAGGAGATTTTACACTTAATTTACAATTAGGTCAAGGGGTATTTAATAAATATGCAACAAATTCTCATAATATCGTAAAAAAATCGCAAATATTCGTAATTATTTGTATATTTCATCATGAGCAATATGATCGAACAAGTGCGAAAATGAGTGCATGTAATTGCGAAAATGAGTTGAAGCACTTGCATAATAAAGTCATCAATGATATACTCTTTTCCGCTATGCGTAAAAATGCAAAAAATTAAAGGAGAGAATTAAATGAAAAAGATCTTAGCAGTACTTATCGTTTCAGCACTCGCGCTCACAATGATTGCAGCGTGCGGTGGAACTGAAGCACCTGCACCGGCACCCGCACCGGCGCCGGCACCTGCACCGGAAGCACCCGTAATTGAAGAAAAACCAATTGAAGCGCCCCCTGAAATGGAGGCTGCAGAAACACATCTGCATGTTGTTCAGCCCATGTTGCCCAGTACCCTCGACCCAACATTGAACAACGAAGTACCGCAGTCGCGCGCTAACTATCTTATATTCCAAACCTTGGTATATCTTGATGGCGGACAGATAGTCCCAGGACTTGCAACATCTTGGGAATTCACAGATCCTCAGACTCTGGTTCTTCAGATAAGAGAAGGCGTTAAGTTCCATAACGGCAACATTCTTACCGCCGAAGACGTAGTATTCAGCATCAATCGTGCACGTGTATCGCCGCATATCTCTGCGATCACAGACATGATCGAAGAAGCTGTTGCATTGGGCGATCATGAAGTCCAGATCACAACACTATACCCGTTTGCACCGCTGCTCAACCACCTTGATCATACAGCAACAAGTATAGTCAACAAAGAAGAAGTTGAGCGTATTGGCGATGACGAGCATGGATTACATCCGATCGGCACCGGACCCTTTATGTTTGAAAGTCAAGTAGCAGGAGACAATTTTGTACTCGTACGCTTTGATGACTTCAACAGTATTGTTCCCGGACTGCCCGAAGGTCAGTTGCCCTCACTTGAGCGTATCACCTTCCGCGTTATCCCCGATCCTTCCGTACGTACCATTGAACTTGAAACCGGTGCAGCACACGTTGTATTTGACGTTGCAGCAACCGAAGTTGCTCGTATTAGAGAGCACAGTGATCTGATCATGTATGAGGTTCCGAACTTTGCACTTAACACATGGCTCGGCTTTAATGTTCAATCAGAACACTTCCAGGATCTAAGAGTACGTCAGGCTGTTGCATATGCACTCGACATTCCGTCGATCGTTGACGTTGCATGGGCAGGACTGGGAATGGTCGCAACAAGTCCTCTTCCGTCAACAGTTTCCGGATACATCGAATTCCCGGTCGTACAACAGGATGTTGAAAGAGCAAGAGAGCTGATGATCGAAGCCGGTTATCCCGATGGATTTGAGACAGACGTATGGCTCAACGAAGGTAATGCAATGCGCGCCGATGCAGCTACAATGATCCAGGCTCAGCTGCGTGCTTTGAACATCGATGTAACAATAAACATCTATGAGTGGGCGACACTGCTCCCGGCAACCGCTGCAGGTGAGCATGAGATGAGCTTGATGGGCTGGACGACCGCAACAGGTGACCCCGACTATGGTCTCTATCCGCTTCACCACTCAAGAAACCATGGTAGTGACGGTAACCGTAACTTCTACTCAAACCCGGAAGTTGACGCGTTGCTTGAACAAGGAAGATCGGAAACCGATCCTGTTGCCAGAGTAGCGATCTATCAAGAAGCTCAAAAACTCATCATGGCTGACATTCCAATGATTCCTCTTTGGCAGGCAGCGGAGTTACACGCAACCCGCGATAATGTCCATGGCTTTATGGTAACACCGAACGGCTTGTTCCCGTTGTGGAATGTAGTCATCGGATAAGCAAAAGCATCTCGTAATTTCGGACCCGATCCGGGAACCAACCCGATCCGGAAACCAACCCGAACCGGAATCCAATGAGCATAATGCATGTCGGCATGAGCCCAACCAGCCCGTGCCGACATGCACATATGATTACTAATCCTGCAAATAGGCGGTGATTGTTTGTACAAGTATATTATAAAACGTCTTTTAATGATGATTCCCATTTTATTAGGCGTTACTTTAGTTATTTTCTTCATGACCTACATAACACCCGGTGACCCGGCTATTATGATACTGGGCGAGCAGGCAACAACGGAGTCACTTGATGCGCTGAGAGAAGAACTTGGCTTAAACGACCCGTTTATACTTCGCTACTTTAATTATGTTTTAGATGTAGCGCAAGGTGAACTCGGGACGTCATATCTGACCCGAAGGGGAGTCGCTGACGAGATATTTTCCCGCGCCCCGACGACCTTAAGGCTTGCTTTCTACGGTACGATCCTTTCGGTATTGATCGGTGTTCCTTTAGGCATATTATCTGCTACCAAGCAGTATACTATATTTGATACTTCCGCTACGGCACTTGGATTGCTTGCGGTATCGATACCAAACTTCTGGCTGGGATTGATGCTCATACTCTTATTTGCATTAAACTTAGGTTGGCTGCCACCTTCCGGTGTCGGCTCAACTTCGGCATGGATACTTCCAATACTCACCTTGGGAACCGGAAGTGCGGCATTGGTCATGCGTATCACACGTTCAAGTATGCTGGAAGTAATACGGCAAGACTATATACGCACAGCCCGCGCCAAAGGTCAGAAGGAATCTACTATTATCTGGAAGCATTCATTTCGTAATGCTTTGCTCCCGGTCGTAACAGCAGTTGGTCTTGACTTTGGTATGCTGTTAGGCGGAGCAGTATTGACAGAAACCATTTATGCGATCCCCGGACTCGGACGCTTTATGGTCGATTCGATAAAAAACCGGGATCTGCCAACTATACAGGGCGGGGTATTGATCCTTGCATTTGCATTTAGTTTGGTCAATCTTTTGGTAGATATCCTATATGCGTATATTGACCCACGCATAAAATCACAATATAAGTAGAGAGAGGTGAGTAGACTGTGATGAGTAATAACGAAGCGGTTGAAAACCGCAATAAGCAAAAGCCCGGTAGAAAACGCAGCCAATGGGTCGACATTTGGAGGCGCTTAAGGAGAAATCCCGTTGGTATGATAGGACTTGCAATTGTTTTGATACTGATTCTGACAGCTATCTTTGCAGATGTCATATCACCGGCTATTCACGACCCTCATCTCGGGATCGTTCCTGCATATGAGTACCAGAATCTGCAAAATCGTAATGCATTCCCAAGTATGGACCAACCTTTTGGTACAGATAACTTTGGCCGCAGTATATTTGACAGGATCGTTCACGGTTCCCGTATTTCACTGCTTGTTGCTTTTATAGTGGTTGGTATATCGATGGTCGTTGGTGTTTTCCTGGGCACACTTGCCGGATACTACGGAAAAATAACAGATAATGTTCTCATGCGTGTCATGGACATATTGCTGGCCATACCCTTTATATTGCTGGCTATATCTATAGCCGCGGCTCTGGGAGCAGGGCTTGTTAACGTAATGATAGCAATAGGTATTACCAACATTCCATATTTTGCGCGCCAGGTGCGCTCTTCCGTATTGTCAGTTCGTGAACAGGAGTTCATTGAAGCAGCAAGGGCAGTCGGCACAAGTGATCTGCGCATCATGTTTCGCCATATCCTGCCAAACTGTATGGCGCCGATCATGATCCGCGCTACAATGGGAATGGCGGGAGCCATATTATCAGCCGCAGCACTCAGCTTTATCGGGCTGGGAATAGAGCCGCCTACACCGGAATGGGGAGCTATGCTATCCGAGGGACAACGGTTTATCAGGGACTTTTGGCAGAGCACACTGTTTCCCGGATTGGCGATTGCATTGGTCGTTTTCGGTCTAAACATGCTTGGTGACGGCCTGAGAGACGCGCTGGATCCAAGACTTAAGCAGTAACGAAACGGATAACTTATAATGTATAATGAGGATTTACCCGATATAAAAGACCTTTTTCAGAGAGGAAAGCCGGATATTATGAGTGATAGTTTACTTGATATAAAAAACCTAACAATTCACTACATTACGAATGACGGAACAGTTCACGCCGTAAATGATTTGAATCTAACCATAGAACGCGGAGAAACAGTCGGACTGGTTGGTGAAACAGGAGCAGGAAAAACGACTACAGCTCTGGGCATTTTGCAATTAGTGCCTGATCCTCCCGGTAAGATAATCAATGGAGAGATCAATCTTGACGGTGAAAATGTAGTAACAAAAAAAGAAGTGGAAATGCGCAAGATCCGCGGGAATAAGGTGTCGATGATCTTCCAGGATCCGATGACAAGCCTTAATCCTGTCATGTCTGTCGGCGATCAAATCGCAGAGGTCATACTGCTGCACGAGGCTGTCAACGCTAAAGAAGCCTCCAAGAAGGCAGAAGAAATGCTTGAAAAGGTTGGCATCGGAGCCGAACGTGCAAAGGAATATCCGCACCAGTTTTCCGGCGGAATGCGCCAGCGGGTAGTTATTGCCATCGCGCTTGCCTGTAACCCCGAGCTCTTGATTGCTGATGAGCCGACAACAGCTCTGGATGTCACGATTCAGGCACAGGTTATGGAACTAATGCTTGATCTGAAAAAAGAATACAATACAGCTATGATAATGATCACTCATGACCTTGGTATTGTGGCTGAGATCTGCGATAAAGTGGCAATCATGTACGCAGGCGAAATCGTGGAATTTGCCAACAAGGTTGAGCTGTTTAAAGACCCGAAGCACCCTTACACGATCGGATTATTCGGCTCAATACCGGATATAAACAAAGACGACGATATCCTCAAACCGATAAAAGGTCTGATGCCTGATCCTTCCGACCTTCCCTCCGGGTGTCCGTTCCACCCGCGTTGTGATCAAGCCCGTCCCGAGTGTTCGGCAAGTATACCGGAGAACATTGATTTAGGATATGGCCATTTTGTTAAATGCTTACTATTTTCTGAGCAGGGGGTGGAGTAAGTGGCAGAAGTTTTACTGGAAGCAAAAAATCTGAAAAAGTACTTTAAAACAAAAAAAGGCTGGCTCCATGCCGTTGACGATGTCAACTTCAGCATCAATAAAGGAGAAACCTTAGGTCTGGTGGGTGAGTCCGGCTGCGGCAAATCTACCGCCGGTCGTGTCGTACTGCGACTGTTGGAAGCCACAGACGGTGAGATTCTTTTTAATGGCGAGGACATCAGAAAGTTCAACAGAGCACAAATAAAAACATTTCGCGAAAATGCGCAAATCGTCTTTCAAGATCCGTTTGCGTCACTGAATCCGCGTATGAGTGTTTCAGAGATCATTGCAGAGCCGCTGATCGTAAATAAAAAAGGTTTAAAAAGAGCCGAGCGTTATCAAAAAGTAAAAGAACTGATGGAAATAGTCGGTCTTGCCGAACGTCTTGAAAACGCATACCCGCACGAACTTGACGGCGGACGTCGCCAGAGGATAGGAGTCGCACGCGCATTGGCGCTTAATCCGTCTTTTATAGTTCTGGATGAACCCGTTTCTGCTTTGGACGTATCTATCCAGGCCCAGATTCTAAACTTGCTCGATGAGCTGCAAAAGGAGTTTGGACTTACATATCTGTTTGTCTCGCACGATCTGGGAGTAATCAAACACACAAGTGACAACATCGCAGTCATGTATTTAGGTGAGATAGTAGAGTTGTCAGACTATTCCTCGATTTTCGTAGAACCGCTGCATCCGTATACAAAAGCGCTTCTGTCGGCGATCCCGACCCCGGACTTGGAAGAAAAGACCGACCGGATAATACTTGAAGGTGACGTGCCAAGCCCGATCGAACCACCACCCGGCTGCAGATTCTATGGACGATGCTTTATGCGCAAAGATGGCTGCAAGGATGTGACACCTAAGCTGAAAGAAGTCTCCGAGGGACGTTCATGTGCCTGCCATTTAGTGCACGGTGACGTTTAATCATTACAGAGGAAAGCCGGAATGAAGCGATATTTGACTCACCCGGTCTTAATTAAATTCTTGAGGCTGACACTGGTTTCATTGTGTTTTATAGTAGTTGTTGCATTATTAAGTTTAGTATATGGTTTTATAGCGCACGGTGTATTCACCCTGCGCTATATATTTGATGCAAACTTTTTAGCAGCATCTATTCTTATAGTGATAGGCATAGCGCTGATGTTTTTCCCGACTATACTAACGATGTTAAACGACAAACTGCTTGACAGATCCACCTATGTAGAAAAGAGCCACGACAAACGTGAAAACAGACAACAAAAAGCCCGAATGATACTGTGGATCGGGCTCTTTTGTATGATACTAACAGGTCTTATCCAGCTTCTGCTAAGCGTAATAATATGAAGCAGGGGGACGGTTCTTCTGCTTCACTCCCGGCAGCGCCACCACTACCGCAATACCACTACCGCAATACCACTACCGCAACGCCGCTACCGCATCGCGGCTTCGATCTCCTCGATCGTGCGTGGGATGCTTTTTGAAACATTCTTAAGACCGTTTGCCGTGACCAGAACATCGTCTTCGACCCTTAATCCGATCCCCCACTCTTGAACATATATGCCCATATCCATTGAGAAGAACATCCCCTCGGCAAGTGGCACCTCATAAGAGCCTACATCGTGTACATCAAAACCGATATGATGTGAACATCTGTGCCAAACATACTTGTCCAGCTCCGCAACACCGGAAAGCAGACCTGCCGCTTTGAGACGCGGAAAAGTGAGTCTGCGGTTCATTTCGTTTATATCATTAAAATACATCCCGGGCTTGATCGCCGCAGTAACCTCATCGTTTACTTCAAGCGCGATGCTATAAATCTGTTTCTGACGCTCATCGAAAACACCGTTTCTTGGAAATACACGAGAGATGTCAACTGTACAAAAATCCTTTTTCGCACCGACATCAACAAGACAGAGAGCACCGTCAACAAGCTCGCCTGTAGGCGTGTCATAATGCAGATAAAAGTTATTTTCCCCGCATGAAATGATTGGCTTATAAGCAGATTCGACAGCCCCGTGTTTATGAATGACATACATAAACTCCGCAAATAGATCCATTTCGGTTTTTGCACCCCTGCATACGGAAAGCATTTTTAAAATGCCCTCACGAGTAACAGCGATAGCTTCATCTATCGCAGTAAGCTCTTCGGGGCTTTTTATCATGCGCTGCGAAGCGATCTGCGGAAAAGCGTTGCCGATGTATAAATTTGCGTACTTCTTCTGAAGCATTCGGTTAAACAAGTGATTTTGATCTGTTCTCTCCTGCCCGGTGTGGGCTTCGAGACACAGGTAAATTTCATTGTAATAAGTATCATTTGCCAGCTTGTGAAAAGTCTTTTCAAAAGTACTGCGCATAGCAATGTCCACGATACCGGATGTCTCGATGGCTTCTTTTACAGTAATCCTGCGTCCGGTCCATTTCTCCGCTTCGGGATCGGGGTCTTGAATGAATAAGGTTTCATGGAGCTTACCAAACACACGACGTGCAAAAAGAACGCAGTCCGGATAATCCACACCGGTAAGATAGACAAAACTCCGGTTAGCGCAAAAACGAAACTCCTCGTCAGCCGAGCGATGTGAACTCCCGCCCGACCAGATAACTAAAAAAGCACCGTCGGGGATCGACTCATAAAGAGTCTCACGATTCCTGGTGAAGAATGACTTTTCCATAAAAACCTCCGAATTCTATATGCGATAACTAAACGAAAAGGGGATATACTTACTACGAGGCGTACCGACAAGCCCGACAAGCGAAGCACCGCCTACGGTGTATGCTCAGTCCTCTCAATTATCTCATCCTGCAGAGCCCTACTCAAGTTGCGAAAATGATCGCTGTAACCGGCAACGCGAACGATAAGATCGCGATACTCCTCCGGATTAGCCTGCGCGTCACGTAAAGTCTGCCTATCCACAACATTAAACTGTATATGATGCCCGTCCATCTTAAAATACGCGGTGACCAGACAAGCCATGCCGTCAAGCCCCTTATAACCCGAAACGACACTCGGCGTGAACTTCTGATTAAGAAGCGTACCGCCGGTCATAAGCTGATCCATCTTCGAAGCAGACAGAAGCGCAGCCGTAGGACCGTTGATATCAGCACCCTGAGTAGGCGAAATGCCTTCGGATAACGGCTTGCCTGCAGGCCTTCCGTTTGGAAGCGCACCGGTCACCTCACCGAAGTATATATGACAGGTCGTAGGCAGCATATTGACACGAAACTCGCCGCCCCTCGTGTTGGGTCGACCCGTAACGATACTCTGATAAGCCCCGAACACAGCTTGCATGATATCATCGGCACGGTCATCATCATTGCCGTACTTGGGTGCTTTGTTCCTGACCACCCCGGGCACATCGGTAAACCCTTCGAAGTTGCTCGCCAAAGCATCCATCAAATGCTTCATGGAAAAAAGCTTCTCATCAAAAACAGCATACTTGATAGCCGAAAGGGAGTCGGTGACAGAGCCGATCCCGACACCCTGGATATAACTTGTATTATACCGGGCACCACCGGCATTGTAATCCTTTCCGTTTGCTATGCAATCATTGGTTACGATCGACAAAAACGGCACAGGCAGATAATTTGCATAAAAAGCCTCGATGATATTTGAACCTGCGACTTTGATGTCGACAAAATGCTCCACCTGCTTCACATAAGCATCAAACAACTGTTGGTAATCAGTGAAATCCTCGGCAGCACCCGTGTTCGGGCCAAGCTGCTGCTTACTTATGGGATCAAACCCGTTATTTAAAGTGATCTCCAGTATTTTTGGCAGATTAAAGTAGCCTGTCAGGATATATGCTTCATTTCCGAACGCGCCTGTTTCCACACAACCGCTGGAACCGCCACGCCGTGCGTCCTCCAGGGTTTTGCCGGCATTGAGCAGCTCCTGAATGATCGCGTCGGTATTGTAAAACGCGGGCTGCCCCCACCCCTTCCGGGAAATCTCACAAGCACGAAGCAGAAAATCCTTGGGAGTTTTGTTGCTTATCTGAACATTAGAGCTTGGCTGCAAAAGACGCATCTCATCCATGCAGTCCAAAATCAGATAACTGACATCATTGACGCCGTCACTTCCATCTTCAGCTACCCCGCCGGTGTTTATATTGGCAAAATCGGTATATGTACCGCTCTCTTTGAGTGTGATACCGACCTTTGGCGGAGCCGGCTGGTTATTGAACTTGACCCAAAGACACTCAAGAAGTTCAAGCGCAAAATCGTTATCCAGATTACCGGCATCAAAGTCATTTCGGTAAAACGGGAAAAGATGCTGATCCAACCTGCCCGGACTGTAGGCATCCCAAGGATTGATCTCTGTTGTCACCCCGATATGTACAAACCAGTACATCTGTAGTGCCTGCCAATAAGTCTGCGGCTTATGAGTAGGTACGACATCACAGTTTTCCGCGATCTGCAAAAGCTCGGCACGCCGGCTCGTATCAGCCTCAGCCGCAGCAAGCTCTCTCGCATAGGCCGCATAGCGCTTACCCAAAGTAATGATGCCGTCGCAGCAAATACTCATTGCAATAAGCTGTTCACGCTTATGCAAAGCCTCAATATCACCTTGACGATCAAGGCAGGCTATGGCATCTTCAATGTCCTGCTTATATTCCAAAAACCCCTTATGGTAAATGTTCCGTGAACCGACAGTATGACCGGGACCGCGCTGCTCCATAAACTCCGTAAAAATGCCTGCGCGATAGCAGCGCCTCCACTCCGGAGTCATAGCACTCAGAAGCCTGTCCCTTATAGCTCGATCCTTCCAAAAAGGTATGATCGTATTTTCCTGAGCTTTAAAATCATCGGGTGATACACGGAAGAAAATGAGGTCGCGCTCATTCATTACCCGCAAATCCTCAAGGGTATGGCAGCAAATCTCCGGGAAACTCGGCGCCGACTGCGGCGCAGAACCTTTTTCGCCGACGATCAGCTCTCCGTCACCGATCCAAAGGGTTTTGTTCTCCATAATATGTTTAAAAGCAAGCGCACGCATTTCCGGTACAGAAACACGCCCCTCGTGCATCTTATAAGCCTCTGTTTCAAGCAAAGCACGCTCCATGCAGATCCGCGGCTCGGCACTCAGACTCTCATCACGTAACTTTTGCACTCTGTCAGTCATTTAAAGTCCATTCCTCCTCCCGGAAATAAATACTGTTCCCACTATATATCAACGATAAAAATAAATCAATAGCAGCAACCCTTATAGGTGCGCTTAGCATAGGAACGTCCATTACACTTTCCTATTAGCAGACCAAATCGAAAACTACTGATATTTATCAGTTCCAGTATATAGCAGCCGTGCCAACCTGTTCAAAGCGTCTATCGCCATATCCCATGACACCTCGGCAGCGTATGTGAACTTTTTTTGATAGCGTTGCCAAAGGTCAATCAGAATGGGACTGTCGGCAACCGTTCGGACAACGCCCTCAACATCTGCCATTTGCTCGGTCGTACCACGCTTTTCCACAGTTTTTGCCAGTGCCGCTTTGAAAGTGTCGGCATCGAAAGATTGCGTTTTAGTGAGGATGTAAATGTCGTAATAATCCCTCATGCGGGTAGTCGTTACACTTCGAGTGATTATGGTTTCTAACTTCTCAGCGAGTATAGTTTCCAGGTTGTATGCCATTATTCGTATCACCCTATCCTCGAACATCAACTTGAAACTGTACTCGATTTCTCTCGGCGTGACAAAATCGCCCGTTGTTACATCGACTTTGAGAATTTGGCGTGTCTTGTCGAGAACGGCTTCTATCGATGCACGATAGCCGGGGTAGTCCGCTTCCTCTCGAATTTCTTCAATGCCACGCAAAGCAAAGGACACGCCGTCATCAATTGGTATGGTCAGCAGGCTTTCAATGATTGCCGCCACTTCCGATTGTGTGAGCGTTTTGCCTTTAATCGTCGCATCCATATCCATTGTGGTGCGGGTGTCAATTCCGACCATTGCGGTTATGAGCATTCCACCCTTGAGAACAAAACTGTGTTTATATTCCGAAAGTGAAATCCGCTCCAATAGCCGTTCTAACATATAGTTTCGCAGGATTATTTCGGCTTCCACGTTCTTGGCTTTCGATAGATTTCGCACGAGTGCTTTCAGTTGATTTGATGTTTTCACAGCAGTACCTCCATATAAGCTCTCAGCGGTTTTGCGACTTTGAACGTCTCCGCCATTTTCATAAGAGTATATAGGTTTTTATCTTTTCGCTTGGCATAGCGTTTCATAGCATCGGTTACCGCGGCAATATCCATTTTATTGCGACTACGCAGACAATCGCAGATGGTGCGCTCCAATCCATAACAAGTGACCTCATTACCAAACATAGTCTTAAGCTGCACTGTTCCGACTTCGTGCAGTTCACGTTTAATTGTGAAAACTGCGAACCCGTCCTCTCGAAGTCGAGCGGCACTATAGCCGGTCGGAACAGTTACGGTGTAATTAAATGGGTCTCGGTCGGTGAGGTCGTGCAGAAATAGAGCCGTTTCATGGGAGTAGATGATTTTCGGTTTCCGCAACTGAGCAGCATACATTTTATCTTCAAACTCGTCGGGCAAAATGTAAACTCCAAAAGTGACACGCTCCAAGTCACCAGCCTTAACGAGCAATCGTAATCGCTCGTTTGAAACGCCGACTTCGTTAGCTTGGGCTGTCGTAATCGTGCCGCCGTTTTGCGATAAAATCGATTGTAAATTTTCAGGTAAAGCCATGCAAAGCACCTCCGTGTTGACTTTCGCGCTCTTATCATAATACAAACTTGCACAAAAATCAAGAGCAAGTTTGATTACTGTGCAAGTTTAAATTTTCTCAATGGTACGAAAGTCAAATTTCAAATGAAAATCGTATTAGCAAATCCGTTAGCAAAAAGGACTATATACCGCCTCCGGAACGCACCGAACACTAAGCTGGCAATAGTAGGCAAATTATGCTAAAATACGCAAGGGTGATGTGCATGTACAAACTCGTTATTGTCGAGGACGAAAATGATGTCAGGCAGCGACTCATCGGACTGATCGAAAAGTCCGATTGTAATTTTGAGATAGTCGCAGAGTACGAAAACGGAATAGATGCATACGACGGCATTATTTCTGATAATCCGGACTTGATACTCACAGACATAAAGATCCCCTATATAAACGGCATCGAATTGTCCAAAAAGGTGCGCGAGATATACCCGCTGGTAAAAATCATCATAATCACAGGATACAGTGAGTTCGATTACGCAAAAGAAGCTGCAAACCTGGGAGTAATAGGCTTTGTCAGCAAGCCGATCACACTGGAAAACATAAAAGACCTGCTAAAAAAAGCAGAAACATCTCTTGACGAAGAGTTCCTGACAGATTCAAATCTTGACCGGTTATCAGCGTTCTACAAGGATAACTTGCCGATCATCCGGGAAAACGAACTCTACAGCTTATCCAAAATGTCAGATATAACACCGGCATTTGAGCAGAGGCTTCTTGCAGGTAATATTAGCATTGATTATCCGTATTTTGTCATGTGTATATTCGACTTTGATGAACTCCCGGAAGGTGATCCGGAGCGGTACGACCTTGCATTCTCCTCAATACGCAAATCTATCGATGAGGAGTTTAGCGAACTCTATGACTACGACCTTTTCAACCGATATGAGAGGCTGTGTCTCATATTAAAGTCAAACTCCGAACCGGATATAAAAGAATTGGAACTGCGAATCGAGCGCATCATATTACGTGCAGGTCGTTTTTCGGACATGCCGGTAAGTGCTGGGATAAGCAGTATTTTTCATAATAACAGAAACTTCTCCACAATGGTAAAAGAAGCAAATCGTGCACTTGAATACCGAAGTGTAATGGGTGGCGGGAAAGTGTTTTTCTTCGAAAACTTCCGGTCTTCGACAGTAAAATTCCCGATCGACGATAATATGATAAAAGAACTTGGTTATATACTTCACACCCAAAACGCTGAAGCATGTATTGAGAGAATAGAGCTTGTCAGAAACAGCCTGAGCAGTTCAAGAAACTCTCTGTATTATGCCGCTACCGGTATATTGAACGTCCTGATACGTTACTGCGATGACCTTGACGGGCTATATGCGCGCTGCGGGGGACCGGATGTGATATATCGAAGGCTTTTTGAAATAAAAACAGACGATGAAGTATATGACTACTTAAAAGAAATGGTGCGTATCATCGATCAGCTCAATGATGGAGTGATCGTAGACAACGTGGAACGTAATCTGCGGCTTGTGACTTCATATATGGAGTCTCATTTTACTGATCCGGACATCAGCTTCGAGTCACTTGCGAGGGAGGTCAACTTCTCTGTAAGTTACATCAGCGCGCTTCTAAAGAAAAAGCTTAGCACCTCCTTTGTGAAAATGCTCACAGACTTACGAATGAAAAAGGCAAAAGAACTTCTGATGAACCCGTCGCTGAAAATCATCGACATAGCCGATCAGCTGGGATATAACGATG
>Ga0123356_10005092_pt1 | contig 13478 bp, 6 predicted proteins | sample TergutEmb28metaG_2_FD_92546 | JGI IMG/M metagenome (GOLD analysis project Ga0123356, IMG submission 92546) | Embiratermes neotenicus P3 segment gut microbial communities from Petit-Saut dam, French Guiana - Emb289 P3 | ecosystem: Host-associated > Arthropoda: Insects > Digestive system > Gut ... | reverse complement strand
GTGCGTAAACAGGAGCATGGCTCACGACGAAAAGGCAACGCTTGTACTGCAACTCCCTGCAGGCGTTTACATTATCCGGAACTTGAACAAGGAGGGGAAGATTACGGTAGTGAGGTGATGGGATAAAAAGAAGTTTTATTAGTACATACTTAATATTATGAAAAGAATTATTTTTTCAATACTATTGCTAATCTATGGATTGGGTTATGCACAGCAAATTTGGTTTGAAGGTTTTGAAAGTACGGGTTTCCCGCCGGCAGGGTGGTACATTTTGGATGTTTCGGGAATAAGAACATGGGAAAGGAGCACCGACTATGCCCATAGCGGTAATGCTTCTGCCACACACGATTTCGCTGCCCCTTCTTTCGGGATGCAGGAAACGGCGTTGGTTACTCCGCCCATCACGCTACCCAATTATGGAAGCCCAACCCTCGATTTTTGGTCTCGCGTTCAGCTTATTGGCTATCAATATAGTGGCGTATTGGTCTCCACTACCGTTAATGACGATATTAACGCATTTACTGAAATAAAGGTTTTACAAGGAGGCGAAACTGAAATTGCCGTTTGGAAAAATATCACCGTTCCGTTAGATGCTTATCTTGGACAAACCGTTTATATCGCATTCTTATATAAAAACACAGATGGGCACAGGTGGTTTATTGACGATGTTTCCATAACGCATTTCGAAGGTTTTGTGGATCTTCAAGCCACAGGCATTACCCCCATAACCGGCGAATATGCTATCTTTTCACAAAATGAACCGGTTACGATGCGCATTAAGAACAATGGCGGAAACGCAGCAAGCGGATTTAGCGTAAAATTGTTGCATAATGGCGCTGTGATGGCAACAGAAACTTTTACCGGCTCTATTCCAAGTTTGGGCGAAGCTACCTATACTTTCAATGCCGCGCTAAATCTCTCAGCAGCAGGCATACACAAAATTCAGGCTGTGGTGAACATGCTCGGTGATGCAGTGCCTGCAAACGATACGGTTACTGCTATGGTTACCAATTTAGGCTGCCAAATCCATGCATCTTTTCCTTTAATTGAAGGTTTTGAAAATAACGGTACTAATTTGCCGCCTTGCTGGACCCAAGAGGATGTTTTGGGAACGCAAAAATGGAAAGTTCATTCGGCTACAAGCGCGCAGGGCATTCCGGGTTTGGAACCATTAGAGGCATTTGAAGGCACTTATAAGGTAGTTTTTTATGAAATTGGCGGAGGCGCCATTGCCAAATTGATTACGCCGCCCTTGAACCTTACCTCCCTGAACAATCCTGTTTTAAAGTTTCATCACATTCAACAACAATATGTTAATGATCAGGATAGTTTAAAAATTTACTACAAAACCTCTGCACATGGCGAGTGGGTGTTCATTGAAAAATATACAAGCAAGGTGATGGATTGGACGGAACGGGTGATCCCGCTTCCCGAACCTTCAAGCGAATACTACATCGCCTTTGAAGGCTATGGAGAGTATGGACATTCCGTTCAGATAGATGCACTTACCATCGGTCATTATTTTGATACCGATATTGCGGTGAAAGCCATTGCGCCGGAAGGCACCCACTTAGGGCTTTCTAACCAGCAGGAAATCAAGGTAACCATACAAAACAACGGCAGAGCGCCGGTTACCAATTTCGATGTAAGCTTATACCGTAATGGCAGTTTTGTTACCACAGAACTTTTTACAGGTACAATTCCCGCGTTGGGTGAGGTTATCTATACTTTCATTGCCACATTAGATCTTTCGGTATCCGGTACTTACACCATAAAAGTGGTTGCCGATTTGGAAGGTGACGAAGTGGTGGAAAACAACGAACTGACCGTAACCGTTAAAAATTTAGTCTGCGATGCGCTCACCTTCCCTTATGATGAAGGTTTTGAAGAGGATATTTTTCCACCGCATTGCTGGACGACGGCTGGACCCGGTTGGGAAAGAAGAACTTATAGCGCACATACCGGCTTAGGCAGAGCGGTTTATCCATGGTGGGAAGGCACTGAGGGCTGGCTCATTACGCCTAAATTTTCTCTTCCTGCCAACGGAGATTTTATGCTCGAATTTTGGTCGCATGTTTATGAAGCTCAATTTTTTGTCTATTCCGGTGTATGGATTTCAACTACCAATACCAATACGACATCATTTATCGAGCTTCACGAATTATTTGGCGCTGAAATACCTAACGAGCAGTGGATTAAGATTCAAGTTCCGTTGACTGCATACGCCGGGCAAAATATCTATCTCGCCTTCAAATACAGGAATAATGGCGGACAATCAGGCCACATGTGGTCTGTTGATGATGTAAATATCTATAATTTGAACACTTATATTGATGCGGAATTGGTGGCGATTTCCGCTCCGCCAAGTTTGGGGGTGGATTTAACGAATGAGGAAGCGGTAACCGTTCAAATTAAAAACAATGGAAATCAAGCCATTTCTAATTTTTTACTCAAATTAAATGTGAACGAAACCTTACAGATTACGGAAACTTTTACGGGAACCATTCCAAGCTTGAATGAAGGCGAATATACTTTCTCTCAAAAAATTGACCTTTCAGATAAAAACAAAGGCTATAAAATGACAGCCACTGTTGAGGTTGCAGGCGATGAGGTTGCCCACAACAATTCTAAAACCATAACAGTAGTTAATTTTTCAGGAGAAACTGCGGAAATGCGTGGATACCAAATTTATGATGCGAGTTGGATGCCTCCCTACGCACCCCGCGCATTTGTTAAATTCTCTACCGCGAGTCCGAGTATTCTAACGGAACTGCACCCTTATGCAGAAAATACGATTTCGGCAGGGGCTTATGCCGATGGCAGCCTCTATTTTTATACCCTCAACACTGACAATGGTATCCCTATTGATTTCGTAAAGATCAATGCCAAAGATTTTTCGTTGCTTGCTAACACGCCCACTACCTACGAAGCTGCAGATATGACACTCGACCCAACCACAAACAAATTATATGGAATAGCCCATGTATCGGCAACCGAAAGCAGGTTGGTTACCATCAATTTTGAAGACGGTATTATGACACCGGTGGGCAACATGGGAAGATACCTGTTTACATTGGCATGCAACGATGTCGGTGAGATGTACGGAATTGACGCCGCCGGCAACTTCTGTTCTGTGAACAAAACAACCGGCGCTACGATGGTTATAGGCAACACAGGGGCAACGCCGTACCGATCTCAATCCATGTCATTTAACAAAAAAGGACGTTTGTTTTGGGCAATGTTCAACAACAATATGCAGGGTAAATTACTCGAAGTTCATGTAAATACAGGTATTTGCTATCACTATGGCGCTTTGGGAAACAATGCGGAACTCGTTATGCTTTTCGACCCATTAACTATTTCTTCTATTAAAGAAACCATTGGCAACGAAGACAATCCTTTAATAATCTGGGCTGAAGGCGACAAACTCTACATTGGTGGATTGAATATCGGCGACAGTTGGAGCGTGTATTCCGTTATGGGGCAATTGGTTCATCAAGGCATTGCCCATAAAGAGATTGAAAGTTTTACGCCGAAAGTGCGCGGGGTTTACATTATCCAATCGGGGAACAGGGTGGTGAAGGCGGTGTACTAAATTAGATTAAAAAGGATTAACTACATATTTTCTAAAGAAAAGGCCACATATTCAATATGGTAGTCGTGATGGTTTTTTTCTTAATCTAAAAATTCATTATTTTGCACCTCAAATTCTCTAAAATTCTAAATCTTTAAATCCCTCAATCTTTAAATCAAAGCCATGCCACCATTCACCCCAAAAGACATTGCCTTCATGGCGCAACGCGGTAGCGACCCCGCACAAGTTGAAAAACAGTTCGCCTTCTTTAACACCGGTTTCGATTTCGCCCATATTGATAGAAATGTAGCTGTCGGAAACGGAATTGTGAAATTTCCTGACAGGGATGTGTTACATTGGAGGGATGTTTATCAAAAATTGGCGCAAGAAAAAGAGATCGTAAAATTTGTTCCTGCTTCCGGTGCGGCTTCCAGAATGTTTAAAGACTTGTACGAAGTGCTGCAAACAGAGCAACTTACCCAAAAAACAAAACTGTATTTGGAAAAGATTCAGGATTTCGCTTTTTATTACGACTTGAGGGAGGCAATTGAAAAAGACGGAATATCATTTGAGGTGGTGAAGCAAGATGAAACCTCCAAAATTCTTTTTGAGTATTTATTGGAAGATAAAGGACTTAATTACGGTAATCTTCCCAAAGGCTTGTTGAAATTTCACAAGTATGGCGATGAAATACGCACCGCCTTAGAGGAGCATCTGGTAGAATCGGCAAGATATGCGCGAAGTGGAGATGGTATTTGCAGGCTGCACTTTACTGTTTCTCCCAACCATTTAGAAAAATTCAAGGAACTGGTTGCCCAAGTAAAAGAAAAATATGAGAAGCGATTTGGGGTTATCTATCAAATTACCTACTCTATTCAAGAGCCGGCTACCGATACTTTGGCGGCAGAATTGGACACTACGCCGTTTCGGGATAAAAACGGCGATCTGTTGTTCCGTCCGGGCGGACACGGTGCACTCATCAACAATTTGAACCGAATCTGCGCTGATCTTGTGTTTGTTAAAAACATTGATAATGTTACCACTGAAGAAAATTTAGAACCCACTATAGCGTATAAGGAGGCTTTAGCAGGGTATCTGTTGTCTTTACAGGAAAAAAGTTTTGAATATCAAAAACAAATGATGGGAGATACGTTGAGTAGCATAGATTTACAAGGAATGATCACCTTTGCTAAAAGCATGTTGATGATTGAGTTTCAAAACGAAAAACCAACCCAGACGGAGCTGTTGCAAAAACTGCATCGCCCTATGCGAATATGTGGAGTAGTAAAAAATGAAGGTGAGCCGGGCGGCGGTCCATTTTGGGTAACCAACCGTAAGGGTGAAACAGCGCTGCAAATTGTTGAATCATCGCAAATTGATATGAGCAACCCACAACAGAAGGATTTCATGGCTTCAGCCTCTCACTTCAACCCCGTGGATATGATCTGTTGTTATAAAGATGTGAATGGTAATTTTTTCGACCTTAATCAATATGTAGATCCCTACACCGGATTTATTTCCGAAAAATCGCTCGAAGGTAGAACCTTAAAGGCTATGGAATTGCCTGGCCTTTGGAACGGCGCTATGGCAGACTGGATCACAATTTTTGTGGAAGTACCTCTCAGTACGTTCAATCCGGTGAAGACAGTGTTCGATTTGTTAAAGAGGAATACAATTTAATAATTTAAATATTGTAAGTAATTTCTTTTGCATTAATTGCGATTTAAGAAATGCCCTTTTTCATTTTCCGTAATTTTTTTTAATGGTAAATGTAGAATTTTGCGATCCGTGTAACATGCTGATACTCTGATATACAAAATGAATGTATCCATTATTATCTCTATTTTAATGATATTTTTGCCGCCGAAAAAATTTAATATTTAACTAATTTATTTATCAAAAATGAAAAAAATTATCATGATTTTAGGAGTTGCGGTGCTATCTGCAGGATTACTAACCGCCCAAAATTCCAGGTATGAACCGATAAACGGGAAAGAGGCAAAGTTTGAAAAGTCATTTTCAAACAAAACAATTTTGGAGACAAAACCAGATGCCGCACAAGAAGAGTACAAACTTGTCAGTTTGAACGAAAAGGCAATTAGACAAAATGCTAACAACCCGCAGAAAAATCAGCTCATAACTATGGATGAGCTACTTCAGTTTTCAGGAAACAAGGTAGAAAAATCAATGAAAGTGAATTTTGATATCAGAAAATCAACAAACAACGATGTGGCTACCATAATATTAAGAGTATTGAATGACCAGGGATTTCAATTGATTTTAGATCAGGATCATGAAATGTATGATAAGTTCAAGAGTGGTATTTACAGCGGCAATTATGCTGCAATGTATAACGACTGTGAATACAAAATTCCCGAAGATGCAGGTCCCGATTTTTTCAACCCTTCAGTTATTACCAACGGAGAAGGTTACGTTGAAATTCCGGAAGGTGTTTATGATTTTGGAGTTTTTCTTCCGGAAGATGGAGTGCTGTACTTACCTCTTTGGGCAGAAACTTTCGACCCTCAAAACAATATTTTTGACCGCCCTGTAATCAATGATTATCTGTTTTTAGCAGGTTATGAATATATTCTTAAAATAGAAATTCAGAGTATGGTTGAGTTTGAAGTTGAACACGATGCCAAATTAACAAATATTACATTGCCTCCCTCCTCTGAGTATTTAACCGATTCGGAAGATATTATCATTACACTTTTAAACAACGGAAAACACGATTTCTCGAATGTGAATTTATCTTATAAAATAAACAACGGAGCTACTGTTACAGAAAATTTTACAGAACTGCTAACTCCGGGTAGCGAAGTAATTTACACTTTTAATACGAAAGCCGATCTTTCAGCCGGTGGTTTATATAAGGTAGAAGCATGGGTGGATTATGAATTGGATATGAGCCCATGGAAAGATAGAATTACAGGTTATACTAAAAAAATTGCACCCTTGGCATTGCCGTTTATGGATAACTTTGATCATCCCACAAGTATGCTGCAATGGACTGTTATTGATGTGGATAATGATTCCTGGACATGGGAGTACTCTGCAGATATTAAGGATGCAGACGGAGGTTTTGGCTCAGTGAAAGCAAGTAGCCCATGGATGTGGGATGACCCCAATGCCGGTAATGATTATTTAATCACAGATCCGATCATTATTCCGGAAGAAGGTACTTATAATATCTCTTTTTTCACCTATTGTAACGCAGTCTTTTTTGATGAAGTAGAATCTCTTAGATTATTATACGGAACTTCGCCGAACTATGAAGAGATGGAAGTGATGGAGGTATTTTCATTAGATCATTGGGATTGGAAAATAAATATCAAGAACTTTGAGATAGCCGCTCCGGGAAATTACTATTTTGCGCTTCATTATAATACAGTGCCTCAAGTAATTTACGGAACTTTGTATATTGATAAAATTAGAATAGCTGCAGGAGAATTTGTGGATGGTCCCGATATTTTGTTTAGCAACATTTTGACACCTTTTCCCGATTGTAACATTATAAACGAAACTATTGGCGCAGAGGTTTTCAATAACGGTACAACGCCCATCACGGAATTTACACTAACCTATCAAGTAGAAGAGGATATGCCTGTAAGCCAAACATTTTATATGACAATCGGAATCAGAGAATCTGTAACTGTTTTCTTCAACGAAACATATAGTTTTCAGGAAGTTGGAGAATATGTTGTAAAATTTACAGCGGAAACCCCCGGTGAACTTGAAGGTTATACCGCCAATAACGTAGCGGAAACTACGATAACTGTTTTAGCGCCAGTAACAATGCTTCCATTTGAAAGCAATTTTGCTTCCGCCATAGATCGCACCGACTGGCACTCTACCGAACATGGAGGATGGAGCGTTAACAATGCTGTGGGATACTATTATTATTGGGCAGTACAAGAAAGAGTACCTCTTGTTTCGAGATGTATTACGCTGGAACCCAATATGTATCGTTTTACCTATCATTTTTCGGCAGGCAATGATTTTTTTGGAGTTGTTACAACAGATGATTTCTATGTAACTTATGGAAAGTCAGGAACGAATCCCGATACATGGCAACCGGTAAAAGAATATAACAACTGTTTCACAGACGGGCGTATTGCAGATGATTTCTCCCTGAATATTACCGAAGCCGGTGAGTATGTATTTGCGTTTTATCCGGTTCAACTTAACGGTACTTTGCGTGTATTTGCTACATCGCTTGCCATGGCGCCCGATCATGATATCAGAGTTAACGACCTTGTTTTTCCGCTCTCTTTTACACGCATAATGCCCGAAAGTCATACAGAAGGAACGAAAACATTCACAGCAGTAATTGAAAACAGAGGTAAAATGGCTACAGAAAACGGCACGGTTGAAATAGTATGTAATGGAAATGTTGTGGGTACTCAAAATTTTAACTTTACTAATTCCGGACAAATTCTTAATGTGAATTTGCCTGCAACTTTTAATGTGCTTCCTATAGGTCCAATAGCTTTAACTTTCAACATTTCAACCGAAAGTGGAATAATTAAAACGATTGAGACAAAGCATGCGGTTTCCGATTCAACTTTTGCGTGGGACAATATTGATGGAAACTTTTCTACCGGTATCGGAATAAACGGAATTCCATGTTCATTTGGGTTAATATATGAACTTCAAAAGGATGATATTCTTACCTCCATTACCTTGGGATTATTTGAATGGCCCGAAGAATGGCCCGAAAAAAACATTTTTGAACTTGCCGTGTATCGTGTAAATGATAACTTGAATTTGGAGAATATGGTTTTTGAAATAGAACAGCTTCGCACCAAAGGAGATAATGCAAAGGGAATTACGTTCAACGTTCCGAATATTAACCTGAGCAAAGGAAAATACTTTTTTGAAGTAAGACAATTGGATGAATATAATATTGCCATAGCTTATGATGAAACTCCCAACGGATATTTTTATGATATGACGGACGGCTTTTTGTCGAAGATTACCGGCTTTGGTTATATCCATTTACGTCCCAATTTCAGTAATCCATCTGTAGGCATTGCGCCCAACAACCCGTTGGAACACAAATTGGTATTATATCCAAATCCTGCAAACGGCTTGCTTAATGTAAAATTGGATGGAATAACTATTGATGGAATTAAGATTTACAACACTTTTGGAACTGTTGTTTATTCATCCTCAAATATTAATGCTACTTCCAGCATCATAAATACCGAAGCTTTTCATTCGGGTTTATATCTCATTTCCGTTCAAGCAGGATCAGGAGTTGTAAATTCGAAGTTTATGGTTAGGTAGGGATTTGAAAATTTAACTACCAGCTTTCCTCTTTAAACCATTGGTGGGATCGTGTAATTTTCCTCTAAAAATAAATGAACTTCTTTGTGTTGAAAAATTTAAAATAAGGTAATAAGGTTATGGGTTCAAATCTATTTCGCTACTACTAAGGTTGTTGGGTTAAGAAAATAAGGTGAAAAATAAGGTTTATTGCCCCACGAATTCACAAATCGTAACTTGTAGTACAAATTTTAATGCGTTTGCCCTGACCCTCATTGGCATTTGTCACTTTTTTTTATTACTTTGCCGCCCCTTTCGGAGAGGTGCCAGAGCGGTTGAATGGGGCGGTCTCGAAAACCGTTGTGCGCGTACGTGCACCAAGGGTTCGAATCCCTTCCTCTCCGCTAAAAATTACTGCCACTTCAATAATAAAAGTATATTTGCGTTAGAATTTAAAAATTTAAAGATTTAATAATTTAAAGATTTAACTTTCATGTTTTATACTCTTTTCATTTTTAATTATTAATTTTTAATTCAAAAAAATAATGGTAAAAAATCTCCCCAAAACAGCAATTGCTTTTCGAGATGTAAAATATTCATATACACAACTTCTGCAATATGCAGAAAAGTATTGCCAAACTTTTTTACTGAAAGGGAATGCGCCCGAAAAAGTAATGATTTTTGCCGATAACCATCCTGAATATTTTTTTGTTACCTACGGCGCTTTTAAATGCAACGCCTGTGTGGTTCCTGTTGATGTGCAATCAACAGCCAAAGAGATTTCAGACATTATGGAGGAATGCAAGCCGGAAATTATCTTTGTCTCTGAATATTATAAAGAAAAACTCACTAAAATTGCAGACACAATTCCAGATTACAAATACACCATACTTTCATCCTCAGATATTGATGTTTCAAATATGGATGAAATGCCTGTTGCTGAAATTCCGATGAGAAAAGATGACCAAACAGCGGCAATTATCTACACATCAGGAACTACCGGATTGTCGAAGGGAGTAATGTTATCCTTTAAGAATTTCTGGTATAACGTAGATGCAGTTTGTAATCAACTGCCTATCTATAACTCCAACAGCAATGTAATGGTTTTGTTGCCGTTGCACCATTCATTTCCTTTTGCAGGAACTCTGCTGGCGCCCATTTACGCAGGAGGAACCTGCTGGATTACAGACGGAATGGCTCCGGAATCTATTTTAAAAACTTTGCACGATGGAAAGATAACGTTAGTAGTGGGCGTCCCCAAACTGTTTGAGATGTTAGCCAAAGGGATCATGTCGAAAATTAATGCAAGTTCTGTTGCAAAAATGTTGTATAAATTGGCATCATTATTACAATGGCGTGCTTTTTCAAAAACAATCTTCAAATCGGTGCATAAAAAATTTGGGGGCAATATGCAATATATGCCCTGCGGTGGAGCAGCATTGCCCACAGAAGTCGCCAAAGTTTACAAGACATTGGGATTGTATCTGTTGCCAGGCTACGGAATGACCGAGTGCGCCCCCATGATCTCCTTTACGCACCCCGGTAAATGGCGTTACAATTATGCAGGACACGTATTGGCAGGATGCGAAGTGAAGATTGCGGAAAATGGAGAGATTTTAGTAAAAGGCGACAATGTGATGCAAGGTTATTATAAAAAACCGGAAGATACTGCGGATATCCTGAAAGATGGATGGCTACACACAGGAGATACCGGAATACTTGATGATTACGGATTGAAGATTACCGGCAGAATAAAAGAGATTATCGTTACTTCCGGAGGGAAAAATATCAATCCTGTAGAAATTGAGTTCGAAATAATGAAGCGCACTGTCTTTCTGAAAGAGATCGCAGTATTTCTTCATAACGACCAGTTACACTTGCTTGTGTATCCCGAAATGAGCGCCGTGCGTTTACATTCCGATGGCGATTTTGAAGAATTGTTGAAAGATGAGATTGCCGAATACAACAAAAACGCAATGAATTACAAACGTATCCAACAACTCCATATCGTGTCGGAAGAGCTGCCCAAAAATAGATTGGGAAAAGTGCAACGCTTTAAATTGGAAGAGTTTATTCAAAAAAAGGAGAAAAGACCGGATGAAAATATGGATCAGTTTTCGGCTACGTATAAAATTATTAAACAATTTATTGGTAAAGAGCTAAATATAAAAGCGTATTCCGATGATCATTTTGAAATAGATTTGGCAATGGATTCATTGAACAAACTTTCGTTGATCACTTTTGTTGAGAATGCTTTTTCAGTGCCTGTAAAAGTGCAACAGTTAGATGAATTGTGCTGTTTGGAAAAACTCAGTTTCTATATTGAAAAACATGCAACGGAATACAATGAAAATAATGTGTCGTGGAAAGAGATTTTACAAACAGAAAAATCTGAATTAAAATTGCCTCATTCCGGATTTATTCACTGGTTTTGCATTAATTTTGTCAAACTCTCTTTTCATACCTATTATCGTTTGAGAGGAAAAGGGAAAGAAAACATACCCAAGCAGCCTGTAATTTTTGTGGCAAACCATCGGAGCGGATTGGATGGCGTTTTTGTTACAGCAAGGTTACCGTGGAAAAGAGTAAAAAACACCTTCTTTTTTGCAAAAGACAAACATTTTCATTCCGTTTTTGCGCGTTTTATGGCGCCCAGAAACAATATTATTTTAATGAATATTAACACCAACTTGCGTGAATCTATTTTACAAATGAGTGAAGTGTTGCGGCAAGGAAAAAATGTGATCATTTTTCCGGAAGGAACACGCTCTAAAGATATGAAGATGAGAGAATTTAAAGATATGTTTGCCATTTTAAGTCAAGAGTTGAATGTTCCTGTGCTTCCGGTTGCCATTTCCGGCGCCGAACGCGCCACTTCACAATTCAAGCGTTTCCCCAGGCTTTTTGCACGCATTTTTGTGGAATTTTTACCGCCAATTTATCCTAACGCTGAAGAAAATGTGCACGATCTGAAGAAAAAAGTGCAATGGGCAATAGAAAGTGCGCTGGAAACTAAAGAATGAAAATATTATCTTAATGTATAAACAATAAAACAAAGCAAGTTATGAAAAATCAAGACATTACAGCCTTATTTAAGGCAAGTTACGGCTTGTATCTGTTGTCGGCAAAAAACGACGAACAAGACAATGCCTGTATCATCAATACGTTTTTGCAAATTACAAGCAATGAACCTCATGTTTGCCTTATTTCCGTTAACAAACAAAACTTTACGAATGAAATGATTTTGAGTACACGGAAATTCAATCTTTCAACACTCACTGTCGAAACGCCATTTGAAATAGTGAAGCGCTTTGGGTTTCAATCAGGGCGCAATGTTAATAAATTTAAGGATTTTACCGATTTTACCCGAAGTGCAAACGGCTTGACTTATCTTACCGATTATGCTAATGCATTTCTGTCGTTCGATGTTTTGGAAATGATAGATTTTGGCTCACATACCGTATTTAAAGCAATGCTGACAGAGAGTAAAACGTTGAATGATAAAACAAGCATTACTTACGATTACTATCAGCGGAATGTTAAGCCTAAACCACAAACCGCTGTAAAATCGGGTTGGCGTTGTAATATTTGCGGATATGTCTATGAGGGCGAAACATTGCCACCGGATTTTATTTGCCCACTTTGCAAACATGGGACATCAGATTTTATTAAAATTATCATATAATCAAAATTATGCATCCGAATCAAATAATATTAACATGAACGAAACAACAAAAACTATGAAAGTTCTTTTAATCAATGGCAGCCCGAACAAGGAAGGCTGTACCTTTACCGCCCTGAGTGAAGTGGCAAAAGCGCTAAACGAAGAAGGGATTGAGACAGAAATCATCCAAATTGGAAACCAAATGGTTCGCGGGTGCATGGCTTGCGGGCAATGTAAAAAAAGCGGCAGTTGTGTGTATGATGACATTGTGAATGAGGTGATTGAAAAAGCAAAAACTGCCGACGGCTTTATTTTTGGCAGTCCGGTGTATTATTCCGGTATTAATGGAACGATGAAATCTTTCCTCGATCGTTTGTTTTACAGTGGAAGTAAATACTTGGCATATAAACCCGGAGCGGGCGTTGTGTCGGCGCGCAGGGCAGGCACAACAGCAGCGTTACATCAAATAAATCACTACTTTACCATTAATAACATGCCGCTCGTTTCCTCCCAGTATTGGAATATGGTGCATGGCAATACACCGGATGAGGTTCGGCAAGATAAAGAAGGGATGCAAATTATGCGCACACTCGGTCGAAATATGGCATGGATGCTAAAGTCTATTAAAGCCGGTGAACAAAACGGAATTGAAAAACCCGAACCGGAACCGAAAGAGAGAACTAATTTTATTCGATAGAGGCAAGTATGAGAAGATATATGGTTGATTATCATGCTTTATCTTGTTATCCTATTTTTTGTATTGGATATTACACTCTCAAGTTTAAAAAACAAAAATCCACTCTTTATAATTTATTCCCTCTTCCATTTTCTACGGCTGTCTCTTTAATACGTTTTCTACAATACAGAATCAAACAAAAGGGAGAAAGTTTTTCCGCTGAAAGAATCAGAAGCGAACTGTATAGAATCCAAGAGAGCATATTAGTAAATACCATTGATAAAAGTAGATAT
>Ga0123356_10005091_pt1 | contig 13479 bp, 15 predicted proteins | sample TergutEmb28metaG_2_FD_92546 | JGI IMG/M metagenome (GOLD analysis project Ga0123356, IMG submission 92546) | Embiratermes neotenicus P3 segment gut microbial communities from Petit-Saut dam, French Guiana - Emb289 P3 | ecosystem: Host-associated > Arthropoda: Insects > Digestive system > Gut ... | reverse complement strand
GTTCCCATCCTCCAAGCTGCGGTGGGTTTTGCGAACTGGATCCACGGCAACATAGTGCATCCACTTTCTTGTGGTGGGTTTTGCCACCAATAAGCGACAAAACCCACCACAAGACAGAGGATGCGGACAAAACCCACCGCAGGAGAGAGGATGCGGACAAAACCCACCGCAGGACAGGCGGACAAAACCCACCGCAGGAGAGAGGATGCGGACAAAACCCACCACAAGACAGAGGATGCGGACAAAACCCACCGCAGGACAGAGGATGCGGACAAAACCCACCGCAGGACAGGCGGACAAAACCCACCGCAGGAGAGAGGATGTGGACAAAACCCACCGCAGGACAGGCGGACAAAACCCACCGCAGGATGACCGGGGGTGGGTCAGACGTGATGGCTGGCACGTATGACTTGTCACGTCCGGCGGGAAATGTCGTTGGGATGGGGGATACTTTTTCTATGGATGTTTCTGAGCGATCGGCTATGTGGGCTTCTACTATGCGTGGGCATGAAGTGGATGATGCGGTGGTGGCTCATGGGGATTCTTCTGCTTCTCTTCATCGGTCTCAGTCTGTGCTGCGTGAGGTGCGGGAGTCGATTGAGCGGGAGACTTTGAGTCAGGGGGCGGCGTTGGCCCAGGGGGCGGGAAAGCGCGCTGTGCCGGAGGAGCCTGACCTCTTCCGTACTTGCTTTGAACGGGATCGGGATCGGATCGTTCATTCGTCGGCCTTTCGGCGTCTAGCAGGCAAGACCCAGGTGGTCGTCTATCCGAGGGATCACCAGCGCACCCGCCTGACCCATGCTCTCGAAGTTGCCCAAGTGGCTACAGCTATTGCCCGCGGAGTGGGAGCCAATGCGACGCTGGCCGATACCATTGCTCTGGGTCATGACTGCGGACACGGGCCGGGAGGCCATGCCTCCGAGGATGCTTTCGACCCCTATATCCCCGGCGGTTATCACCATGGTCCTTGGGGTGCCGATGTGTCGCTGCGTCACCTCAACCTGTGTGAGGAAACCCTGGATGGGATTCGCAACCACTCCTGGTCCCAACCAGCTCCGTTCACCGTGGAAGGGGAGATCGTTTCCTGGGCTGACCGCATTGCCTACTGCGCCCATGATCTGGAAGATGCCATCCATGTCGGAATTCTGTCCGTCGATGATCTTCCTGACTCGATAGTACGAGTGTGTGGCCATCAGCGTGCTCAACAGTTGAGGGTTTTCGTACGCGCCGTCATCGACTCAACGATCCGTGAAGGAAAGATCTGCATGGATGCCGAAACCGCTGCGGCTCTGGCAGAGTTACGGAAGTTCACCTTTGAGCGCATCTACATGCGCCCCGATTCAGTCGCCCAATCACAGGCGATGATTCAGCTTCTTCGTGCTCTGGTGGATCACTTCATCGCTCACCCTGACCTCGTGCCGAACTATGAGGACCCATATCGCTGGCCTCCCCAAGGATTCGAAGGAATCGATGACAAGTGCTGGCGGGCTGTGGAATACGTGGCTGGCATGACAGACAGGTTTGCCTGCGAGCAGGCTGCAACCTTCCTCAACTACGATCTGAGCACAATTCCCCCGGGTCTGGGCCGGGGAATTTAGCATGCAGGGCGTGCTCAATGTCGGACATTCGGTGGTCAGACCGGGCGTCGCCGAGATTGAACGTGGCAACCATTTCGCCAACTACAACTTTCACGTTACCAGCATGAAAGTCGGAGTGCACCGCCAGTGATGGAGGGCTCTCTCTTGGCTTGTGGGTGAGAGGGCCGCGCCCTGCACCATTAAATGATAGCACCAATAACTGACTTCACATAAAAGTCCATTTATTCCGAATTCACCGATCCGCGGTGGGTTCCCTCTTGCTTTTGCGAACCCATCCCCGGTCATCCTGCCGTCAGGCAGGACCTCCGGTAGCCAAACTAGGGACTCAGCCCAAACTGCCTATCCCCACCCCATACGTCGGCTTCCGGGGGTCCTGCCTGCGGCAGGATGACCGGGGGAGGGGCTTTCGGGGATGGTGCCTTGCCATCGCGCTCACCCAGTGCCGCTCATTGCGGCGTCGGTGGATTCGGGATTTATCCTCATTGATGCTCTTAGTCACCGGTTGTCATCAGGAGTAATTCCTTGCGGCGTACCTCTAAATCGATCAGTTCTTTAAACATAGATTGATGGGCTTCGGCATCGTCGATGGGGTTAGTTCTGCTCAGTACGGGCCGCAGTTGCCTCAGGCTCCTCTCGACGCTGTCCAACTGCAGCTTGGCTGCGTACTCCTTGGCGTGGCGCGCTGAGAGCTCCGTCAGAGGTGGTTCAACGCTGAGCTGAAGAACCAGGTCCTTAAGATCCGCATGGGTGAGCCGATCGATCACTGCGGTCGGCCAGCCTTGGCGATCAGACCCCATCGAGACAATGCAGCGGAAGATGGCCCGATAGGCACCATGGGTGAACTCAGCTTCTGTCAATCCGTTCCAAGGCTGCTCATCTTCAAAAAGAAAAGGTGCCTGCAAGATCAGCTTGAGACTGTCTCTCTCAGCCCGCAAGCTGCGGTCATTGGGGGACGGCAAACTGGTTCCCGGCAGTGGCGGAGCTGCCTCTTCTTCAACAGGTTCCACCCGTTTGCGCCCACTGGCGAGAATCTCACGGCGTACGACTTGGATATCAACTCCTGTGCGCAGAGCCAGATCCTGGATGTAGGTTTCAACCTTGGACTGATCCCTAATGGACTTCACCAGCGGGGCTGCTTCGCGTACGGCAGACAGGCGCGCATCGATGTGGTTCAGGTCGTAACGGGCAAGGATGGAGTCCCGGACAAAGTCATACAGAGGTACGCGTGCACCGATGAGGTCGCGGACCGCCTGATCGCCGCCCTGGAGGCGAAGGTCACAAGGATCCAGACCGGTGGGCTCGATGGCGGCATAGGTGGAGGCAGTGAACAGAGCGTCATCTTTGAAGGCCTTGAGGGCAGCCTTGCGGCCAGCCTCGTCGCCGTCGAAAGTGAAGATGACCTGCCCGGAGGGGCCGTAGTCGCCCATCAGACGCTGGATCATCTTGGCATGATCGGGACCGAAGGCCGTACCGCAGGAAGCCACAGCCGTGGTGATTCCTGCCAGGTGGCAAGCCATGACATCGGTGTATCCCTCAACGATGACCGCCTGGGAGTTCGCGCCAATGGCAGTACGAGCCAAGTCGAGTCCGTAGAGAACATGGGACTTGCGGTACAGCGGGGTTTCGGGGGTGTTGATGTACTTGGCGGGCATACGGTCATCATCGAAGAGCCGGCGGGCACCAAAGCCCAGTACCGCTTGCCCAGCGTCACGAATAGGCCACAGAATACGACCCTGGAAATAATCCCATCCTCCGGTTCTCATCAGACCGGCTTCGATCAATTCCTCATCACGGAAGCCCTTGGTTTTGAGATAGCCCGCGAGTTCTCTCCCACCGCGCGGGGCAAACCCAATCCCAAAAGTACTCGCTGCTTCCTTGGAGAAACCACGCTCGGTGAGGAAGGAACGCCCGGGAGCGCCTTCCTTGCCCTCAAGATAGTCTGCGAAGAATGCCGCTGCACTGGCATTGGCTTCGAGCAGACGTACTCGTGAAATTCCTGCTGGTTTGGCTTCCTCGGTGTAGCGCAGGTGAACACCGTACTTGTCGGCGAGGAACTCCACAGCCTCACGAAAGGACAGATTATTAATCTCCTCAACAAAGGAAACAGTATCCCCGCCCTTACCGCATCCGAAGCAGTAATACAGCCCTCGCGCCGGTGTCACCTGGAAACTAGGGGTCTTCTCGTCATGGAAAGGGCACAGACCCTTCAGCGTTCCAGCTCCGGAGGGTTTGAGTGTGACATAGCTGGAAACAACATCGTCGATCCTCGCCCGAGTCCGTACCTCTTCAAGGTCGTCGGGGTTGAAGAAAGAAGCCATGGAAAGATTCTAGGCCCTTCAACCCAACCGATCTGCCCTGGGGACACTTACGTGAGCAAAACTGCTCCGCTCGATCGCACAAGCGTCCCCAGGATAGTGATATCAGTGTGTGAGGTCCATTCACAGATCTGGTGTTGTCGCGATGTTGCACCACAGATGTTCCCACATCGGGTATCTGCGATCCCTGGGCGTGCAACAGTGAGAGTATGCACAGTGAACGTATGGACCATGACATCCAACTTGCCAAGAAGATCGAAGCGGGACTGATCGCTCAACAGATTCTGGACCAAGGTCTGGACTCACCGATAGCGACATCGGTGGAGTTGCAGATCCTTGCGACGGAGGGTAGGCAGGCCAAGGATGATCTGATTCTGGCTCATCTGGGATTAGTACGGGTCATCGCGGCTGAAGCCGCGAAGAAGAAGTCGGTACCTCTGGCAGATTTATTCCAGGAGGGCTGTGTCGCGATGCAGCATGCGGTGATGAATTTCGACTATCGTAAAGGCCCCTTTGGTCCTTATGCGGGAATGTGGATTCGCTCGGCTGTGAGGAGGATTTCTGCGCGTCCCTGGGTTCCTTTAGACAATGTTGAACTTGTCGATTCCAAGAGTGCTGTGGTCTATGACGACTCCGATAACCACGAGGGGCTCGCCAGGGTCCTGCAGCTCATTCCACCTCGTCAAGGTGAGATCCTTCGTAAGCGTCATGGTTGGGATGGATCGGCGCGTACCCGCAAGGAAATCGCCGCTGAGTTAGGGCTGACGATTTCCAAGGTACGCCACCTAGAACGCAAGGGTCTGGCTAGCATGAAAGAACTGTGGGAACTGTCGCAGGCTGCGTAATTTATCCGATGACGGTACGCTTGTCTGTTGGCGGTCACCGATTGGGCCGTCCCTAGTTTCAGGAGTTCGATTTGCCCAGCACAGTTGAAAAGCTCAGTACGACACGAGCCAAGCTCACTATTGAGATCCCTTTCGCAGACCTCAAACCAGCCATCGCCAAGGCCTATCGCGATTTGGCCTCGCAGATAACGATCCCCGGTTTCCGCAAGGGACATATCCCTGCGGGAATGATCGATGCACGTCTTGGGAAAGGTGCTGCGCTGAGTGAAGCAGTCAATGCGATGCTCCCGGATGCCTATGCTCAGGCTCTCGAATCTCATCAACTGCAGCCTCTGGGCCAGCCTGAGATCGAGATGACCAAGCTTGAAGAGGATCAGTCGGTGGAGTTCGTGGCGACCGTTGATGTCGTACCGGAATTCGATATGCCGAAGCTGGGTTCTCTTGCGGCAACGGTGGAAGCTATTGAGGACCTTGATGCGGAAGTCGACGACAAGATTAAGATTCTGCGCAACCGCTTTGCGCAGGCAGCCGATGTGGATCGGGAAGCCCGCGACGGCGATCAGGTTCGAATTGACCTTGTGGGGTCGATGAACGGCGAGGTACTTCCGGATGCCCAGGCTGACGGACTGACCTATGTCATTGGTTCCGGTGAGATGCTTGATGGGTTGGACGAGGCTGTGATCGGCGCTAAGGCTGGTGAGGAGAGAACCTTTAGTTCTACCCTGCTTGGGGGATCCCAGGAAGGGAATGTTGCTGACATTACCGTGACTGTCACCCAGGTTCAGGAGCGTACTCTGCCTGAGGTTGATGATGAGTTCGCCCAGTTGGTGTCGCAGTTCGACACTGTGGAGGAAATGAGACAAGACCTGATGGTGGCTGTGCAGCGCATGGCGATCCTCGATCAGCTTTCGTTGGCACGCAGACAGGTGATGGATCAACTTCTGGAGAACACCTCAATCGATCTGCCGGAAGGCGTGGTCAATGATGAGACCCAAGCGCGTACCTCCCAGATCTCTGAGCAGCTCAAAGAGGCTGGAATGACCCTGGAGGACTACCTGGGGAGAATGAACGATCCCGAGGCAGCAACCGTGGAGGAGTTCACCGCGAGGACTCGTACCAATGTTGAGAGAGGTATTCGTTCCGAGATTCTGCTCAATAGGATCGCCGACGAAGAGAAGGTCCAGGTCACCCGTGAGGATCTGACGAACTTCGTACTGCAGAAGGCACAGGAGAACGGCACAACCCCCGATCAGGAGATCCAGCACATGCAGTCCCATGGTCACATGGGGGAGTGGATGGCTCAGATTCGTCAGTCCAAGGCTTTGGATGCGGTGGTGTCGAAGGCTACGGTGAAGGATTCGAATGGCCGAGTTATCGACATGGCAGCCATCTTGGCACCGGCGCAAGAGTCTGCGGAAGACATTGAGACTTCTGATTAATTCTTAGTGTGTTTCCCCGTGAGACGCTGTGCTGAGAGCGAACACGCCGAGAGACAGCGCATTTTTGTCCGAACAAGCGGGTAACCTTCCCAAACGTGAGCGAATTTTCTTTTCCTGCTATGGCACTGCCAGCAACCACGGGCAATATGAACGACGCTGTCTACCAAGCGCTTCTGGCTAACCGGATCGTTTTCCTGGGTTCCGAGGTGCGCGACGAGAACGCCAATGCGATCTGCGCCCAGATGCTGTTGCTCAATGCCGAAGACCCCCACAAAGACATCTATCTCTACATCAACTCCCCAGGTGGGTCGGTTGATTCAGGCATGGCGATCTTCGATACCATGCAGTGGATCTCCAATGATGTGGCAACAGTAGCCATCGGCTTGGCAGCATCCATGGGCCAGTTCCTGCTGTCCGCTGGCGCGAAGGGCAAGAGATATGCTCTGCCTCATTCGCGGATCATGATGCACCAGCCCTCAGGCGGTCTTGGCGGAACAGCCTCAGACATTCGTATTCAAGCTGAGCAGTCTTTGCACATCAAGAAGACCATGAGCCAACTCATCGCCCAACACACCGGTCAAACTGTTGATCAGATTGAAGCCGACTCTGACCGCGACCGTTGGTTCACAGCCGAGGAGGCTCTGACCTACGGGTTTATTGACCATGTTTTCGAACGGGCCAGCCAAATCACCACCGATTCGCCCAACAGCTAGGAGACCACCATGGCTTATGATCTACCGGGCGGCATGACCCCCTTCACCCCGTCCGCTGACTACTACATTCCGCAGTGGGAAGAACGTACCTCCTATGGAGTACGCCGAGTCGACCCGTACACCAAGCTGTTTGAAGAAAGAATCATCTTCTTGGGAACCCCGATCACTGACGACATCGCCAACGCGGTGATGGCGCAGTTGCTCTGCTTGCAGTCGATGGATGCCGAGCGTCAGATCAGCATCTACATCAACTCTCCAGGTGGTTCTTTCACCGCATTGACCGCGATCTACGACACCATGCGTTTCGTGAAGCCGGATATCCAGACGGTGTGTTTGGGCCAAGCAGCCTCGGCTGCTGCCGTACTGCTGGCTGCTGGGGCTCCGGGTAAGAGACTGGCTCTGCCGAACTCACGGATATTGATCCATCAGCCAGCGATCTCTGGTGAGGGTTCCTATGGGCAGTCCTCGGATCTGGAGATTCAGGCCAAGGAGATCCTTCGGATTCGTTCGCTGATGGAAGAGATGCTTGCTTCGAATACAGGTCAGCCCGTGGAGAAGGTGTCTCGTGACATTGAGCGCGATAAGTATCTCACCGCCGAGCAGGCCAAAGAATACGGGATCATCGACGACATCCTGAGCGGGAACTAAAGGAGACAGACATGCCTAGACTAGGGGAGTCCAGCGAACTGTTGAAGTGTTCTTTCTGCGGGAAGAGCCAAAAGCAGGTCCGCAAACTCATCGCAGGCCCTGGGGTTTATATCTGCGATGAATGCATCGACCTGTGCAACGAGATCATCGATGAGGAACTTAGCGGTGCCGGTGAACTCTCGGTGACCGAGGATCTTCCCAAGCCCGAACAGATTCATCACTTTCTCGATGAGTACGTCATCGGTCAGGACTTCGCCAAGAAGACTCTGTGTGTGGCGGTCTATAACCATTACAAGAGGGTCAACCTCAATCCCCGTCCCACTCCAGCAGGGGAGGAGAGGGTTGAACTCACCAAGTCCAATATCTTGCTCATGGGTCCCACCGGTTGCGGGAAAACCTATCTGGCTCAAACCTTAGCGAGGATGCTCAACGTACCCTTTGCCATGGCAGATGCCACAGCGCTGACCGAGGCCGGCTATGTGGGTGAGGATGTTGAGAACATCCTGCTCAAGCTTCTTCAAGCCGCAGACTATGACGTGAAGAGGGCTGAGACCGGGATCATCTATATCGACGAGATCGACAAGGTCGCGCGTAAGGCTGAGAATCCGTCGCTGACCCGGGATGTCTCTGGTGAGGGTGTCCAGCAGGCTCTGCTGAAGATCCTTGAGGGTACGGTCGCATCGGTGCCTCCCCAAGGCGGACGCAAGCATCCCCACCAGGACTATATCCAGATCAATACCGACAACATCTTGTTCATCGTTGGTGGTGCCTTTTCAGGTCTCGAAGAGATCGTCGCATCTCGGTTGGGGACTCATCCTCTCGGCTTCACCACTGATCCGGCCAAGGCCAAGATCGACAAAGACGAACTCTTCCATCACGTACGCCCCGAGGATCTCCATAAGTTCGGGCTCATCCCGGAGTTCATCGGACGTCTGCCGATGATGGCATCGGTCGAAGGTTTGGATCGCGAAACCCTGATCAGGATTCTGGTTGAGCCCAAGAACTCCCTGCTCAAGCAGTTCCGCAAGCTCTTCGATCTCGATGGGGTTGATCTAGAGTTCACCGAGGATGCTATTTCTGCCATCGCCGACCTAGCCCTTGAACGAAAGACCGGTGCTAGAGGGCTTCGAGCCATCGTCGAAGAACGTCTTCTCGATGCCATGTTCGAGGTCCCCAGCAGAACAGAAATCGCCCGCGTGGTCGTTGACGGCGATGCCATTCGCGGCGACGCACCTGTGAACATGCTCCCCAAGATTTCACAAGCAAAGGCGGCCTAAGCGTATTCGAAGAGGAGGGGATCAAAGATGAGCCAGATTGATGTTCGCGTCGAGAATCGTCTGGGAATGATCCTGCTGAATCGGCCTGAGGCGATCAATGCTCTGTCCTCTTCGATGATTGATCGGTTGACCGAGGTCCTTGAAGACTGGGCGGTTGATGATCGTATCGATGAAGTCATCATCAGCGGTGCTGGGCGTGGATTCTGCGCCGGGGCGGATGTGCGTGAATTGCGTCAGATGATTCTTGATGGAACTGGCGATCCTAATGATTATCTGGCTCGGGAGTATCGGCTCGATCACTTGATTGCCACTTACCCCAAGCCGTACACCGCGCAGATGCATGGGATCGTCATGGGCGGAGGGATGGGAATCTCTATCCACGGGTCTCGCCGGGTTGTGGCTCCTACGACGAAACTAGCCATGCCAGAGACGATCATAGGGCTGTGGCCGGATGTGGGGGTGTGTTACCACTTGGCTGGTCTGCCCGATGAGGTGGGTACGTACATGGCCTTATCCGGGCTCACCATCACAGGCAGAGATGCGCTGGGTATGAACCTTGCGGACTTCATCGTTGATGAAAAACCTGATCCTGTTCAGGAAGCTCCCTTGGCACGCGGCTACGCCTTCGGCTCCATGAGACGCAAAACTGATGATGGAGTCACAGTAGTGGAGAGCCCCTTTGCCTGGATGAGTGAAGCCTTTGCTGGCAACGACATCGCCGAGATCTTGGACAACCTTGAAAGCAGCGACCTCGAAGAAGCTCAAAGAACCGCACGCGAAATCCGGGCACGCTCACCACTATCGGTCGTGGTGACACTCGAAGCCCTGCGCCGCGCAGCAACTATGACCCTCGAAGAAGTCTTCGCCCAAGACCTTCACCTCGGCGCCTTCTTCACCGTACAACCAGACTTCCTCGAAGGAGTACGAGCCCAGCTCGTCGACAAGGATTTCTCCCCAAAGTGGACTCATTCTCGGATCGAAGAAGTCACCCGTGTTGAAGTCCTAGCTGCTTTCGGTGAGTGACTAATCCCGAATCAGCCGACTTCAGGTTTCTCCTGCACATGCCCTGAGCGGTGAAGGGTGATGATCGGGATCTCGGGGTCGGCGAGGACTCGGACGGGTGGTCCCCAGGTTCCGATTCCGCGGGTTGTGACGAGGGTGACACCGTCAAACTCATGGACACCGGCGACGACATGCTGTTGGAGGTAGGTGGCTAGATGGAAGGGGAAGAGTTGTCCGCCGTGGGTGTGACCAGATAGTTGAAGGTCGATTCCCCATCGGGAGACCAGCTTGTCGTCGTCGAAGAGTTGGCCTGGTTTGTGGGCGACGAGAATCTGAAAGGCATCGGATGGCCCCAGTGAACCATTGACGCGTTGATAAGCAGTGGGGAGGTCGGGGGCGAGGTTACCCGTACCTTGATTATCGTTGATTCCTAGGATCTCAATGGAGTCAGTACCGCTGGTCAACAGGATTCCTTGATTGACTAATACCCGCAACCCCAGGGAACGAAAATAGGTGATCCACTGTTCGGCACCTGAATGGAGTTCATGGTTGCCAATGGTGACGACCACCCCGTACGGGGCACTGAGCTGCGCCAGAATCGACATGGTGTCACCCAGATCACTCACGGAACCATTGACCAGATCACCAGCGATGATAATCAAATCTGGTGCAGCAGCATTGACCTGATTGACGACCATGGGCAGGAAAGAGTTCCTCGTTGCCACTCCGATGTGCAGATCAGCAATCAGCGCTATCTTCATCCCATCGAAGCTGGAAGGAAGGCCATCGAAACTCAGTTCAATGTCATTGACCTCAGGCTTAGCAGCCCGGGCGAAGCCGTACCCTGTGGTGACTAGGCTCAGCACTAACACGATGACAGTCAGCAGGCGAACAACACCAAGCCGATTGGAGCGGCGAGGGTCCGTCTGTCGTGTTCTGAGCCACCAGATGAGGTTGACTGCGCTGACCACAGCCAAGCCTAGGCAGAGATAGAACACCACAGCTAAGCCGGTCGAAGCGCCCAGGATGATGAGTCGGTACGGTGAGGTCCCTAGGGTTCTGGTCAGGATTGTTGCCATGAAGGATGAGACCACGAGCAGGACTACCCAGATGATCGTCATCACTGCTGCGACACCCTTCACCGCAATCTGGCGTGTGAAGCAGAAAACAAGAAAACCACCTATCGCAGTAATAAGCGTGACGTAAAACAGCGCCGAAAACAGACTCATAACCCCAATGCGTCCTCGCTGTTAGTCGTACTCGACCACGACCGCTGCGTGATCGGAGATCCGTGATTCGTAGGTTTCTGGTTTGTCGGTGTCCCCGAAGGTTGCACGCTGGGCCAAGGCAGGACTGGTCAGATGGTAGTCGATGCGCCAGCCGTACCCTCGCTGCCAGGATCCTCCGCGCCAACTCCACCATGAGTACGGGCCTTGGTCATCGGGATGGAGGCTGCGTACGACATCGGTGAGCCCTGAAGTTTCTAGGGTCTGTGTCAGCCATTCACGCTCCTCGGGCAGGTAGCCGTCGAGAGGTTTCTTCGAATGATTGTTGTAGAGGTCCTGCGGTGTGCGGGCAATGTTGTAGTCACCAAGAACTGTGTACGCCCGCCCCCGAGAAATCGCGGTGTCATGGGAGGCTCTCAGGTGGGCTTCCAGAGTTTCACAGAACCTCATTTTGCGCTCGAACTTAGCCTTGGCTGCCTCGGAGTCCTGGGGGACTGCTCCCTTGGGAAGATAGAGGGACCCCACGGTGATCTCAGTGCCGCCGATAGTGTAATCGGCTTCAATATAGCGGCCCTCATGGGAGAACTCATCGTCGTTATTCAGCCCAACGCGGACATCACTAGGTTCAACCTTCGACACAAGAGCCACACCGTTGCGCCCCGCGAGTTCACCGGAATCATAGGCGAGATGGAAGCCGTCAAAAATACCTTCGGGGAGTTGCGGCACAGGGCAGCGTACTTCCTGGAGAGCTAGGACATCCGGTGCACTGGCTTCCAGCCACGGCCGAAATCCTCGGCGTTCGGCTGCCCGAATCCCGTTGACGTTAAAGGTGGTGAGCTTCATCGGTAGTTCACATACTGGACCGCGAAATCAAAGTCGGCCTCTTTGACCATCGCCTGGACCTCCTGAAGATCATCTAAGGACTTCGAGGTCACTCGTACTTCATCACCTTGAATCTGAGTACGCACCGACTTCGGTCCCTCATCGCGAATAAGCTTGGTGACCTTCTTGGCACCCTCCTGGGAAATCCCATGCTTGAGAACACAGGTGATATGCGCACGTTTGCCTGAAATGCGCGGATCGGAAGGAACCAGAGACTTCAGCGAGACTCCGCGGCGTACCAACTTCGACTCAAGTACGTCCAGAGCTGCTTTCGCGCGTTCTTCGGTACTGGACTCGATTTCGATGTTTTCCCCAGACCACTTCACCGTGGTTTGTGTGTCTTTGAAATCAAAACGCTGGCCAACCTCTTTAGCCGCCTGATTAATCGCATTGTCGACCTCTTGGTGGTTAACCTTGCTGACAATATCAAAGGAGTGTTCTGCTGCCATGACCTACCCTTCCTCATTGAACTCACCTATTCTTTCACGGATGGAGGTCTAGGTCACAGATTATGAGGAGTCGTCGATCAGGGTCATAGTTGGCAGCCGTGTTACACGGCGATCAAAAGTCACTGTTTTCGTGCATCCCGCGCTGGTGTTGAGGCGGGCAATCAAGCAGTCCGGCAGTTCGTGTCCGAATTGTTGACTGATTCGAACTGCCTGTCGTATATCGTCATCGCATTGAAACTTCAAGGTTGGCACTTCGAGCAGCCCAGCGACTGTCGACACTATGGACTCTCCAGACACGCGGAAATAACGTTTGAGGACCCACATCGTTTCCAGCAAAACAGCCAGATTGACGTATCCGGGATCTTCAGTGGTGAGAGATTCAAGAGCAGCACGGGCTTGTTCGCCTTGGTGAGGTTCGTCAGCCATTAGATAGCGAACCAGGACATTTGCATCTAGCCCAATCATTGTGACAGCCAGTCTTCAACAACGGCATCCGCGATGACACTATCGAAGTCTTCGATTGCCAGCGGGGGACCGTCATACGGAAAAATTCCGAAGAAGTCTTCGATCCTTCGAGTGCGAGGGGTCAATCGTAGGGATGACGTTTCATCTTCCCAGAAGTCCAATTGGTCTCCGGGCTGAAGATTGAATCGTGCCCGAATCTGTGCAGGAATAGTGATCTGTCCTTTGCTGGTCATAGTTGCCGTCACCATAGCACTCCTTACAGACGTACGATGTATCTTACTTTTGTGTAAGGAATTCATTAAGAGTGTCATACACAGACTATTGCTGCGTTCGACACCGATTTGCTGTAGCTCCTGAAAAAGTTTGCTGATGTGACCGTCGTACCCTCTGGTCATCCTGCCGCCAGGCAGGACCTCCGGCAGCCGACGTAGGGTCTAGGGGTAGGTCCTTGCCCAAGTCCAAACATCGGCTGCCGGGGGTCCTGCCTGGCGGCAGGATGACCGGGTGGGCCGAATTCAATTTGGAAGTGCAACAGTGACGTTTGCCAGTAATTCTAGTTGGTGGTTGAAGGCTTCTGCTGGGGTGTACCAGCCTAAGCATTTCAGTGGACGGTTGTTGAT
>Ga0123356_10005090_pt1 | contig 13479 bp, 12 predicted proteins | sample TergutEmb28metaG_2_FD_92546 | JGI IMG/M metagenome (GOLD analysis project Ga0123356, IMG submission 92546) | Embiratermes neotenicus P3 segment gut microbial communities from Petit-Saut dam, French Guiana - Emb289 P3 | ecosystem: Host-associated > Arthropoda: Insects > Digestive system > Gut ... | reverse complement strand
CAACCCCGCGCTTTAAGGTGAACCCTTGCTATCCAGCCGCTGCTGCAGCTCCTTCACCTGCTGAATGAGCCAATCGATCTGAGCATCCCGCGCGGAAACCTGGGCATAGAAGGCCGCATTCTGCCGCTCGAACTCCTTGTCCCGCTCTGCCAGCTGCTCGTCTCGCCTAGCCAGTTGGCGCCCAAGGGAGGCAATCTGCGCCTCCAACGGAGGCGGCTCCAGCCTCTTGATCGCCTCCTCAAGTTTGCGTGCCCGCTCCATGAAGTCTCCGGCCCACTCCCGCAGCTCCGCGGCCACCTGCCCCTGGGTGCCTTGCTCGGTCATGCCTTGGCGCATGAGCGGTGCGACGTCGACCTCGCCTAGGTCGGCCGACACGGGCGACATCACGTTCAGCTGGTTGAGCTCATCGCTCGCCTTCTCGTGAGGCTCCTTCGGCGTGTCGGCATTGTCGATCCCCGGCTCGAGCGCGTTGATTTCGTTGCTGGCATCGTCCATCTCGGCGAGCTCCTTCTGAATGGCCTTTAGCTGCTCATTCAGGTAGTGCTGGCGCTGGCTCCTCTCCATCTGGGCCTTGACCCGGCCGCGGATACGCTTGTCGATCTGCAGCACTTGCATCTCGCCTTCGATGGCGACCAGGATGTGCTCGAGGCGCTTCCTGACGTCGAGTATCTCGAGCACCTTCTGCTTGTCGCCTATCTTGAGAGACATGTGGTTGGCAACCGTGTCGGCCAGCCTGCCCGTGTGCTCGATGCCGGACAGGGCCGTCAGCACCTCCGGCGGCACCTTCCTGTTCAGCTTCACATACTGCTCGAACTGCGTGATCACCGCGCGTGCGAGCACATCCATCTCGCGCTCGTGCGCAACCAGATCCGGCAGCAGCGTCGCATCGGCAGCATAATGCTCCCCCTCGTGCAGCGTCTCGATACGCGCCCGGTCCACTCCCTCCACCAGAACCTTGATAGTGCCATCGGGGAGCTTCAGTAGCTGCAGGATCGTCGCCACGGTGCCGATGGGGTACAGATGATCAGCCTTGGGATCATCGACGTCGGCTCGCTTCTGGGCCACGAGGATGATCCGCTTGTCCGAGAGCATCGCGATATTCAGCGCCTGGATAGATCTCTCCCGTCCCACGAACAGCGGGATCACCATGTGGGGGTATACGACGACATCCCTGAGGGGGATCACCGGCACGTTCTGGATGCCGGCGGTGGGGGTATTCGCGGTAGGCTTCCCAGGCTCCTGATCGGTGCTCACTTCGGCCTTCTCACGTTCAGCAAGGTCTAGCTGCGCCACATCCTCGGCGATCCTCATGACTCTACTGGACCAGGTCACAACCCAGGCGCTGTCCACGGGCCGGCCGGTGTGTGAGAGCATCTCGTGAGCAAGCTTGCCGAGCTCGCCCGAGATTTCATCTTTGCAATTCATGACTATATCTCCCGCTGTTGCATGCGGCGGCGGCTCAGTCCCGCCGAGAATCCTTGAAGCGATGCGCAGCCTGCGCCGTGTAGACCTCGGTGCCCGCAAGCAAGCGATGGCTGAGGTTGTGGCTCAAACCGCGGGTATCAACCCCCGTCGCTCGTGAGCTAGAAGCCCATATTGTCCACATATCCGGCCGGAATAGGTACGGTCGGTCATCCAGGCGCAGTGGAAAACCTCGTAGGGCCGCGCGTTAACGAAAGCGCGAGTCTGCCAGCGCAGTCCAATCGGATGAGCGGCAAGGTCCCTTGCCGTCTCGGGTGACTAAATCTTCGGCCGTGGGAACGAGGCTCCCTCAGACAACCACAATCAATAGCCCCCGAGCTCCGAGCCCTCGCGTACATGCCCCTCGGGTTGCTGGGGACTCACCGCTGAAACGGCATTCCGCATCCCTGCACAGAGCTCCGGGGTGCTGCTGGTTCGCCCTCCCCGAGGTACTGCACCTTGTCCCGCCTCGCCGGTGCGCGCTGCCTAAAGAGCGGGTATTGAGCACTGACCGAACATTGTGGGCGCCCTTTGGCTGAGGATGCCTGGTTGCGCCAGTGGCGATACGGTACGCGTCGCCTGAGCGAGGCGGAGCGCACGGTGATGCAGGTGGGCGGCGATTTCAGCGGAAGCGCTTGGCATCGAGGGGCCGCGGCATCACCCATCCCTATACGTTGCTGTGAGCAGCGTAGACCCGGGTCTCCCCGGTCTCCAGTACCTGGAAGTCATCTGCGCGTAGCCTGTGACGCCCGCGAGCCGCTGTCAGCTCCCTCACCGGATCATCGATGCCTTCGTCCGTAAGCTGGAAGCATCCGAAGTGTGTGCCGATCGATACCTTGGCCTCCAGGTCGCGGTGTGCGAGCACCGCGTCCTCGGGATTCATGTGCTGCGGGCCCATGAACCAACGCGGCGCGTAAGCACCGATCGGGAGCAAGGCAATATCCGGCCGCCCGAGACGTTGCCGGATCTCCTTGAAATGGGGACTGTAGCCAGTGTCGCCTGCAAAGAACACCTGCGCGCCGTTTGCGCGGACGGTGAAGCCGCCCCAGAGCGTGTGGTTGCGGGTGCGCCGCCCGCCCCTGCCCGACCAGTGCTGCGCCGGCGTGAACCACACGTCTACGCCGCGCACATCGATGCTTTCCCACCAGTCCAGCTCGCGGACATCGCTCAGGGCGAACTGCTCCAATAGGGCTCTATTCCCAAGGCCTGTCACGAAGAGCGGTTGATGAGTACTTGCGAGCCGCACGAGCGTCGCGAGATCCAGGTGGTCATAGTGGTTGTGGCTGATCAGGACCAGATGAATGGGCGGCAGCTGCTCGAACGGCAGGCCGGGAGCCCGGACGCGCTTGGGTCCCAGGGAGCGGAACGGGCTGACGCGCTCGGAGTACACCGGATCGGTCAGGATGTTCAGGCCCTGGAACTGTATCAGGAAGGTGATGTGGTTGACGAAGGTGAGCGCCACCTCGCCGTGCGCCAGGGCCGGTGGGAGCGCCGGGCGGGCACGATTCTCGACCCACTGCGGCCAGGGTTGCGTTTGAGCTGTCCAGCGCCAGCGCAAGAGGTCCCAGAAGCTACGTCCCGTACCACCCTCGATGTTGTGGAAGAGCTGCCCGTCGAAGTGATCCGATATAGGCCCCCGGTGGCCCGGTCCACCCGCGAGGGAGCGCCAGACGTCGCGCCAGGACGGTTGCCAGTCCGGTCCGGTATCATGGTGGGCATCACTCATCGAAATACAGTGGCGACCGTCCCTGCGGCTTCAAGGCGCGAGGGACCCTCATGCCGGTGACATTGGGCTCTCCCGAAAGACGGAATCTGGGGTGCGGGAGCCTGTCAGGCAGCGGACGTTCGAGCGAGAGCGGCTGCTAGCGGTGCTGAGGAGCCGCATTGTTCTGGGGCAGTGCGCGGAACCCTGGCGCCGGACAAGCCGGATGGCATGGGTCTGCTCGTGACCGACCCGGCGGCCTCAGTTGTGGGGCTCTGAGGGCTCCTCCTCCCAGCCGTAGCGCTGAACGCGCAGAACACCGCCGTTCCACTCTGGCCGCGCGGCACTCGAGTTCGGTTCCCCATGCCCTTGCGACCATCACACCACTTGTCTACCGCACCATGTGCTTGAAGCAGGCTCTCAATCGTCACGACCTGCGCCTTCTCTGCTGACCGGCAGTGTCCTCTCACGCGGCGATCACATAGGGCCGTTGCCAGGTAGTGGATGGCCGCGGGCTGCAAGTCCAGTCGCCGCTGCTCAAGAGCGGTGGCGCAGGGTCGCGAGCAAGGACGAAGGTCCGGCCAAGAGATTCCGGCGACTTTGTGCTCAGGACATCAGCTCCGATCCGCGCGCGCCAAGAGTGTTCATGTAGCTGTCTCTCAAGGAATGACGATGCCCATTTGCTCGAGGAAGCTGAGATTGTCCTCAAGGTGCCAGTTCTCGGCGATCCGGCCGTTTACTATGCGGTAGATATCGGTGGCGATGAAATCCACCACCTGTCCCTGTCCGTTCACCTGCTTGAACTTGCCGGTGAAGTGCCCGGTAAAGCGCAGGTGCACGACGACCCGATCACCGGCAACGACGAGCTGCTCGATGTCGCAACGGATATCGGGCACTGCGGCGTGGAATCCCTGGGACGCCGCCAGTGCGCCGTCGATGCCCTGTGGGCGGCCCGCCGGTAGCGTGCGATCAACGAAGTCAGGCGCCAGCGCCGTGCGGGCCAAGTTCTCGTCACCTGTGGCCCAGAAAGTGTCGTAGCGGCGCGCGGCCAGTACCTGCGCCATGGCTTGAGCGCTGGAGATGCTGGCGTCAACGATGACGACTTTTGGCTGCAGCAGCGGCGAATCTTCCGCCGAAATTGGCTGTGTTGCGGCGGCACAGAGGAGGACGGCGCCGGTCAAGCGGTGTAACGGTTTGGCTAAGTGATTCATGAGGCCACACTTTGGGCAGCGCCCGAGTTGGGTCTAGGTTGATCGTCTGGAAAGCGGTCGCGTGGTCAGAGCATTGCGAGCTCAGTCGTTGCAGCGCCTACTCTCTCGCGCGTTAGGAGAGAAACCTGCGGCAGAGCCCTGTCAAACTGGCGACGGGTTCAGCCGGGCGAAACCCTCCTGCACGCGATAGGGGTAATACGGATACGGCGGCGCCACGACGCTGGCAGCATCGAGGCGCTTGATCTGCTCGGGCCTGAGAGTCCAGCCGACGGCCCCCAAGTTGTCGCGTAGCTGAGATTCGTTCCGGGCACCTAGGATGACGGATGAGACCGTCGGCCGGGTCAGGAGCCAGGCGATGGCGACCTGCGGCACCGTCTTCGCTCTCACCCGCAACGGCCTCGAGTGCATCGACAACGCGATAGAGCTGCTCCGGGTCAACTGCTGGACCCCACTGCGCAGTCGCGTGCAGACGGCTCTCCTTGGGGAGTGGCTGCCCTCGTCGGATCTTGCCGGTAAGCCGGCCCCAGCCCAGCGGGCTCCACACGAGCGCACCGACCTTCTGATCGATGCCAAGCGGCATCAGCTCCCATTCGTAGTCGCGCCCGAGCAATGAGTAGTAGATCTGGTGGGCGACGTAGCGAGGCCAGCCGTATCGGTCCGCAAGTCCCAGGGATTTCATGAGCTGCCAGCCGGAGAAGTTGGATGCACCGAGGTAGCGGACCTTCCCGGATCGGACGAGCAGATCGAGCGTGTACAGCGTCTCCTCGATCGGCGTGAGCGAATCGAAGGCATGCAACTGCAGCAGGTCAATGTACTCGGTCCCGAGCCGCCTGAGCGCAGCGTTGACGGCACCGAGCAGGCGGGCTCGCGAGTTACCTGCCTCGTGCGCTCCAGGGCCGGTCGGCAGACCGATCTTCGTAGAGATCAACACTCGGTCGCGCCGGCTCTGAATTGCGGCGCCCAGGATCTCCTCTGCTGCGCCGTTCGAGTACACATCGGCGCTGTCGAATAGATTCGCTCCCGCATCGAGACAAATGTCCACGAGCCGGCGCGCCTCCTGAACGCCGCTGCTGCCCCAGGCGGAGAACAGCGGACCCTCGCCACCGAAGGTCCCGGTACCCAAGCTCAATACAGGAACTCTGAGTCCCGAATCGCCGAGTTTGCGATATTCCACTATGAGAACTCCTGGTCAGTGGCCGAATTGACCAGGGCAATTCTGTGATCTTCCCGCCAGGAGATAAAGAACCTATAGTTCGCAATACTTGTTCCTGGAAATATTCAATCTGTGGACCGCTTACTGAGTATGGAAATATTCGTTGCGACCGTAGATCGTGGCAGCTTCACGGCCACGGCGCGTGCCTTTCACCTCACTCCCTCCATGGTCGGCAAGCACATCCGTAGCCTCGAGGACCGGCTCGGTGTCCGTTTGCTCACCCGCACCACACGCCGCCAGAGCCTGACCGAGAGCGGCCGGAGCTACTACGAGCGCTGTGTGCGGATCCTCCGCGAAGTGCGCGACGCGGAAGCCAGTGCTGAGAGCCTGCGTACGGCTCCCAAGGGAGAGCTGCGGATCACTGCTCCTATCTCGTTCGGCGCTTTGCGGCTTGCGCCCCTGCTGGCAAAGTACCTCGCGGCCTATCCCGAGGTCAGCGTGGAACTGGATCTCAACGATGCGGTTGTGGACGTGGTGCAGGAGGGATTCGATGCAGCGATCCGTATAGGGAAGCTCGTAGATTCGACGTTCGTGGCGCGCCGCCTCGACCCTTACCCGATGATGATTTGCGCGGCCCCGAGTTACTTGCAGCGAGCCGGTGTTCCGCAGACCCCCGTCGATCTTCTCGGGCACACATGCGTCGACTTTACGCTATGGCGTAGCTACCGGGGCTGGTCACTCGTCCGCACGGACCTGGCGCCCGATGGCGCGCCCACTTGTCGCTTCCGCTCCAACAATGCGCTCGCGCTACGTAGCGCCGCCTTGCAAGGTGTCGGCCTCATCCTGCAGCCGAGGGTTGTGCTCGAGGACGACGTAGCGGCCGGCCGACTGGTGGAGGTGCTATCGAGGTTTGCCCCGCCGGCGCGGCCGATTAACCTGCTTTACCCACGCGACCACAGGCCGACCCCGAAGCTCACGACTTTCATAGATTTCATTCTGCGGCACCTTGGCGCGCGAGCCGCGCGGCAAGCAGGCGCTCGCCGTTGAGCTCAGTCGCGAATCCTGCCCGCAGTTTTCAAACTACACCACGTTCACGCCCAGTTTGTACTTGGGTCTTCGGGAGCTAGGGTTCTAACCAGTTGAGAACTATCCCGGTCGCGGCCAGTGACCACGCAGCGGGAAGGTCCGCTTGAAGTGATACGGATTCGTCTGCGCCATCGCTAGCACCGAAAGCGGTACGCCGCAGATTGTCCGGAATCCACTGCAGAGAACGTCGTTCGAAGTGAAAGCAAGCTTGAGTGACCCGGGAGGGGCGAACGTCATCAGGATTTCGCAGCGCACCAAGTCCCGTTGCCCTTCGTCAGGATCGCGCTGGCAATCACACTGAAGAGATGATCGGCGCGCGGCGCGACTGAGGGTTGGTCGTTGAGCCAGGCGAGCGCGGCGATCAGCGCGAACAGGTCAGCGCCATCGATGTCAGTCCGCGCCATGCCCTCGGCTTGAGCGCGGCTGAGTAAGCGTGTGCCGGCCGCGCGCACCGTGACGCACGAAGCATGTAGCGCCGAATCGGGGTCCTCGATAGCGGCCATCATCGAAGCCACGACGCCGCGATAGTTGTGCGTGAACGCGACTGCATCGCGCAGCCACGACACGAGGCCATCGTCCGGTGGGCTCGACATCTCTATCGCACCTGCCTTGGCCGTCAGCTCGTCCAAGTTCGAGCGGAGCAGGGCCTCGAGCAGCGCCTCCCGTGTCGGGAAGTGACGGTACAGCGTACCGAGCCCGACGCCGGCCCTGCGGGCGACGTCGCGCAGCGACGCATCGGCGCCTTGCTCGGTAACGACGACGCGCGCAACGGAGAGTAGGTGGTCGAAATTCTTCCTGGCGTCGGCTCGCATGGGGTCATTGACAAGCGGAGCGATGCTCCATATATTCGGATCACTGCTCCACTTAAGCGGAGCACCGTTCTGATGATGGTAACCCATCTGCCAAAGAAGCCCGTTTTCGACGAAAGGAACCTCATGTTCAGCCAGCTCGATCTCCCGAAGGAACTCATTGGTCGCCGTGCTCTCGTCACCGGAGGCTCGCGCGGCATTGGGGCGGCGATCGCGCAGCGCTTCCTCGATGCTGGCGCCAGGGTCGTGGTCGCCGCGCGTTCGCGCAGCGAGACCGCGCCTGCGGCGGCGACGTTCGTCACCGGCGACATCCGCTCCAGCGAAGGGGTGAAGTCCATCGCGGCGGCGACGCTCGCGGCGCTCGGCGGCCTTGACATCCTCGTGAACAACGCGGGCGGTTCGCGTGATCTGGGCGTGTTTCATGGAGGCTCCGCCACGATCCCCGACGAGGATTGGCAGGACACCTTCGCGCTCCACCTCTTCTCCGTGATCGGCCTGACGAACGCGCTCCTCCCGGCGCTCCGCCAGTCAAAGGCCGCTGCGGTCGTGAACATCTCGTCGATAGCAGCCACGATGTCCTTCGGGCCCACTGCGCACTACGGCGCTGCGAAGGCGGCACTTGACGCCTACTCGCGCACGCTCGCCGTGGAGCTCGCGCCAAGCGGCGTGCGCGTGAACGTCGTCTCCCCCGGCCCCATCTCGACGCCGAGCGCCGACGAGCTGCGGAAGAAGTTCCCGGGGATTGCGGACGATGCCTGGCTTCAGATGGTGCCACTCGGTCGTATTGGCACGACCGACGATATCGCGGAGGTCGTCGCGCTGCTCGCGTCGGATCGCGGGAAGTGGCTGACCGGCGTGAACTATCGAGTCGATGGTGGAGTGACGGCCCGGTGACCGTCAGGCCTTCATCGGGCCGCCGACATCGGCCGTGGCCCGGGTGCGGATAGTCACCAGCAGGAAGCTGCGCTACTGCATATCGCCAGCCGCGGAAACTCTCCGATGAAGTGCAAGGCGGTAGCCCATCAATAGACTCGGAGCATACAAGACGAGCAATGCGGCTGAGTACCAGTGCGGTTCGGCGTGCCACGAAGTCGCTACCGAGAATGCGCCGACCACGAGCCCGAGTGACGTCAGGCCGCCTATCGCGATGGCCGCGTCCGATATTCGAGCGCAAAGGTAGCCGCATGCCACCTGGATGAGGCACTGAGTCGCTACATCGGCCATGAGATATCTCGTGTCCGCGAAGAGGCGGGCAAGGACTTGATCCGTGACTGTGATCAGCAAGATATTCGCGATATATGCAGCGACGATTGCCAGCACAACCCGCTTGAGGTATCGCGGCTGCTGCCATGCAGGACCGGGCTCTTGTTGCGGCATAAGTTACTTTCTCGTGTGCGCCGCAGTGACCTCGCCCTGGCGGCCTGAGGATCACGTGATAGCGCCACGGCCAAAGGGCTCGCAGAGCAGCGGCTTCGCGGGCGAGCTACCGGTTTGAATCATGCCAGGGCCTGACTGGGCTGGTGCGATAGTACGCCCATTCGAACTCTGCTGGTTGCTACCGGCTCATCGACGGTGATTCCAATCGACAATGACCGGTTCGAGGGTTGCATATTCCACCACCTTCCTGCCGCGCCATGCGCCTCGAGCGTAGACCACTTCGGCCTTGAACGGGCCGATCAAGGGCTCGGCGAAGGCGTTGTCGTACGTGTCCGCCCGCTGCCCACGGAAGCTTCCACGTCGGTCACCGCTAGCTGCCCAAGGTAGTGATTGGGCAGATACCAGCCGTTATCGCCGTAGCGGCGCAGCCAGCGCGCGGCTTGCCGCTCGCGCAAAGCCAGCTCGAGCGCCAGTACCAACTCCGCGTGCATAGATCCCCGCGCGCGTCAGCACACAATACGACTGGCACAAACTCAATGACGATAGGCGCAGTGATGCGAAACCGGACCACCGTGTCTCTACGGACGTGAATTCGCAGCAACCATAGTTGATCCGGACGGGACGTGTGAAGCCGCCCTGTGAGTCTTCACCCCAGAGCGGTCAGGCGCAGCCATGAGCGTCATGCCTGTGGGTGGCGGTGATGACGGGGGGGCCGCTTAGAGGCGTCGGTACAGTTGGCCGCACTGCCGCAGCCCTCAGCGATTGAGGCCGCTGGATCGCGTGTGATCACCCAGCCCCGTGCATGCCGCAGGCGCAGGCCCGAGTGTAGGTATCGTGGTACACGGGCTCAACGCGAGTGCGAATCGCCCGCCAGCATTGACTCGATGCTTCAATTCAGTGCATCAGGTGGTGTTCCCGAGGCCAGCGCGCGTGTGTCCGCCTGCAACGGCTATTGCCACCGAGGACGGCCGCCCACGCTGCGCGGCATCCAAGTCGCATCTTGCTCCGTATAGTCGATAACGAGAGTACCTGGAGCACGGAGCAGAGACGATGCTGATTGCAATCCGGTCGCCGCGATCGCGCCCGAGGCGATGGCGGCGCCTCAAGGTCGCCCTGCTGCGCTGGTTCGACACCAGTGCCACGGATGAAGAGAGCGGCGACCCGCGACGGATCGACTGGATCCGCGCCGCCCCGTTCATCGGGGTGCACCTTGCCTGCCTAGCGGCGTTCTGGGTCGGCATCTCGCGCACCGCTGTCATCGTGGCGGTGATCTCCTATGCGGTCCGCATGTTCGCCATTACGGGCTTCTACCACCGCTACTTCGCCCACCGCACGTTTCGCACCTCGCGCACACTGCAGTTTCTCTTTGCGTGCCTCGGCGCTTCCTCAGTGCAAAAAGGGCCTCTATGGTGGGCAGCCCACCACCGGCGCCACCATCAGCATGCTGATACGCCGGGCGATCCGCACTCGCCGCGCCTGCATGGGCTCTTCTGGAGCCACATGGGATGGTTCTTGACGCCTGGGGGCTTCCCCACCGATTGGAAGCGTATCCCGGACCTGTCCCGGTACCCTGAGCTGCGCTGGCTCGATCGCTACGACGTCGTGGTGCCCATCGCGCTAGCGGTTGCGCTGTATGTGATAGGGGCATTGCTCGCGCGTTACGCACCGGGGCTCGATACGAGCGGTGCACAGCTGCTCGTCTGGGGATTCTTCGTCTCGACAGTGCTCCTGTTCCACGTCACTGTCACGATCAATTCCTTGGCCCACTGCATTGGCACTCGGCGCTTCGCAACCCCTGATGACAGCCGTAACAACCTGCTGCTGGCGCTGCTCACCTTTGGTGAGGGCTGGCACAACAATCACCACTTCTTCCCCGGGTGTGTGCGTCAGGGCTTCCGCTGGTGGGAGCTGGACCTGACCTACTACGTTCTACGTCTGATGGCGCTCCTCGGGCTGGTGCAGGAGCTCAAGCCCGTGCCGGCGCGCGTGCGTCGCGCAATGGAGCGGTAACGCTGTGCGCATCGCGGTCGTCGGATCGGGTATCGCGGGCTTGGGGACCGCCTGGCTTCTGGGGCACCGGTACGAGGTGACCTTGTTCGAGGGCAATGACTATCTTGGGGGCCACACTCATACCCACTCCGTCCTCTCTGCAGATGTGCAGTACGCCGTCGACACCGGCTTCATCGTGCACAACCCGCGCCACTATCCGCTCTTCACACGTTTCCTCGCTGAGCTGGAGGTAGCATCCCAGGACACAACGATGAGCTTCGCGGTGTGCAACGAGAGCCTCAGGCTGGAGTACAGCACGGACTCTCTGTTTTGCCAGCGATCCAATCTGGTCTCGCCGCGCTTCTACCGCATGCTGCTTGACATCGCGCGCTTCTACCGGCGTGCGCCCCAGCTGCTCGAGCACACAGGTGCTAGCCCGACGCTTGAGGAATATCTGGAGTCTGAGCGCTACGGAATCGCATTTCGCGACGCTCACCTGGTGCCGATGGCCGCGGCCTTGTGGTCGGCACCACCTGAGACGGTGCTGGGTTATCCCATCCGGTTTCTGGTGCAATTCATGGCCAACCACGAGATGCTGAGTCTCGGTGCCCGCTCGCCCTGGAAGGTGGTGTGCGGAGGTTCGGCAAGCTACGTACGCGCCCTCCAAGCGCGCTGGCGCGTGAGTGTCCGGCTGTCGTGTCCGGTGCACGCCGTGCGACGCGATAGGGGCGCGATCATTCTGGACACTCCGGCGGGCTCAGAGCGCTTCGACCAGATCGTGCTGGCCTGTCACAGCGATCAGGCGCTGGCGCTTCTGACCGATGCTAGTGAGAGCGAGCGGACCGTGCTCGGTGCCATCCCTTACCAGCGCAATGAGGTCGTTCTGCACACGGATGCGAGCTTCTTGCCATACCGCCGTCGTGCCTGGGCCGCCTGGAACGCGCTAGTGCCGGCCGATTCCCCGAACCGTGCGACAGTGAGCTACTGCATGAACTTGCTACAGGGACTCGCCCCACCCGAGCCGTTCATCGTGACACTCAACCCGACGCGGCCGGTCGCGCCCGAGAGAGTCCTTCGGCGGCTTTCTTATTCCCATCCGCAATTCACCACTCAGGCAGTCGCAGCACAGGCACAGCGGCCCCTCATTCAGGGTAAACGGCGTACCTGGTTCGCCGGTGCATACTGGGGCTTCGGTTTCCACGAGGATGGGCTGCGCAGTGCTGTCGAGGTGAGCCGCGCGCTGGGTGTCCGTGCCAGTATCGCATCCACGGATGTGCCGGTGGAGGCCTCACATCCCGTCGCCACCGTGCCGGCATGAGCGCGTACGCGAGCGCCGTGTACGAAGGGGTGGTCCACCATCGCCGGCACCTGCCGCGCCCACATGCCTTCAGCTACCGCATTGCGCAGCTGTATCTGGATCTGGATGAGCTCGAGCAAGTGTTCGCAGGGCGCCTGTTGTGGTCGGTCGAAAGAGCCAACCTCGCCGAGTTCCGTCGCGCCGACTATCTGGGGCCTGCGGATCTGCCACTTGCCGAGGCCGTGCGCCAATGCGTTGCACGCGAGCTGGGACGGCGCCCGCTCGGCCCCATCCGCCTGCTGACTCACCTGCGCTACGCGGGTTACCTCTTCAACCCGGTGAGCTTCTACTACTGCTACGACGATGCCGAGCGGCTCGACTGCATCGTCGCTGAGATCACCAACACTCCGTGGCTGGAGCGCCATACCTATGTGCTAGAAGCTAAGCAGGGCATCGAGTGCTCGCTGCACTTTGATTTTCCCAAGCGCTTCCACATCTCCCCGTTTCTACCGATGGATTGCGAGTACGCCTGGCGCTTCTCGCTTCCTGGTGAGCGGCTGCGCGTGCATATGAGGGTGCGCAGCAACGGTGAGCGCACCTTCGATGCGGCCTTGAGCCTGCGTCGCCAGCCCCTTGATAGCCGCTCGCTGGCGCGCGTGCTCCTGCGCTACCCGCTGATGACCGCGCAGGTGATAGGCGCTATCTACTGGCAGGCGCTTCGCCTGTGGGTGAAGCAAGTTCCCATTCATCCCCACCCGAACGTAACCGCGAGACCACGATGAACGAGCTCACCTCGGTGCTTCCCGCGCGATCGACCCGCAGCCGCCCGGCCCTATTCCTCGAGCGGACGCTGCGCACCAAGGTGCTCGAGCGCTTGCAAGGCATCCGCCATGGTTTGCTCACGATCGAGGACGGCGATGCGAGCAGGCAGTTCGGGGATCAGGGGGCGAGCCTGCGCGCCCGGGTAAGCGTGCTGGACCCAGCTCTCTATGGCGCACTTGCACTGCGAGGTAGCGTGGGGGCGGCCGAGGCCTTCATGGCCGGAGCCTGGGAGTGCGACGACCTGGTGGCCCTGGTCAGGATCCTGGTCGCGAACCGTGACATCCTCGCTGGCCTCGAGAGCGGCCTCGCGCGCATAGGGGGGATGGTGCTGCGCATCGGCCATCGCCTGCGGCGCAACACCCTGTCCGGCGCCCGCCGCAACATTGCCGCCCACTATGACCTGGGCAATGAGTTCTTCCGCCTGTTCCTTTCCAGTGACCTCATGTACTCGGCGGCGCTGTTCGATACGCCGCAGGACACGCTGGAGCAGGCTTCAACCCGCAAGCTGGAGCGCATCTGTGACCTGCTGCAGCTGACATCCGACGATCATGTGTTGGAGATCGGTACGGGCT
>Ga0123356_10005089_pt1 | contig 13480 bp, 4 predicted proteins | sample TergutEmb28metaG_2_FD_92546 | JGI IMG/M metagenome (GOLD analysis project Ga0123356, IMG submission 92546) | Embiratermes neotenicus P3 segment gut microbial communities from Petit-Saut dam, French Guiana - Emb289 P3 | ecosystem: Host-associated > Arthropoda: Insects > Digestive system > Gut ... | reverse complement strand
TTGCTCTGGGCATTATTACCGGTGTCGGTGTTGGTGTTGGTGTTGGTGTTGGTGTTAGCAGGGGTGTTGATATCGGCTTGTTTATTACAGCCTGAGAGAAGCGCTGCAACCATGACAAGCGTAAGCAGGATCGATAGTATTCGTTTCATTTTCATTTTTTATCCATTCCTTTCTTTTTGCTAACGCACAGCTTGACCAAGAATAGCCATAAAAGTGTGCGATTAAGCTCCGGTTTTGCATAAGCGGAAACCGCTCATACATCAATATTCCCCTTACATGTTTTCTTAGTCTGTACTATTTGTCTCGACGAATCATGAATAATCTATCACATAATAAGCGATTTAGCGGTATATGTCAATGCTTTAGTCAATAACATTGCGTAAAAAATCTCTGCAATCTCTGCAATCAGCGCTTGCACCAACTCAACTCCGGATTTCCGCCCCGAGAACCTTTCCTAAACGCTTTATGATAAAATTAGCGCAGCTCTCTATCTCATTTGATGTCAACGTCTTCTTAAGCGACCCTATAACCAGCCTGATGGTCACGGATTTTTTCCCTTCGGGTATCTGGCGGCCCCTATACTCGTCCACGTAAGTTACATCCCGCAATAAATCATCCGCACTCTTCTTTCCGGTAATAACCGCATATATCTCCTCCCACTTGGCTGATACATCGAACAGCATTGATATGTCATAATCCGTCATAGGGTACTCGGGTATATGCGTAAATTTGTTCGTTCTGGACGGAAACGGCACAAGCGAATCTATGTCCAGTTCGAAAAGCATTACCGCGCTGTTTTTGATCCCGCAGTCAAGCAAGGCTTTCTTTGAGACAAGCGCCAGGTTGCCAATCTGCTCACCGCCATATTCGATGTTGAGCCATAACACATCGTCAGCCCAAACCGGCTTTTCGGTTTTTTCGAACATAAATGGTTCAATATGCGTATAGCGCGGGAGGGCTTCAAGCATTCCCTTTGCCTTTCTGAATATCAAATTCAAGTCTTCCCGCTTACCGACATAAGTCCCGGCGACATTCCTGCGCTGGAGAGGCAGCGATTCTCGCGAGTCGTACCGCGCCGCAAAATCCCGGTCAAAGAAAACCTGCGCAGATTCAAAAATCGCAAACTCGCTAAAATAACGCAGATTGTCCGCAACCGCCTTGCATAGGCCGGGTAGCAGGGAGCATCGGATATAGCGTTCATCGGGGGACGGTGGCGTGGAAAGCGACAGCATACCATCGCTGTTTGTGTGTATGGCATTTATATATTCATCGCCGATCCAGGGGTATGTGAATACCTCTTGCATTCCGCACCTAAACGCTAAATATTCCCTTATTTTTCTGTCTATGTCGATTTTAGGCTGGTTTATAGACCCCTCAAATGCCGTTGTTATAGGTGTTTGGGCGAAATTCTCGAACCCGAGCATCCTGGCAGTTTCTTCCATGATGTCGTCAGGTATGGAAATATCGCCTGTTGAACGCCATGTAGGGGCGGTAACATGCATTATATCCTCCTCGAATTCAATATCGAAGCCGAGGCGATTAAGTTTGTTGGATATATCGTCGTTCGCTATCCGCAAGCCGAGACGTTTCTCCAGCCAATCAAGCGAAACATCGATCTCATTTCTTTTCAGGCGTACAGGATAGTTATCATGGAAGCCTGTCACCGACATATCGGGAAACAAGTCCTTAAGCATCCTCATTGCCAGCGAAAGGGCCAGGTCTCCCCTCTCCGGGTCTATTCCCTTTTCATATCGGGTAGCCGCTTCGGTGCGGACCTCATAACGCGACGCTGTGTGCCTGACTCCCAGGGCGTCGAAGTTGGCGATTTCGAGTATCACCTTTTCCGTACCGGGCAGTATGGAGTCCTTTTCCCCACCCATAACGCCCGCCAGCGCAACTGCGTCTACTTCATCCGCAATTACCAAGTCATCGGATGATAGTGTCAGTTCCCTGCCGTTTAAGAGCATAAGGTTTTCTTTGTCAAATGCACGGCGCACAATAATATGCCCTTTTATGCAGTCCGAATCAAACGCGTGCGTCGGTTGGCCTGTGGCAAGCATCACGTAGTTCGTCGTATCGACAATAGCGTTGATTGGGCGCATCCCCACCCGCCAAATGCGGCTGCGTATATGAAATGGGGACGGTTTTGTTGAAAGCCCTTCAATCCTTACACCGATATATCTGGGGCATCGCATTGTGTCTTCCAGGACGACCTCAAAACCTGGTGTGGATGGCGGTGCATAAGGCTCTAGATCGCTCAGGGGCAGGTCATATAAAGCGGAAATCTCCCGCGCTATGCCGTAGTGCCCCCAGAGGTCGGGGCGGTTGGTCAGCGACTTGTTGTCTATTTCCAGTATCACGTCGTCTATGCCGAGCGCTAGCGCGAGGTCTGTCCCGGCTTGCGCTTCAAACTCTGATAAATCAATTATCGTCGCTTCTTCGGTATATGGGAAAAGATCGAACAGCCCTATCTCTGACGACGAGCACATCATTCCGTAGCTCTCAACACCGCGTAATTTTGTCTTTTTTATCTCGACCGGGTCGCCAACGCCATGCCAGCGGACCATCGCGCCGGGGCGCGCAACCGCGACTTTCATGCCTTCCGTCAGGTTTATGCCACCGCAGACTATCTCGCGCACATCGCCGCCGCCTATATCAGTCCTGCATATCCGAAGCTTATCCGCGTTTGGATGCGGGAGTATTTCGTTGATGACGCCCACTACGATGTTTTTAAGTTCCTGGCTCAAGTCGGTCATGCCCTCTACTTCAACCGTGGACATGGTCAGGTCATAGGCGATACGGGACAGCCCTATATCCTTTGGAATTTTCACATAATCATTTATCCAGTTTAATGATATTTTCATCGCGTTGCCCCCCTACTTAAATTGGCTTAAGAATCTGAGATCGGCGTTGCGGAACAGCCTGACGTCGTCTATGCCATAGCGCATCATTACAAGGCGATCCAGCCCTATATTTACGTAAAATCCTGTGAACTCAGCAGGGTCCAGCCCCGCCGCGCGAAGTACATTCGGATGTGGCGTCCCACCCGGCATTATTTCTATCCAACCTACGTGTTTGCAAACGCTGCACCCTGCCCCGCCGCATACCAGGCAGCCCATGTCAATTTCGAAACCCGGTTCCACAAACGGGAAAAAGCCAACGCGCATCCTGACCGGCACATCTCGCCCAAATACCTTTGATAGAATGCTTTTTATCATTACTTTTCCTGCGGAAAATGTAAATTCGTGATCTACGATCAACGCCTCATATTGGAAAAACGCCCGTTCGTGCCTTGCATCAGTCGATTCGTTGCGGTACGCCCTCCCGGGATAGACGAAACGGAATGGGGGCTTATGCGTCTGAAGGTAACGGACGCTTGCGCCGGTGAGATGAGGCCTAAGGCATAGCCTTTCGCCTCCCCGCCCTTTATCGTGCCCTTCTATCCAGTAAGTGTCCATGCTCTCTCTCGCGGGGTGGTCGGGTGGGAAGTTCAGGTTGTCGAACGCATAGAGCTCGCTTGTTATGTCCGATTCCTCAAATACTTCAAATCCCATTGAGCGAAAGGTGTCATTGAGGTCGTAACACATCTGGGTGATTGGGTGCAGCGCACCGCTGGGCGGAAGTATGCCGGGGACGGTAGTGTCAAAGTCCGGAGGGATTTCCGACGCCTTAAGGCTTATTTCCTCCCTGCGCGCTTCGATCAAAGCGGTAAAGTGTTCCTTAAGTTTGTTTGCGGCGCGTCCTGCTTCAGCGCGCAGCGGTATGTCCAGTCGGGGTATTTCTTTCAGTAAGTTTGAGAGCGAGCCTTGCTTGCCAAATAGAGACGTCCTCACGTCCCGAAGTATCGCAAAGGTTTTCGCGCTCTTGATCTTCTCCTCCCCTTCAACAAGCATCGCGTTTAATTCGTCTGTCACAATGAACCCTCCATTCTTCAAGTATAAATAGAAAACCTTCCGCCCCTGTAAACAGGGACGAAAGGTCTGTGTCCTTCCGCGGTACCACCCAAATTCGGCCTAAGCCGCGCTTTTGCTGCCTGTAACGGGGCAATCCGCCGGGGGTTAGCCGGTGCTCACGGGCGAACTAAGCAGGCTTTACCGCAGGGCGCTTTCAGCCGATGGCAGCCCTTCTCTGTCGCGGTCAGTTGTCGCTATATTCCCGGTCATAGCCATTTTGATATGCGGCAGGTCTTGTGCGTCTCGCACCGAGCCAAACCCAACCGCCTGTGTTATTCACGGAGTCTACCACATTGCATTATGAATTGCAAGTTAAATTTTGAAAGGTTGGGTGTAGATAAAAATTATTGGCAACGATGAAGAGAAAAGTGATGGTACTATAATCCAATAATACGATATAATGATGATATTGTTGGATAAATGTCGTAGGGGCGCCGCTTGCTGCGCCCTGGGGTGTCCGGAAAACTCGCAATTGTTACAGCCTGCACAAAAGTTTTGACAAATAATCAAGTTTTGACGAGGTACAAGAGACCGGACCCCTCGTCCCACACTGGATATGGTTTTACAAATCAAAGCACAGATTACGGGCAGACGATAACGCGCATATATCTACGCAGCGTTCTCGTCTGCCCTATTCGTGTCGTTGGAATGCTGTACTATATTCCAAAATGGATTATACTCATATTTTGCTCTATTGCATCAGTTACAAAACCAACAGAAAACTAACATTGGAAACTAACCGCGTATGTCAAAGGTATGAATTCGCCCTCGGTCCAGATGAAAATCTTTGCGTAGGATTTAGGACCGGCAGCGGTCAAGCCGAAAACAACCTCGGCAGGGTTAATCGCTATTGTCGAACCGGCGCCTATGCTGAGAGGCTCGCTGCCCCAAAGGTCAACCAATTTACCATCGGCGTTATAAAGCGCCACAAAAGCTTGCGCGTCTTTGCCGGTTGACGTATCATTTGTTACGCGCATGTCGATAAACTTACCAAGGTTTATGGAATCCCTGTCTCTGTAAATCCAGATATAATCAAACGAACATTCGACAGGTGCGCTTGGGGTTGCGCTTGGATTGTCATATCCGATTATAATTGCGGAAATAATCTTACCATTGGCGAATTTGCCCAGTTCGCATTCCACATAGTTCCACTGACCGGGTATGAGTTTCCCGCCGGCGCCCTGATTCTGCGGATTTATGCGTATTCCATACTGGTCTACGGCGGCAGCCAGGTCCCTGAGCCTGGTATTGTCGGAGAACCTCACGTCAAAGGCCGCGTATGCGCTGACACTGTCCTTGGGATTGATCATATAACAAAGCTTGGTGTCGGGATAAACATTAACGCTCAGGGCACTTCTGATAGTTGTATAAGTCCTGGCAACGACTGGCGCAGTGCCCACTTTAGCTATTTCACCCTTCATGGTAATAACATTCTGCCCGGTCACACTGTTGATGGTGATTCTATCCGCCTGCTTGCTTGAGCCTTCCTCATCCCACGCCACCAGGTTTCCGGTAGTCAGGAATACGGGTGTACCGCTGGCAAGGGCAAAACACGAAAATTGCATCGTACCGCTTGGAGGCGCTCCGCTGGCGCCCTGTGCGGTAACCTCAAGCCTGTAGTACCGGTATCCCTCTGCTGGAAGACTTGGGTCGCTCCAGTCAAACAAAAATGCCCTGTTAAAGTTGTTCGCGGTCCAGCCTTCGCCCATCCCTTTTATTGTGCTTATGGTAGTCCACGGGCCGTTTGCGCTGGCGCTCCCCTGGACGATCCAAGAGTCAAGTACCCTGTCCAAATAGCTTCTATCGTCGTTTGCGCCGCGAATATTATAGCACGGCGTCCTACGCGCCTGCCCGGCGTCCACAATGAACCAAGCATTGTCCTCTCCGACACCCCCGCAGAATTTGGCTGTACTGTTGGCGATTATATTCTGCGGACCTTCATTGGAGTTACCCTGTGCCCCAGCGCTTATGAAAGTGGGGAAGTAGGTAATCGTCAGCCCGGAATATTGCACTTCACCTTCGACATGAATGTTTTGCTTATCAGAAGCACCGGTACTGACAACAGTACCAACCTTGGACCCCACATAGAAATCCACGCTGGAGAGATTCCAGAAGAGCTCATCAACACTTGTGGAAGGCGGAATATACTCAATTTCTTCTTTTTCACTGCCGTTGGTGCTTCCATATCCAGGTATTGGGCTGTTTACGACAGATATTGCCGCGATCTTTATTCCGGACGCATCCGGAAGTGTTATGCTGGAAATCGTCTTTGTTGCATCGAGGTCGATGTAATACACGTACAGATAGTTGTCCAGCGTTGCTTCGTCTCTGGTGGCGCTGTGCCAGTGGGTGAAGACCTGGGCGACTGAGTCATAGACATATGGGTTAGCATCTCTCTGCGCGTTAAGATCCCACCCGGTCAGAGGCGATTTCCAGTCAGCGAACGTTATTACCTTTTGAGCTGTCGAAGCATCAGCGTAGTTAACGGTGAAATTGCCGGTTCTGACCGCGCTGCTGTTTCCGGCGCTGTTGCCAAGCAGGTAAATCCTATTGTAGTTTCCTGTGACACTTAACGGAATCGTCTGACCTGTGGCAGAGATTAGGTTATTCGCGTCTTCGGCGGCAAGGTCGAACTTAATGCCCTGGTAGTCAACGCGCTTCGCCTTGGCTTCGCCCCAAAGCTTTGCGGGGATTGAGTTGGTCAAGCCGTCGATGCCGGAATAGTTACGCGCCGAGTCCGGGGTGGTGCCCCTCATTGTGAACGTGCCCGCCGGGATGCTGACAGCCTGCTGTTTGAGCTCGAGCTGTGTTCCGGCATACGGAGCGATCTCCACTTGAAGCGTTAGAATTTCATAGTGGCTGATATCAAAGCTGATATCCTTGCCGCTGACTTTGCCTGTGAAATCCCTCGCGACAAGCGCCTTAGCCGCACCGTTCCCAACGTCTCTGTTGTCTAAAGAGGTGAAACTATAGCTGACGCCGTCATATCTGACGCCTGTATAAGTAGCGTCATAGTCATGTTCAAGCATATTTACTTCTTTTACAGAAACAACATTCGAGGGCATGGTCAGTTTCACGTTAGAGGTATCGATGCCGTCTGATTCCCAAACCCTTACGATAAGCGTATTCCTGTCGTTCTGGTCGTCATGCTTGTTTTTGACCGCGCCGATCTTAACGTTAAGCTTGTCGGTGGCTAGGAAGGAATTCTCTTTCCTGAGTATGCCATCGCCGGCGCTAGCCGCTGCCTGGAAAGATGGCATTGGATAGCAGAGCTCATGGGCTTTATTCGAGGTATTGGCTGTCTTCCAGTTACCCGCATGGGGGTAAATGGAATAGCAGAAGTCCTGGTAACCAATGTCGATTGCGGCATACTGCGTTGGTGGGAACCTTGAAGTTTCCTGATTGATAGTGGCGCTCACCGGCGAGCGGACGATTGTCAATTGCTGGCGGACATATGTATCGCTACCGGAGATTTTTACGTCGGTTCCGCATCCTTTCGTTGCGGTTCCAACCATTCTGAGCACATCATAGCCGTATTTTGCGTCGTTTATGATGCTCAAGCCATAGCCGGACGGGCTGGCGCCAAAGGCGGTATCGTCGGAAACGTCAAACCATTTGTGTGCGGACTGCTCAAAACGGGTCGCATTCCAGCGCGTATCGCGCAAGGTTGAACGGCCCAACGCGCCGGCGCCGCCGAGGAAGCCGTTCGCTAGGCCGGCCAGAGCCATTCTGGCAAGTTCAGCGCTTGCATCCATTGCGCCGTAAGCGATCTCGCCGCTGACTGCCGTTGCGTCAACGTTGGTCGGGAAGGCAAGTTTTAGGTTTCTCTTTGACATTTGCCAATCTAACTCAAATTTAACGTCGATCTTGTCGCTGCCCGCTAAAAGGGTGATATAACGGGTTGCTGTTGAGACTGGGTTCGTGGAATCCGAAAATCTTTGAACAACTTTGATGGTAATCTGTTCCGGCGTATTAGTCACTACCGAAACTTCATCCGCCAAGTTCACAGCTCCGAACCGTTGGGAAACGCCGCCGAATTCAGCGTTGGTCATATCCCACGCGGGATAGCTGCCGCCGCCTGTATCGACTTTTACCTGGAGCGCGTTGCCCTCGATGGATGCGTTCTGATAGATCATTTCGCGGTTGCCGAACTTCTTCAGTTGCAGGCTGGGCATGTTACCGGTCTTCCTGTTGATAGTGAACCTCAGGTTTTCGTTCTCGACAGTGAAGATATCCGCCGATGATGCGAGGGTTAGGTCTGTCGCATAGGCGCTCGGGGTATTGCTGCCGACTGCCTTATATACCTTGTAACCGAGCGATGGCACTCCTTTGGCAATAAAGCTGATCTTAGCGGCGCCACCGCCGCCTTCATCGTTTTCAATTACTGTAACAGCAAGCTCTTCATTGCCGTCGAACACCTTTATGTAAGGATAATACGCGCCGAGATTGACAGACGTTGTCGTCTCGCCGTTTCTTGCCCAGGAAGACGGGTTATAAACGAACACCGGGACGCCTTCATCAACCGTGGTGTCAGCGCGGTAAGCCATCGCCAGCAGCGAGTTATCCTCGAGGTTCTTCATCAGGTTCCTGACCAGTTCCTGATGCATAAACGTCTGATAGTATACCCATGGGCCCGAGGAACCCGGGAGAACGTCGTGCATCTGGTTGGTGCAGATTCTGTACCAGGACTGGTAGACTTTATCGGATCCGTTGTTATCCAGAGCATTGACCCAAAAACCAAGCGTCGCGGCTTTCTCGGCGACCTCGGCAAGGATCTCGTTTTGTTTGTTGTATTTCTTGACGCGGGACCAGGAAGTGTATGTGCCGCGGTGATATGCCAGGTAGTTCTCGCCTCTATGCCTGTATACATGGGTCAGGCCCCACCCTGTGTTTGCCTGGGCGGAAGGTAAGCGCACATCGTCAAAGTAATCGCCGATAGTTGCTGCAACGCCGGAAGATGTGGTAGTCGAGGAACCGTTGCCGCCTCCGTTGCGGTTAACGTAGGCAAAACCATGGGTACCTGTGCCTGTGCCGGTGTTCGGACCGCCGCCATGGTCGCCGGAACCGTACATGGCGAGGGCGTACTTAATGCCGCTGTCAAAGTCATAGCTGTATGGCTCATCGTTGTACAATACAGTGCCGGAGCGGCGGAGCCGGTTGAATACGTTGTTGCTGTCGGATCCCGAGAATTGAGCGACGGAATACCCTGAGGTGTAGTCGTTTAGGCAGTTATAAGCCAGAACATCGGATCCGTCGATTGCTTCCCACCAGAAAAGGTCGGACTCGCGCCCTTTGGGGTCTTTGCCGCCATCAGTCTCAGCCCAAATGCCGGGGTCGAGGGCGCCGTTGCCGGGGTCTGTACGCCAGTTGAGCTTCGTGGCTACGAAAGACTGCATTCCGGTCTTCCTTATAAATTGCGGGAACTGGCCCGAGAAGCCAAAGACGTCCGGCACATAGGCGACCGTTGCCATCTTGCCGAAGAAATCAAGGAATATGTGCTGGGCATAAAGGCCATGACGCGCATAAGCCTCGCCGCCCGTCAGGTTAAGGTCTGGCTCGACAAATTGCCCGCCGGCTATGCCCCAGCGACCTTCCTCGATAAGCTGCGCTGTCTGATCCCAGAAATTCCTGTAGTTGCTGTCTGTGTGGGTGTCAGTGGAATAGTATTCCTTAAGCCACAGGTAGTGCGTCGCCGCAGACATAGTGAATTTCCAGTTTTGGGCAACGCCATTGGCACTTGTCAACGCGCCAATCTGCCTGTTCCAGGTATCGCGTATTATGCTCTCAGCTGTGTGTACGAAGGGCCAATGCCACGCGGTATCGGTATGTGCGTTTGCTATATAGTAAAACCGGTAGCTGGGGTCCGCCGTAACGGTTACCGCCATAGCTGAAACAGACGGCGCCATCATCGCAATCACAAGAAGTGCAATGACAAGCGCCTTTACAATTCTGTGTTTCTTCATTATAAACATCTCCTCCAAAATTAAAAATAGAAAAATTGCCGAACAAAACCAGTGCCTTTTCCGGCACTACTACAAACGTTTCATCCACACTAATCTAATCGAATCCATCCGCGACTAAGGCACAACCGTTCCCCCCCGAGAAGAACCACGAGAACCATGATGTTCTAATAGTGCAAAGCGCTAATACAGTCTGTCTTTATACGCAGATAGATTCCACGTACTGATAATATCAAAATATATAATAAACATCAAGATAATTCGAGCAAAAACACTCTAATTCGGGCTGCGGCTCTTACAGTTCACTGGGGGGTATCCGGAAATGTGTAATCCAGACTTCAGGATACAAAGCATCGCCGCCCGCAAAATAGATGGGGACGATTTCAGTACCATGTCAATGATTCTGCCATTTTCTTTAGCTCGCTCCAACTGTTTTCAGTCCCTGGGCGGGCAAATATATGCATATAGAGTGGATATTCTCCTTCACTAACCTTTATTAATGTATCGGCTTTTGTTTCAGCATCTATATTTTTTGTTTCTTGATCAAGATACCATTTTATGTTTTGCCCTAATATTTTACTATTCTCGCTTACCTTTCTATCATCCGCCGAAAAAGAGGGGTGTCCCCCGACATAAATGCCCATATACGGCTGCAACTCACCGGGTTTGACGATTTTTTGAACATAATATACATCAAAATCTATTCCGGAACTGAGAGTGAGAACATAATCCTGTTTTAATAATATGGTATATCCAGGCCATTTAATTGAACCGGTGCGTTGGGCCCGCTCAACTACCCTCCCGCCTTCGCTGATAGAGTTTATCATAGATTCGGCTGTTTCAATGCACCCATCTTTGTCACTGTTAAATGTTTCGTGCGTTGCGATAACAGCAGCATACACTAAAAGCCCGTCTTGGGTTTTAATAATCGCTTCCCTCACAGTAATGCCATCCGTTCCATCATATATATCTGGAATAAGCTGGACATTCTGAATCTTGCCGTTTGAATATGGTGATTTCAGTGTACCCTGACTTTCATATTGTGAAATAAGAATAGTTTGGGCGTCATTTTTCAGATTATCACTTGCCAGAATGAAAGGCTCATATAAATATAAGACAAGCTTCTTATTATATCTTTCTATAACAATTCGCGTATCTTCCTCGTTTGATGACCACGGACTCATAATACCATTTTGTATGGCTATATCCTGTGAAAACTCCGGCAGATATACTTGCAGGCGATTATTTATCAATGAAAACTTTTTTGTCGTGCGCGTACCAAACAAACCTGAGTAGATATCCGTATTTCTAGCCAATGTATCGACGCCAAACCATTTCTCATATATTTTCGTATAAGAACCGTCAGTAAACATATCACTTAACACTTTCTGCACAGCATCCCTAAGAGTCTTATCGTTTATACGGAATCCGACGCCCCACTCTTCAATATCATATTCGCCGTCTATAAGGCGGTATAGAGATGAGTCCTTTGTGATGTATTGAGCCGTAACCTTATCAGCTAAAACCGCATCAATCCCTCCTTTGCTTAAGGCGGAAACGGCGTCGTCAATTTTCGAATATCTTTGCTGTTTTGAGTTGACCCATAAACTGTCGCTACTGTTGTATTTATCGCGTCGTCCTTCGATCGCGCTATCGGTCTGGTAACCGATGGTTTTTCCCATAAGGTTTTGCTTGGAAAAGATATCCGAGTCGCTTTTAACAATGAATACCAACGGATTTGTTATGTATGGTTCTGAAAAAAGCATATTATCCATACGTTCGGGTGTTATTGTCAAGCCTGTCCAAATAGCGTCAATTTTATTTGCTTTTAACGCCGACTCCAAATCATCAAAACGCATTGGTGATATTTGTAAATCTACGCCTAATTCACTCGCTGCGATTTGGGACAAATCAATGCCAAAGCCCACACAATTACCGTATTCGTCTTTAAATGTGACAGGCGGAAAGGACTCATCAATTCCGACAACAAATTTACCATTAGCTTTCATTGTTTCAAGCGAGTCGTCTTCACTTTCCGTAGTAATGATAACAGAAAAGCTTTTTTCGTCCCAAACAACATTTGCATCAAAACTCTCTGCAACTGCCCTGATTGGAACTAATGCCCTTCCGTCTATGATACGGGGCGGGACATCCAATGTTATTATTTTGTCTTTTCCATTATTTGATGAAAGTACATCCTGAACAATATGCAACTCTGGGTTGCCGATTTGAAGCCAAATCCCTTTTGCGTCTTTGTTTGTCGCCAGAATTGTTTGCGAGCCTTCATACGCCCCATCGTTTAGCCAATGAACAGTTGTCCCCAGCTCTTCAAATATCTTACGCATCGGAACCATTGTCCTTCCACTGATAATTAATGGTTGGACATCAAATTCCAGCAGAACCCCGTCCAAATAGACTTTTACATCATTTTCATGGGCAATTGCCACCCCATTTAAGGCACCAACGAACAGAAATATTATCAGCAGTAATGCAGTAAGCTTTTTCATGCAAATTCTCCTCCTTGATTATAGTATACTAGCCGGTCACCTGGGATATCCCTTTAATCGAGGATATAGCCCAGTCATAATCTTTGGTGGTTACGATGCTGCCGCAGTATGGGCACTGGGCGCTGTAGTTGATGTTGAGCGGCGATGCGCAGTTCGGGCAGTTAATAGTACCGGCAGGCCTGTTCTGGACGTTTGTAACGTATCCGGAGCTTCTTATCAGGATGTATTCGTAGGTCATAAATTTCTCGGCGGTGTTGCTGCCTGATATGATCTGGCGTGTATTGTCGTCCACGGTGAAGTCGACTATGCGCGTACGCACGGTAGCGACCATGCAGTCGTTATTCTCCTGTTCGTACCAGCCGCGCAACTCCACGCTCAGCACAGCGATACGTTCGACATAGTTTGTCCGACGGTTCACGCGATAGCTTTCAAGCTGACGGTCAAACTGGGCATATGAGACGTCTGTAAAGTAAGGGCGCAGCGGTTCCATATTCTTTGCCGTCCAACAATTTTGCATCTGGACGTAGAGGTTGGATATCCTCTCGCAAAGCGCCGGTTCGCTGAACATCGGGTCCCTCTGGCGGTATTCGGCAATAGAGCGCAGCATTGAGGCACTGACTGCCGTAGCCCCGGCAGGGCGCGGCGCGCCGCTTGAGCCGCCTTTTTTACCCTTTTTAAGGAACGCATATATAACGACGCCAAAAACTACTATTCCAACAACAGCCAGTAAGGCGTCGTCCGATGAGTCGCCGGAAAAGTAACTTGAGCCATAGTCGGAATCAGAACTGTCCCAACTATCGCTTCCGCCGTAATCAGAGTCCCCGCTGAAGTCTCCAAAATCCGCAATTGCGTTTATTATACCAAAGCAGAAAACCACTATCAGAATCATTGACAGTATCAATAAAAGTTTCTTTCTATTCATAATTGATGACCATTCCTTTCTTAGGAGGTGTTCGAAAATAAACTTTACATCTTGCCTTGTCTTTTTGCCGCCATGCGGTGCGGTAAAACCTTGAAAGGCAGCAAGCATTCCTGCGGTTTTCCCACGCCGCCTGACGAC
>Ga0123356_10005088_pt1 | contig 13481 bp, 13 predicted proteins | sample TergutEmb28metaG_2_FD_92546 | JGI IMG/M metagenome (GOLD analysis project Ga0123356, IMG submission 92546) | Embiratermes neotenicus P3 segment gut microbial communities from Petit-Saut dam, French Guiana - Emb289 P3 | ecosystem: Host-associated > Arthropoda: Insects > Digestive system > Gut ... | reverse complement strand
TATACTTTTTCCAATCCAGCTTGTCCAACATCCGCCACCCTCGGACGCCATCCCTCGGCGGCCAGCGTGTCATCCTCAATAATCTAAATATAATACATTTTCAGCGGACATACAAGGGGTAGGCGGTTTATTCGTTTTTGTCCCGCAAACGACTAATCCTCATAGTGCCCCTTGCACGAGATTATAACCAAATTCTTCTCCTCATCACCGATATAAACAAGTCGGTTAGCGTCATCTATCCTACGGCTGCACTCTTTCCTGCCTTTTAGCGCCTCCGGCTTGCCGATTCCTTTCATGAAGCCGTCCCGTTGTATACTTTTGATTAACTCATTTATACGTTTTAGCGTTTTTTTGTCTTCCTGCTGCCACTCGGTGTACTCTCTAAACCCGTCCTCCGTGAATGTTACCCTCATCCCGCCATTTCCTCCAACTCATCCATCGTTTTGACCACGACCCTGCCCTCCGCGGCCTGCCGCGCAGACCGGTCGATTTTTTCGAGGTATTCGGCGTTTCTTTTCGCTTTTTCGAGTTCGTTGTAGTCTTTTTCGCTCAAAACGACCAAATTTTGATTTTTGGGCCGTGCGATGAGGATTCTTTCGCCTGCGTTTATGATTTCGCTGATGCGCTTGAAATCGTTGCGCAGGTCTACCGTTCTGAGTGCTAACATAGAAAGATACTCCTTTCTGTACATAATTATGTATGTATTTATGTATATAATATAGTACATATTCAGCAAAAAATCAATAGGAAAATAAAAAATATGCTCATTGCCCCTTAATTTTGTCTATTTAGGGCGAAAACGCCAGACGGTGTCTGGCGAATTGAGAGATGGCCGGAAAAGTCGAATTCCGCAAACCGTGTTTACAGAATTCAAAAATGGCACTAAATTCCTAAAAAGCCAAACACTGTTTGGCCAATTCTAGCACCAAAATTTGTTTTTCAGATACACTTGAATTTTTTCCTGAAAAATCGTATATTCAGTATGTTAGATAGAACCACATAGGCCAAACGAGGGAACTCAAATGCAGGAGACGAATCGGGTTGAATTCAAGCGCGGACTGGGTGACCGTTTTGAGCGGTCGGTCGTGTCGTTTTTGAATTACCCCGGCGGCGGCGAGATTCTCATAGGGGTGGATGATAACGGCAAGGTCGTTGGCGTAAGTGATGCGGACGCCGTACAGCGCCAAATCGCTGACCGGATTCGGAGTAATATCCGGCCGCAAACGCTCGGCTTGTTTGACATCGTTCTGACACAGATAGACGACAAAAACGTGATTCGCGTCATAGTGTCATGCGGGATGCAACGTCCGTATTATATTCGAAAGGTAGGAATGTCCGAGCTTGGCTGTTTTATCCGCACCGGCAGCTCGTCGCAACCGATGACCGAACAAATGATAGAGGAATTGCTTTCCAAGCGACAACAGATAACGCTGCAGACAATGCCTTCCCCGCGCCGTGATTTGACCTTCAAGCAGCTCTGCATCTATTATCAGGAAAAACACCTCGAACCAACCGAGTCGTTCATAGATAGCCTCGACCTGCGGCAGAGCAGCGGCGAATACAACTACGCCGCATACCTGCTTTCGGATGAGAACAATGTGTCGGTCAAGGTCGCGGTGTACAGCGGGACAGATAAAGTAGACCTCTTCGAAACGCGCGAGTACGGCCACCGCTGCCTGATTACCGCCGCGCAGCGGGTACTCGACCGCTTAGATTCCGAAAACCGCACATACGCAAAAATAACCGCCAAAAAACGCATCGAGCGTGAACGCGTGAACACTATCGCTCTCCGTGAGGCGGTCATAAACGCTATCGTCCACAACGACTACACAAAAGGCGTTCCGCTCGTTGAAATTTTCTCGGACAGAATCGTCATCACCTCATGCGGCGGCTTAGTAGCAGATTTGTCGGAGGAAGATTTCTTCAAATGCCGCTCTATGCCGCGCAACCGGGAGATCATGCGCGTGTTCCGCGATATGAAACTCGTCGAACAGATAGGGTCGGGAATGAGCCGGATACTGAAAGCCTACGAACGCTCTATTTTCGACATTTCGCCGACTTTTACGGTCGTGACTCTTGTTTTTGACGAGATAAATGCCGAAATTGGCATGATAAATCTCGAAAATGAGAAGATAAATGTCGAAAATGGCATGATAAATCCTGAAAATGAGAAGATAAATGCTAAAATTGGCATGATAAATCCTGAGATTGGCATAATAAATGACATAATAAATGACAGGATAAATCACGTAAAAACAGGTGAAAAACGCAGAAAAAGTACTGGTCGAGACAGGATAAATGGCACAATAAATGACAGGATAAAAATCATATTTGACATAATAAAAGCAAACCCGACCATAACCACCTCCGAGCTGGCAAAATTTACGGGAGAATCGCAACGATCCACCATGCGCAAATTGCAGGCATATCAGGATGCCGGACTCCTCCGCCGTGAGGGAGCACGGAAAAATGGGCGGTGGGTGGTGGTTTGATTGACGCGACAAACGTTATGTAAGGTTTTTCAAATGTTAATCTAACGACAGAGGTATTAAGATGGTGCAGTCAAAGGGGTTCGGGGTTGTTGCGTTAGGGTTGATGCTGGTGTTAGCGGGGTGCGGTGGTGAAAATGATAAAATGTTTACCGATTCGAGGGATAATCAAAATTATCGTACAGTAACTATAGGCAATACTACGTGGATGGCTCAGAATCTTAACTTCAAAATGGATGATAGCTGGTGCTATGACGAGGATGAGGCCAACTGTGCGCAGTATGGCAGGCTGTATATTTGGGATGCGGCTATGAATGCCTGTCCGTCGGGGTGGCGCTTGCCTGCTCGGAGTGATTGGGATAATATGCTTCAGGTCATTGGCGGAGTGCGGGATAGCGATGGCGACTATGATGAGATTGGTAAAAAGCTAAAGTCGAAAACCGGCTGGGATATTTGTTTTGATAAAGATTTAAATCATTTTAAATGCGATAATAACGGTACGGATAGTTTCGGTTTTTCGGCTCTGTCCGGCGGCGGCCGCGTTGCCAATGGGGTCTTCAAGGATGTCGGCACGCTTAGTTACTGGTGGAGCGCCACGGAGTTTGAGGCCGGCGGCGTGTGGAGCCGGTATATGTTCTCCGGCTTCGACTACGTATACGAGGGCGGCGCCAATAAGGGTTTAGGGCATTCTGTTCGCTGCGTTAAAAACGTGCGCCCGTAAGGCGCAATAAACACACAGTGCAAGGAGAAAAACATGATGTTAGATATACCAAACAGCCTCGTAAAGAAAATTCACGAGCGGACTATGTTCTACCTTAGGGACAAGATTTGCGCCATCCCGCACGGGTCTGGCAATGAGGAGAGGATCACCGCGTGGCTTGTTGAACTTGCGGGGGAGTTGGGGTTGGAGTGCAGGCGTGATGAGGCGGTTGTCAACGGGAAGCCGACTTATAACGTCGTCATCAAGAAGCCGGGAACCAAAGGATACGAGGATTTGCCTCCCGTCGTTTTGCAGTCGCATATTGATATGGTTTGTCAGAAGGCCGCTGATTCGGCGCATGATTTTGATAATGATCCAATTAGCGTTATCATATCGGATGATGGCAAGTACATGACTGCGAATGGTACTACGCTTGGCGCCGATAACGGCGTTGGCGCGGCTATTGCGCTTGCTGTTTTGGAGAGTAGTGATATCGCGCATCCGCCTATCGAGGCGCTGTTTACTACTGATGAAGAGGATGGGATGACCGGGGCTATCGCTTTGCCTGCGGATGGTTTTATCACCGGCAGGCGGTTGATAAATATAGACACCGAGGACGAGGGCGTGTTGTGCTGCGGGTGTGCGGGCGGGGTGAATGCTGTATTACGGTTGCCTGTCAGCTATGAGCCGATTCTTGATGGCAGTTCGCTGGTGCGGATTGATATTGCCGGGCTGAAGGGCGGGCATTCGGGGCTTGAGATTCATAATGGCCGCGGCAATGCGCATAAGTTGATGGCGCGGGCGCTGCGTGGGGTCAGGGATAGTTTTTCGTCTGTGCGGATTGCTGCGTTTACCGGCGGGGACAAGCGTAATGTTATTACGCGGCAGGCTAGTGTGGTTGTTGCGGTGGATGGTGGTTGTATTGATGGTGTTATCGCGGCGGTTGACAAACAGGGAAAAATCTTTGCGCATGAGTATGGTGGGATTGAAACCGATATCTCCTTAAAAGCAGAAGTCATTAAGGATGCTTCGATGAAGTCCGCCTTGTCAGTCGAATCAATGGATAGACTTATCGCTACGTTGATTACAATGCCCGACGGCGTACAGGCTATGCACGGCAAGGTTGCCGGACTTGTCGAAACATCGTGCAATGTTGGTATCGTCCGCCAAGAAAAGGATCATTACTATATCTGTTCGCTGATAAGAAGTTGCGTCCGTACAAAGAAACTATACGTCCTCGAACAGATGCGCCAGCTCGCGAAGCTTGTCAACGCGGATTTTTCGTTTGACAGCGATTATCCCGACTGGGAGCCGAATCCCGAGTCCGATCTTCTCGCGCGGTTCAAGCGTGCGTATGAAAGTGCGTTTCCGAGATCGAGGGATAAAGGGTTGCCGCATGTTGAGTCTGTTCACGCCGGCCTTGAGTGCGGATATTTTTCAGAGAAGTTTTCGGGGATGGACATGATATCCTGCGGCCCGACGATAACGGGCGCACACACGGTTGAGGAGAAGTTGGATATTGTTAGCACCGAGAAGGTTGTGAAGTTATTGTTGACGGTATTCGGGCAGATGGTTAGCAATACGTAGGGGCGTTACGTGTAACGCCCGCATTATCTCCCCGGCCCGCCCTGGCACTCTTCAAGTATCCCCAGCAGCCGCTCGTCAAGGAAGGTCAGCGCGCGCGTGCGGATATCGTCCGGTATCCCGTACCTCGCCTCGGCGATTCCTCCGGCGATTGCCGCCATTGTGTCTGAGTCGCCGCCGAGCGACACCGCGTTTCTCACAGCGTCTTCGAAGGATGTTGATTCTAAGAATGCTGCGATGGCCTGCGGTACCGAGTTCCGGCAGCTCGCGTCGAACTTGTAGTTGTCGCGTATGCCGTCTATCGTGAAGTCCATGGGGTAGTAGTTGGTGTCGACGTATTCGCGGATCTCGTCGGTGCTCTTTCCGGTTTTGGCGAGGAAGACGCAGGCGGCCGTCGCCTCCGCGCCCTTCAGCCCCTCCAAGTGGTTGTGCGTTACTTCGGTTACTTTGAGCGAGTAGAGTTTTGCCGCGTCTATCGTGTTCGCCGCGAAGCCGCATGGGGAGACGCGCATCGCCGCGCCGTTTCCGTAGCTGCCGTAGGGGCCCATCGTGTCTGAGAAGAGCCACTTGAAGAATATCTGCCCGTAGCCGCACATCGGGTACTGCCGCCCTATGTCGCGCATGTGCCGGGTCGTGAGGTCGTTGAGCTTGCTGTGATCCCCCCGCGAGTCTAAGAGGGCTTTCGCGATGGCGAGCGTCATCACGGTGTCGTCGGTGAATTCGCAGCCGGTGGCGAAGAAGTCGAAGTTTTTGGTCTTCGCGTCGCAGAACTCGAAGCGCGAGCCAACGATGTCCCCAATTATTGCGCCGAGCATGGCAAGAGACTCCTGTTCGGGTTTTTCGGTTCGTGGGGCCGTAATACCCCCATTAAGTATAATATAATATGTAACACGGCAAAGAGGTAATTACGTCATTAATAAAAAATATCAATCGCCTGCTTTGAAATTGTAGACGGGCTTTATCCGCATAATAATATCCGCCGTCGGGCCGATGTTTCTGACTATCGAGTCCATGGTTTTGTACGCCATGGGCGCCTCGTCGAGCGTGTCCTTGTTGACGGATGTGGTGAATACGCCCGCCATCTCGGCCTTGTACTCGTCCATAGACAGCGCCTTGAACGCGGCGGCGCGGCTCATTATGCGGCCGGCGCCGTGGGGGGCCGACTGGTTCCAGTCGTCGTTGCCCTTGCCCACGCAGATCAGGCTGCCGTCGCGCATGTTGATGGGTATCAGCAGCTTCTCCCCGCGCTTCGCCGATACCGCTCCCTTCCGCAGTATCATGCTGTCGGTATCTATGTAGTTGTGGATGGTGGTAAACTCGTCCCGCTTCGTCAACCCCATCCGCGTAACTATCACGTCGACCATCGCCTTGCGGTTGAGCGAGGCGAAGCGCTGGATGATCTTCATGTCGTGGATGTAGTCGTCAAACGACTTGCCGGTGAGGTACGTAAGGTCCTTGGGGATGCTGACGTCCCGCGCCCCCTCGCCCTTCATGCGCGCGACGGTCTCCCCAATCTCCTTATTGCGGCCCTGCGCCTTCAGCGACTCTATGACCTCGTCGACCTGCTTCTTTGAATTGCCCTGCAGCTGGCGAAGCGCCTCTTTCTGATAGTACTCGGCGGTCTCCTTGCCGATGTGGCGGCTGCCGGAGTGGACAACAAGAAACAGCGTGCCATCGTCGGCCCTGTCGACCTCTATAAAATGGTTCCCGCCGCCAAGCGTGCCAATGCTGCGCCGCGCGCGGTTGATGCCCATGTGCATCATGCACTGCAGCCGCGTCAGGTCTATCTCGGAGTTCAGCTCGTGGTTGTCTTTACGGATGCTGCGGCCTGCAGGGATGAACCGGCGGATGTTGTCGTCCAACTTCTTAAAGTCTATCTCCCGCTCCTCAAGCTCAACCGTCTCCATCCCGCACCCGATGTCAACTCCCACCATCCCCGGCACAATCTTGCTGGTGATGGTCATGGTAGTCCCGATGGTGCACCCCATCCCCGCGTGGACGTCCGGCATTATCCGTATCTTGCTGTCCGCAAACTCCGCCTGATCGCAGACAGTGCGAATCTGTTCAGCCGCGGAGCCCTCCAAATCATCACAGAAACACTTGGCGGTGTTGTGCCTGCCCTTGATTTCTATCATGGCTATTGCCCCTCCCTCTCTTTATGATATAATATAATATCCCGCCGTCCCCGGTATACGGTTTGGCGAGTTTTATCCCATTATACCATAAAAAACCCGCCCCGTGGTCGCCTGCCAGGCGACATTTTTTGTTTTTGTGGGGATTGATTTTGCAATAATGCCGGCCAAACAAACATTAATCTACGGAGCTGCCCCTGGCCGGCGGTGGATGATGGCGGAAATTTTTTGGGATTGGGTGCAAAATTATTGACATGCAGACCGCGATAATGGTATATTTATAGTATAATATGGAGGGTACCATGCAAGCAAATACCGAAAAGAGCGGATTGGACAAGGAAACAAGGAACCGAATGAGGTTTACCTGCTTTATTATTCCTATGTTCGGGGAAGCGTTTAAGATGGATAAGCGCGAGGCGTACCTCTATATGAAGAAGTACGGCGGCCTTGACTACTTGCGTGAGCACTGGTGGGCGATGCATACGGATAATCCGGATCATGTGGTTCTTGACATATTTGAGATGTGTAAAGTAAACGGCGGGTATTTGGTATGATCGTTTTCCACGGCGGTTTAGAGGAAATAGTAAAAATTGATTTGTCTAAGGCTATACCGCATAAGGATTTTGGGAAAGGATTTTATACCACAAAAATCCGCGAACAGGCGGAAGTATGGGCACGCCGAAGGGGTAAGCGTAGCGGTACGCAGGGCTTTGTTTCCGTCTTTAAGTTCTACGAAGTCGCCTTTGAACATCCAGACTACAAAACATTGAGATTTCCAGGGTACTCTAAAGAATGGTTTGATTTCGTCCTAAGCAACAGAGATAAGAATACTGTGCTTCCTGTCCACGACTACGATATAGTAGAAGGCCCGGTTGCTGATGACGATGTTTATAGGAGAATAGATCATTATTTGGACGGAAAGATATCAAAAGAAACATTTTTCGCGGATTTAGCGCAATTCCCGGACTCTCACCAAATCTGCTTTTGCACGGTAAAATCCTTGAGCATGATAGAACGGATGGATTCAAGGTCAACCCTCTATCAAATCAAAAATACAGGCATGACCCTCGTGGAAAATCTTGCCGACGACTACAAATTGGCAGAGCCGGACTCGGAAGACCTGTACTTCACAAGCGATACCTACGCGAAACTGGCCGACGAAAGCACTAAACTGTACGAGAAACCGTGGGAAGAGATATACGAAATGCTCAAAAAAGAAAAAGGACTTTGAAAACGGACTGCTATTGACATCCCGACCGCGATAATATAAATTTATATCACAGGACAATTTAGTCCTTTGGGTCATTAATGTCCCTTGATAGCTTGTTAATTCAAACAATTTTGAACCGGAGATACGGGCTTTATATGCTTTTTACAACCACGCAGTTTTTCGCATTTTTGACCGCGCTTTTTACCGCCTGCGCCACAACAGCGTACCGCGAGGACGCGTGGTCTTCTGTCTTGACAAAATCATCTGATAAAGTTTGCAACAAAGACCACATAAACCCTTGTAAGTCAATAGGTTACGCATTGCCCCCCCCCCCACACATTTTTTAGAAGACCCTTTAAAGGCCCATACAGGCCCCGCAAATCCATAAATAACAGCAATGGATACATTTTGGTATCCCCAAAAACAAACGCGCGCAGAGTCCCTTTATTCGCGGTATATGGCCATATCCCTATCCCCCAAACGAAAATTCTTAGTTTTTTCACATATCAACAATTCAAACCAACGGAGGTTGTTTTATGAGTAGGACGATGTTTAATGCGCAGTGTGGTACAGGAAGGCGTGCATTTTTGGGAGTTATGTGTGTCGCGATGGCCGCAATGTTGATGTTTGGCGGTTGCGTGGCGGATGATAACCCGTCTACACCAAAAGATGGCGATGGGCAGACTATCGATGGTGATTATGCTTACACCGGCAGAACAGTAAAAATTGGTAGTTTGACGTGGATGGCTGAAAACCTTAATCGTGTAACAGATAATAGTTGGTGTTATGATAATATCGCTTCCAATTGTGTGAGGTACGGCAGGTTGTATACTTGGGATGCCGCAATGAGCGCTTGTCCGGCTGGGTGGCGGTTGCCTGATCGGGAGGATTGGGATGATTTACTTGCTGCTGTCGATAATCCGACATGTACAAAATTAAAATCAAGAGCGCCGGATTGGAACGGTACGGATGATTTTGGTTTTTCAGCCTTGCCGGGCGGTTACCGTTACGCGGATGGCAGTTTCGATTATTTTGGTACGGGTAGCGGTTGGTGGTCTACCGCAGAATGGCAGGCAAATGTCGACGATGCACGGTATCTGTATATGAGTTCGAGTTGCGCTAACACAGCCTGGTACAACGACAATAAGAACTCTGGTTTTTCGGTGCGTTGCGTTCAGTAAGTACGCTATTTTAGCGCATGCGATATTTGTATTGTGGTGTGGACGCATCCTTTCGTGATGCGTCCATTATCGCTGTCCTACCGAACCGATAAATTAATCCTTCTCTTTGAGCAATGCATCGTTATTAAGCGCTTTAAAGGAAATTGCCTTGGGCCGATTGACATCCCGCACCACAATCCCCTCCTTGTCAAGCCCGCTCGGATACTTGCCCTTAGCCTTTTCCAACAGCGTTTCTAATGAGTACGCAAAGCTGTCCCCGCGCTCTTCCAACGGTACAACCGCGACCCCAAGGCCGGCGCATACCTCGCACGCCTTGTCGTAGGGGAGCTGCTCGCGCGTGTCCATATCTACCACGTCGAACACGTACCACTCGAGCCCGGGCAGCCTCAACTTGTTCCTCTGCACCCCGGGGCCGCAGATCTCGCCTATCAGCATGATACTTTTACCGAGCGATACAAGCTTTTCCTTCAGCCCGTACTTGTAAACCGGCATCCAGTACAGCGCGTCCGCCTCGTCCATGATCTCCTTGTTCCGGCTGCAGCACCCGACCTTGCCGTCTATGCAGTAGACGGTCCCCGACGTGCCGTCCATCTTCGTGGTGATGTAGTACGGCCTGCCGGCAAGACGCTCGAGCAGATCCATCGCCGACTGGATCCGTATCTCGTCTGACGTGGGCATCCCGTGCGGCCGCGAGCCGATGATCGTCCCGCCAGCGGTCGCGGTTTCGGGGATGTACCACTTTCTCACGCCGAGCCTCTCGGTAACGTCGTCGCCCACGCCCGCGCTGCCAAGCTCCGGAAAAAGCGCCCGCGGCAAAATCAACCCCTGCGACAGCTGTCCGCGCAGCTTAACCGTGCGGATGCGGAACCCCACGCCGTTGTCGGCGTTCTCCCGAAACGAAGACCCCCGCAGAAACTCGTACCGCGCCTCCACCGGCAGAAAGCTGTCTACCTCGAAATAGACCCCCTGCTCGCCCTCCCGAAACTCACCCTTCTTAACCACGCACTGCCACCCCATGATGTGCGCAACCTCAAGAAAGTCCGACTCCGGGATGCCCGAGATCTTCCCAACCGTCTGAACAGTAGCCAAACACCGCACCATGCCACCCTCCATCTCTTTAAAGTATAATATAATATCCCGCCGTCCCCGGTATGCGGTTTGGCGAGCTTTATCCCATTATACCATAAAAAACCCGCCCCGTGGTCGCCTGTCAGGCGACATTTTTTGTTTTTTTGGGGATTGATTTTGCAAAAACGTTGGCCAAAACGTAATTTATAATTTTTTAAAGGCACTTTGGGATTATGTGTCTGCGAGGGTAACTCTGGGCACTGCACCATTTCTAAGGGACAAGCGGCAGCGTGCCGGCGCGTGTGGGAGGGCAGAACCCGTAGTTTAACAACTCGGCCGCGAAAGGATTCGCATCTGCAACCTGCTCGCTGTCGGGCGATTTCTCCCGAAAACCTTGACATCTCAGCCGCGATAATGTAATTTTATATCATAGGACAATTTAGTCCTTTGGGTCATTAATGTCCCTTGATAACTTGTTAATTCAGACAATTTTGGATCGGAGATACGGGCGTTTTACGGCCATAACCCCATCCCCAAGAACAGGACTTTATAGATGACGAAGAAACTGCTGCCGTTTCTGCTTGTACTCTTTTGCACCGCAATCTCCGCCCTTGCCCAAACCGCAAGGATTCCGGTAAAAAACGTAGCCGTAATAGAAACTCAAATAGATGTGCGCTCTGCAGCGGCAAGTGTGATTAGCAGCGGCGAGGTAGGGGTAATAACCAACCAAATACGTAGCGAAGCCGTTAATAACCTGCCAAGGAACAGATTTAATGTCATGACGTCCGAAACCGTACAGTCGATGGGCGCGGCGGTACTGGAAGAGTGCGCTGAAGAGAACTGTGTGATTGCGCTGGGAAGCAAGATAGGCGCGGATTATATCGTACGCGCGGTAATAGGCACTTTCGGGGATAATTTAACGGTGTCGATAGAGATGTACGAAACCGAGTATGGGATGCTTGTGGCTACTGACTCCCGGGTTCGTAGCGCGGATCTGAATGAGCTTTTGGAAAAAACTATGGCGGCTTGCGCGGTAATGTATAAAAGATTTTTGGAAACCTCCGGTTCGCCGGCAGCTCCGCAAGTGGTGTTAACGCGTGTGCCGGAAAGAGGGGGGCAGAAGAGCGCGGGGAGGGGTTATGATTCATACTTTGCTGTGAGATGGATGCCGGTGGTGGTGGCGGAGGCTGTTAGATGGTCGATGTTGGGGACGGAGATGCAGATGCAGCCTGACTTGTTTAGGCCTTTTTCCTTTAATTTGGAAACCGGTCTGGTTTGGGGAAAGGGGACATTTTTGGGAATAGATGTTGGTGGTGGAGGATATGATAATCATTCTCGTAATGATATGGGTGTTCTCGGTTTGAATTTTGGTAGTGCCTACGAGATGTCGTCCGAATTAAAATTCGTTTACGGCGTTTACGGAGGTGTGTGGTACGATTTTTATGAACGTTATGGTTCTGGTAATACTACAAGATACTATTATTTTGGTCCATTCGCCCGCCTGCGCTGGAATTACCTCGAACTCTACAACCGCCTCCTCATCGGCAACGGCGTCTGCTACCAAGCAGGCATCGGCCTGTATTTCGAAGGTTCAAAGAGGCATCGTCAATAGAAGATAACTACTTCTTATTCTCCGCCACAAACTCAAACGCGTCGATGACCCACCACGGGTCCATGGCGCTGGTGTATCTCATGCCTTCGATGAAGTACGTGGGGATGTGCGTTACCCCGTTTCTTTCGCCTTCGGCGGTTGACGCTTCTACGCGCTTTAGCAGATCGGGGTTTTCCATGGCTGCGGTGAAGCGCTGCCTGTCGAGGTACATTCTGTCGGCGGTGGCGTATATTGTTCCTTCGTCAACGCGTCCGCCCGCGTTTGCCAGCTCGAGCATGAAGTCTGTGAAACGGCCCATTTCGTGCGCGGCGGCCAGCGCTCTGTTTTGTGCGGTGGGCCCGAAGGGTTTGGACACGATTTTCACTTTGCCTTTCAGGCGGCCCGCGGTTACTTCATGGTGGAGTATCTTGAAGTGGGTCTTGCACATCGGGCATGTTGCCGAGAAGTACTTTATTACGGTTGTGGGGGCGTTGCGGTCGCCGATTACCGGCCATCCCTGCGGGTCGGCGGTGAAGCGTTTTGTGTCTGTGAACATGGCGTAGCGCCCGTGCAGCATTTCCGTTATTTTATCTTCGGTGATTCTTCTCATGCGCCCGAGGCTGTCTAACCAGTCTACGAAACTGACGAGCCGGGGTGCGATGGTGCAGTTGGGTTTTTGTTTTGCGCACGTTTCGAGTTCGGATGCGCAGCAAGGTTCGATCCTGAAGCTCTTTTTTAGCGAGTCGGCGAATCCCACCCGTGTTTCCGGCGGCTGCTGGCTGTGGGCGCAGGATGGGGAGTGGACGTGGGCGTCCGCCGGGGCTGCTGCCGGCGGCGGTATTTGGGCGATTGCCGGAGCCGGTGCCGAAGCGGGGGCCGAGGCAGGTGCGGGCGACGGCGGGTTTTTCGGGGCGGCGGCGTATATAATGGCAGACAGCGCGGCCAGTATCGACAGGACTATCACTATCATTTTAAAGCGTTTGGGCTTCTTTTTCATATCGTTACGAAGATCCTTTTTGGGGTATGAATTGACGGGGATATCGTCATCTCCTTAAATATAATATATGTTATGGGCGGTATCAATACCAAATAGTCGTTTTGTCTGCCTAAATTTAAAGCGGTGGTTTGTGTCAAAGTAGATGCTTTTTCGATTGGCATATATTATATTCCGTCATCTATCCCCAGCGGGGTACCAACAACTCAACGGAACGGAAGCGGTTGCGCGTATTTATGGCAGAGCACACTAATTACATTGGAAAGACGCATTTTCGGGACTACGTGGGTGGGTTGCCGCACCAGTGGATCTTTGACCACCTCATTGCCGGCGCCGGCGGGGCGCGGCGGATACTGTCTTCGGCCATGATTAAGGAGGCAGTGGCGAAGTTTGCCTGCAAAACCTCGCTTTCGGCGCGTTTCAGGGGGTTGGAGCCGGATTTGCGGCTCAGGTGCGCGCGGGTTTACCTTATGGGGGGGAGCGGGCTGGGGCTCGAGGACCCTTCCGTTTATGCGGAGGATCCGCTTTTGCC
>Ga0123356_10005087_pt1 | contig 13481 bp, 10 predicted proteins | sample TergutEmb28metaG_2_FD_92546 | JGI IMG/M metagenome (GOLD analysis project Ga0123356, IMG submission 92546) | Embiratermes neotenicus P3 segment gut microbial communities from Petit-Saut dam, French Guiana - Emb289 P3 | ecosystem: Host-associated > Arthropoda: Insects > Digestive system > Gut ... | reverse complement strand
GTGCAGATACGCCCGAATCACACCCCTGCCCGAGGGTCTCGGGTTCGATCAATCATTGAGCTGGTACCGCCGCCATCTCACGCAGCACAGTCGGCTGACAAGCACCGTCCTCTGGTGGTACGCGCTGCCGCTCGCACTCGGGCCGATCACGCTCGGTCTGGGAATGGCGTTGCAAGCCCCCGATCCCTGGCCCGCGCTGTGCAGGGTCGTGGCCAGTCAGGCGATTTGCATGGCATTGGTCGTCTGGGTGAACAACCGCGCCCACGCCAAGTCGCAGCGGCGGATCAGCCAGCTCACCAAGCTAAAGGAGGGATCATGAGCTCACAAAAATCTCCGCTCTTTCTTTCCGTTCTGCTTCTGTGTCTGCTGATGAGCGGCCTGGGATCACACACCGTTCAGGCGCAACCCGCACAGACGCAGCCCGCACAGGCTGTGAAGGGGAATTTTTCCGGCACGCTGGCGGGACAGCTTCCCCTTAAGCTGCATATTGTTGCCGCGCCCGATGGCTCACTGAGCGGCACGATCGACAGCCCCAATCAGGGTGCCATCGGCTTGGCCTGCGGCGATTTCCTGCTGGAGGGAGAGACGCTCTCATTCAAGGTTCCCTCGGTGTCAGGCAGCTGGACCGGAAAGATCGCTGACGGGGGAGCGACGCTCCAGGGAACCTGGACACAGGGCGCTCCCCTGCCGCTCACGTTCACCCGCGACATCATTCCTGCCGCCAAGCCATCGCCGGTTGACGGCATCTGGCTCGGGACGCTCGTCGCAGGTCCCCAGTCTTTGCGAATTCAGCTCACGGTGAAGAGTGATGCGGCTGGCCACGAGCTGTGTACGCTGGACAGCCTTGACCAGGGTGCTTTCGGCCTGCCGTGTTCGAATATCGTGTACTCGGAGCAGAGCTTCTCCTTCGAGATACCGGTGGTGAATGGGCGATGGGCCGGCAAGCTATCCGCCGAGGGCCGATCGCTCTCGGGCAGCTGGACTCAGGGTATGACGTTCCCCCTGGATTTCGCGCGGCAGGAGAAAGCCATTGCACCACCGCCGGTGCCGCCTGCGACTTACTCCCCAGCGATCGCCCCAGTACACGCCGCGGAAATGCAGGTCGCCCTCGATCGTGACTTCGAGAAAGCCTTGAAGAGCGGAGCGCTCGCGCCCGAGACCGCAGTCGGCGTGACAATCGGCGTGCTGCGTGACGGCGTGCACCGCGTATTCTCCTACGGAACGGCTCGGCCCGACTCGATCTTTGAGATCGGTTCGGTCAGCAAGACCTTCACCGGGTTGATTCTCGCGCAGATGATCGAGCAGGGGAAAGTCCAGCTCGATCTGCCGGTGCGCGAGCTGCTACCCGCAGGCACCGTGGCCAAGCCGCCGGGGCGTGAGATCTCCCTGCTGGACCTCGTCACCCAGCACTCGGGCCTGCCGCGCCTGCCGGACAATCTCGACGTTTCCGACACGGTCAATCCCTACGCCCAGTATCGAGCGGCCGACCTGTACCACTTCGTCGCGCAGCACGGCGTTGCCGTACCTAAAAATGCGCCCTTCCTGTACAGCAATCTTGGTGTCGGACTCCTCGGACAGGCCCTCGCCAATCGTGCCGGCCTCTCCTACGCGCAGCTCCTCGAGCAGGAGGTCACCAGCCCGCTGGAGCTCAAGGACACGGTCGTATCGCTGACTACAGAGCAGCAGTCACGGTTCATCCAGGGGTACACGCCCGAGCACCGGCAAGCTCATGCCTGGGACATCGATGCGCTCGCCGGGGCAGGTGCGATCCGCTCGACTGCCGGCGACCTCCTGACCTATCTGCAAGCCCAGCTGCACCCGCAACAAGTGCCTACCGGGAAGAGCCCCAGCGCGCGCACCTTGACCAAGGCGATCGACCTGTCCCACGAGCTACGGCAGACGGCTGGTCCCGGCATGCACATAGCCTTTACATGGCTACACGAGGACGCAAGCGGCACGTACTGGCACAACGGCGCAACAGGCGGTTACAGCAGCTTCGTATTCTTCAACCCGCAGGGGGACTATGCGGCCGTCGTGCTTGTGAACGTTACCGCCGGGCCCCACGGAAGCCTCGCCGACCTCATCGGCCAGCACATCGGCCAGCGATTCGCGGGCAAGCCCGCCATCGACCTGTGAGGCGAAGTCCGCTCAACTCCACTGCCATCACAACCGACGTTGGGTGAAGGCCCGATGGCTGCTGGCGAACTCGTTCTACGCCAAGGCGCTGCGGTGCGGCCAGTTGCTCACGACCAGGTGCCTGTGTCATCCACGCCCGGGCCTCTGACGCGCCACGCCGCGTCGGTCTTGTCGCATCACATTGTCCATGGATGAGTTCAAGCCCAGACAGGTCGAGAAGCCGTTTCTCAGTCGCTGGGTGGGAACGACGTTCCGCTTGCTCCTTGGTTGCCCCGTGACGTTTGGCGTAGCGATTGCGCTGCTCGCAACGGCCTATCTGCTCGCCACGGAGATCCTGCGGACCCGTCTCGTCGATGCCGGCGCGACCATCGTTGTCGGGATGCTCCTGCTCCCCGCTCTATGGATCGCCCTGAGTTTGCTGGCGCGACAGTCCGATCGGCCTATGGGGCGCTCGGAGCTGCTGCAGCATCTGGCGGCGGGACGCCTCTGGGCTGGCGGTCTCCTCCCTGGCTGCCTGGCTGCGGCCCTGAGCTGGCTCGTGCACTGGGCCCTATCGGGGAGCCCGGCGATCGCCGACCTTGTCGGCTGCAATATCTGGAATACCCTGCTCCTCGTCCTGCCGCTGGGTGTGTGCTACTTCCCATTGATGGCTCTTGCACCCGGCCTGTCGATCCTCGATGCGTGCCAGCTCTCCAAGACAGCGTCACGCATGAACGGCGAGTGGGTGATCGTCATGTTTGTCGCCACACTGTCGCTGGTAGCAGATGGGCTTGCGCGGGCGCTGCCTCTGGCCGGGATTGTCACGGCAGCGTTCCTCGTCTTCGTCGGAGTCTTTAACTACGTGGCTTACCGCGACATCTTCGAGAGACGGCTGGAATACGCAGCTCAGCCTGTCTTCGCCCCGCAGCTGCGCGTGCCGGCACCCAGGCGCCGACCTCTCTACCCGTGAATCGCGATCTTCCCGGCGCGGTGACGCCGCCGTACTTCGCGAACTTCGTGCCACACGGGAAATTTCATCCTGTTATGGCCAGTCGATGTGACCGGCTGGCGCACCGGTGGTGCTCCCGCTTCGACGTAGTGACGCAAGTCCTCCGTAGATTCGTCTGGTATCTTGGCTCTGGAACGCCAGCGCGAGGACAATCACAGTGATCGCGGCATCGGGGCTATTGGTCCTCTGGTCGAGCTTCAAGCCACTTGCGGCGATCGAGATTCTGAGGAGCCTTCACGCACAATTGCCGTGGTGTAACCGTCGGACGTCAGAGCGCAGCGCAAGCGGTCGCCCCATCCTCGTAACAGCCCATCCGAGTGCAATGCAGGGCGCCGGCAGGCCGTCGAACCACGCTGACTAGCTCTTGCCGGCGCCTATTCAGCACTACTTTGCAAAGTAGGCGGAACTATCAACATCGGCGATGAGGCCCGGCTGTTGCGGCGTCCAACCGAGCAACGCTCGGGTCCGCTGGCTTGAGGTCGGAACATCGAATCCCGCGAACGCGGCAAACCACCCGAAATGCTCCGCCGCTTCTTCAGACGTCTTCGAGACGACTGGGATGTTCAGGCGCCGACCGATCACCTCGGCGATCTCCTTGAAGGGCACGCCCTCGTCGGCAACAGCATTGAAGGGTCCACCTTGCGCGCCACGCTCGAGCGCCAGCCGGAAGACGCGGGCGGCGTCGAGGCGATGCACAGCGGGCCAGCGGTTTGAGCCATCGCCAATATAGGCCGAGATACCCTTTTCCCGCGCCAGGCCAATCAGGGTCGGCACAAAGCCATGATCGCCGTGACCATGCACCGTGACGGGAAGCCGGACGGTCGCGGCGCGCACACCCCGCGCCGCCAACGAAATGGTCGTTGCTTCCGAGGCGCGCGGATAAGCGTCGGACGTGGGCATGGGAGGATCGTCCTCGGTCCCGATGCGTCCCGGCGCAAACCCGATCCCCGAGGTAACAAGCAAGGGACGATCCGAGCCTTCGAGCACGCTGCCGAGCGTCTCGATGGCGCGCCTGTCGTCCGCGCAGTTCTGCGCGAACTTGGAGAAGTCGTGGTTGAAGGCCGTGTGGATGACACCGTCCGCTTGGGCGGCGCCTTCCTTGAGGCGGTCCAGATCCTGGATCGAGCCGCGAATGACGGTTGCACCGGCGGCAGCAAGGGCCGCTGCCTTCCCGTCCGAGCGACAGAGGCCGAGCACTTGATGGCCGGCGGCGATCAAGTCATTCACAACGACCGAGCCAACCCAGCCGGTCGCGCCAGTAACAAACACACGCATGGTCAAGGTCTCCTAGTTTCTATGAAGTGGCTGCTCACGTGGCCCAGCGCCTGAATCCTTCGATCGCCGGGTGGCTTCGCTTGAGGCTCTGCCGCGTCTATCCACGGTCGAGCAGCGCGCGACATCGATGACCTCATCCGAAGGAAGCACGATCGCCTCGAGCTCCGGCATGAGCACGTCTCCAAATGGCACGTCAATCTCCGCCCATTACGCATCCTGGTAAAGCAGGGACATTATCCTAGTAAAGCGCCTACCAGCCTTGCAGGTGCAACCGGAGGACTATCGGGCGCGAGCACGGACAGTTTGCTCTGGTACCGGCGCTGCGTGCCTCAAGAATGCAGAACCCGATGCCATCGGAGGGGCCACGGTCGGACGTCGCCGAGCACCCGACTGCCCTTCACTTCACGCTGGAAAGTTCACCGTTCTCGACGAGATCGAGTACATCCGCAACGAAGGCGCCACTACCGTGACGCGGCCACCAAACGGCCCGGAGCGCCCGGGCACATCGGCGGGGCGATAGCCGTAGACGTCAGGTAGCACCCACGCGCTTCCAAGACAACCGTGATCGCAACGAAGACGGACTGGCTGTCAACGATGCGGCGTACGCCGTCCTCGCGGCTCACGACGCGCCGCAGTCACTGTGGCCAAGTTGCCATGGCCGTTTATTTGTCATACAATGTATGATAAATGGTCCCTCGGACACGCTCGGCCAGCTCGAGCAACTTTTGCGGAGTGACCAATCGCGCGACGCGCCGTTGAGATCAAATTGACAAGCTGGTGAACGAGGGGAACGCAACGCATGCAGGCGACCGCAATGGCTGCTGACACAGCTCGTTGTTGCCAAGGCTACTGGCGGTGGGACGAGTCACTGAACACTGCCTGCCAGATCTTCCATGAATGAGGCCCCAGAAACGTCGTCCAACGCCCAATCCTGGCGTCAACTCAACTCTCACTCCAAGGGTTAACTGCTTTGACCGACGGCTTGAAGTCATCGACGTTTCTGCTCACGACAGCGAGCTGATGCACCTGCGCTGTTGCTGCGATCATGGCGTCCATAGCATGGATTGGCCGTCCCAGACGTTCGCGCTCCGCTACGATGGCGCCACAAGCGTCAGCGACGACTTGATCGACGGACAGAATGCGCCCCTCGAAGCGAAGCGGCAGGGCCTCCTTGAGCCACGAGTCGAGCCGAGTCCTGCGCTTGCTGGCTGCGAGGCGATTCACGCTGTGGCGGAGCTCAGCAAGGGTGACCACACTCAAGAACACAAGATCTTCGTCTGCTTGACCAAGCCACTCGAGCACCCCTGCATCCGGCCGAGGTCGTGTCCATTCAGAGACGACGTTCGTGTCGAGCAGGAAGCTCACAGCTCGGGGCTGCGCAAGCTGTCCTTGCTGCGCCGAAGCTCCAGACCCGAGTCACGAAGAGGCGACGCCGCGAAAAACTCGGCGAGAGTGCCGGTGCGCTTGGTCCTTCGCTCCCACTCCTCGGCAGCGACGATCACAACGGCACGCTGCCCGCTGCGGGTGACGACTTGCGGCCCTTGCGACAGCGCCTTGTCGATTACTTCGCTGAGCTTCGCTTTTGCCTCAGCTACAGTCCACGTCCGGTGTTCCATCGATTCCCCTGCCTGACCAATCTAGTCATAATAGTCATGCCCGGCGTCACCATCAAGATTCTGGCTTCGCGACTCGAGGTATACGACGGAATCGCTCATAGGCGGCCGGCTCGTGCCGCAAGCTCTCGATCAACCGTCGCAGCATCTCGCCCCTGCACACCCGCGCCAGAGGGCTACGGAGCGGCACTGCCTTCTGGAGGCAACACCCTTGTGAGCTCCATGAGTGGCTGTTTGAGCGGAACCTGGACGACATTCCAACCAGCGGGCGAGCACCGGCTAACTACACAGACGATCCCGACACTCGTACGTCTGATGTGACGCGAGAATCCGAGGAGTGAGACCCTTGGCTATAAAGCCCCGTACGATCCTGCGCATAGCCGCCTTGATGGTCGTCGCTGCTTTGCTGGCATGGCAGCACTTCGGCAGACACGCTGGGCGCACAGGCGGGCAAAGCGCCGTGTCCGTCACGTTGCCGACAGCGGCCTCTATCGCTCCCCCGATGAAACCGCCGCCGCCGCGCCACTGGCAGCTCGGCACACTGAAGCTCGCATCGTGCGAGCTCTCGCATCTCAACAGTGGCGCGACCACGGCGGCGTGGTGCACGGAGTTCGACGTCCCTGAAAACCCCGACGAACCGGGCGCCCGGCACATCGGACTGCACCTGGCCGTGGTTCGCAGCGAGGCTGAGAGGCCCGACGCCGACATCGTGGTCATGCTGGCCGGCGGCCCCGGCGAGGCGGCCACCGAAGCCTTCGCCGACACGGCCCTGTACGCGGGCCTGCTCAAGCACCACCAGGTCCTGCTCCTCGACCAGCGCGGCACAGGCCGCTCGAACCCGCTGAGCTGCGAGAAGACCGCCAAGGCCGTGCGAGCGCAAGGGTCCGGCAGCGAGCTGCCCGATCCGCAGGAGACCCGCAAGCGAGTCGCCAGCTGTCTGGCCGAGGTTCAGACCAAGGCCGATCCACGCTACTACACCACGACCATCGCGGTCGGCGACCTGGAGAAGGTGCGCCTGGCGCTCGGCGCACCCCGTTTCGACTTGATCGGCGGCTCCTACGGCACTCGCGTCGCGCAGCAGTACCTGATGCGCCATCCAGAGGGTGTACGCAGCGTCGTGCTCGATTCACCGGCGCCCAATCAGCTGATCCTGGGCCAAGGATTCGCGGCCAACCTGGAGTCGGCACTGAAGCGAAACTTCGCCGACTGCATCGCCGCCCCGGCCTGCAAGCAAGCGTACGGCGATCCGATGCGCACACTCTACAAGCTGCGCGATGCGCTGCGCGCGAATCCGCACGAGGTCACATTCCGCGATCCGCGCAGTTTCGCAACGGTCTCGCGCATGCTCACGCCTGCCACACTGGCGGTGGTCGTGCGCCTGTTCGCCTACGAACCCGAGACCGCGGCCTTGCTGCCCCTGTCGATCGATGCCGCCGCGCACGGCGACGTCGCTCCGCTATTGGGCCAAGAGCGACTGCTCGATGCCGATCTCGCCGGCGATATCAACGGCGGCATGGGAATGAGCGTGATCTGCAGCGAGGACGCCAGTCAGCTGCGCGAGCAGCCAGAAGATGCCGACACACTCCTCGGCAATCTGCTCGTCGAGCAAATCAAGGCGCAGTGCGAGGTCTGGCCGCACGGCGCGAGCCCCAAGGACTTCCACGCCCCGCTCAGGAGCGACAAGCCCATCCTGATCCTGTCAGGTTCGCGCGACCCGGTCACGCCGCCGAAGTACGGCGAACAGATCATGCAAGGCCTGAGCAACGCGCGGCATCTGGTGCTCGAAGGCCAGGGGCACGCGGTCTTTAGCCGGGGCTGCATGCCAAGGCTCATCGAACAGTTCGTCGGCGACCCTGACCCCAAGAAGCTCGACGCCACCTGTCTGGAGCGGCTCGGGGCGACACCCGCATTCGTGGATTTCAACGGAGCCGCGCCATGATCCAGGTCGAGAATCTGCACAAGGCGTTCGGCGAGGTCCGCGCTGTCGAGGGCGTCAGCTTCATGGCGCGCGACGGCGAGATCACGGGCCTGCTCGGGCCCAACGGCGCCGGCAAGACGACGACCTTGCGCATGCTGTATACCCTGATGCGGCCGGACACCGGCCGGGTGCTCGTCGACGGCATCGACGCCTGCGCCGATCCAGTCGCAGTGCGCAAACGGCTCGGGGTGCTGCCCGATGCTCGCGGCCTGTACAGGCATCTCACCGCCCGCGAGAACATCGACTACTTCGCCCGCCTGCAAGGCGTGCCTGCCGAGAAGAGCGCGCACCGCCGCGAGGCGCTGATCGAGGTGCTCGAGATGGGCGACTTCGCCCACCGCCAGACGCAGGGCTTCTCTCACGGGCAGCGCGTGAAGACGGCGATCGCGCGCGCACTGATACACGACCCGAAGAACGTGCTGCTCGATGAGCCGACCAACGGCCTCGATATCATGGCCACGCGGCGCATGCGTGAGTTCATGCGCGGCTTGCGCGCCGAGGGCCGGTGCGTGCTGTTCTCAAGCCACATCATGCAAGAGGTCGCGCAACTGTGCGACCGCATCGTTGTCATCGCGAAAGGCCGCGTCATCGCCGATGAGTCGCCGGAGGCGCTGCGCCAGCACACCGGCGAGTCCAACCTCGAGGAGGCATTCGTGAAGATCATCGGCAGCGGCGAGGGCCTGGCGGCATGAACACCTCGCTCGTCGTCTTTCTCAAAGAAGTCCGCGAGAACCTGCGTGACAAGCGCACTTTGATCAGTGCCTTGCTCACCGGTCCCCTGATCGGCCCATTGTTCTTCGGCATGATCATCAACGTCACTATTTCACGGCAGCTCAATCAAGCCGAGGCCCCACTGACCCTGCCGGTCATCGGTGCCAGCAACGCCCCGAATCTCATCGAGGCGCTGCGCCAGCAGGGACTGGACCCGCAGCCGCCGGTCGCGGACCCGATTGCCGCCGTGCGCAACCGCGACGTGGCCGCCGTGCTGCGGATTCCCGCAGGATTCGGCGAGTCCTGGGACAAGGGGGACCCCGCTCAGGTCGAGATCTACTACGACGCCTCCAGACGCGATACCCAGCAGCCCGTGGGCCGCCTGAAAGACATGCTCGAGAGCTACTCGCGCCGTTCCGAGGCGCTGCGCCTGGTCGCGCGCGGGCTTTCGCCCGCGCTGGCCAGGCCAGTCGTGGTAGACGAACGCGACCAGTCGACGCCCCGGTCGCGCGCCGGCCTGTTGTTCTCGATCCTGCCGTATTTCTTCGTGTTCACCGTGTTCCTGGGCGGCATGTACCTCGCCATCGATCTCACGGCCGGGGAACGCGAACGGCAGTCGCTGGAGCCGTTGTTCGTCAATCCCGTCGCGCGCTGGCGCATTCTGCTCGGCAAGATCGGCGCGATCTGCGTCTTCTCGGTCAGCAGTCTGCTGATCTGCGTGACAGCGTTCACCGTGGTCGGGCACTTCATGCCCACCGAGAAGCTCGGCATGGACTTCGGCCTCGGGCCAGCCTTCGCCTTCAAGGTGCTGGTGCTCATGCTGCCGCTCGTGCTGCTCATCGCCGCGCTGCAAACGCTCGTGTCGGCTTTCTCCAAGAGTTACCGCGAGGCGCAGACGTACCTCGGCATACTCATGCTGGTTCCGGTGCTACCCTCGGCCCTGCTCAGCGTGAATCCCGTAAAGACGGCTACCTGGATGTATGCCGTGCCGCTGCTCGGCCAGCAGGTCGGCATCACCGAGCTGTTGGTCGGCGGCCCGGTGACAGCGGCGCAGTTCGCCATCTGTTTGCTCTGCGGCTTCACGGTCGCCGCGCTGATATTGGTGCTCACCGCGCGGGTCTACGGCTCGGAGCGGCTGGCCATCTCCACCTGAACAATGAGCTTCGCGCTCAAGCAGGCCAGCCTCCGCGCGGAAGCACGCGGGAACGGGCCCCAACTGTGACGTTGAAGGCCGACAGCGCCGGCTCATCGGTCAGCGCTTGAGGCTGTATGGGGACTGGCTAAAGCTAAACCTGCCCGGGAACACTCATTGCGGGGCTCCGCGTGGTGCACCAGCGAAACCGTCACCCTGCAGCCCGAGTTCCAGCTCCTTCACCTGAGCCTCGAGCTGTTCAAGACGGGCACGGGTGCGCTCCAGCACGCGGGTCTGCGCATCGAACTCGTCCCGGCTCACCAGGTCGAGCTTGCCGAGGCTCGCGCGCAGCACTGCCCGGAAGTTGCTCTCGAGGTCCTGCTGCACAGTGCGAAGGGCCGGCGGCACACTCTCGAAGAGGCGCCGTGCAATCTGGTCAATCCGGAAGTTTTCCATCGTGCTCCACCTCGGTGTCGGTATGCACCATATCAGTGCATGCGTCGCGAGCGCCTGCACCATCCCGGAGCATAAATGCGTCCCGCATCGCGCAACGCCCTGGAATTGCTCCGGAAATCCCATGGCACGGAAGGTGCAATCTCGTCGCGAACTCGTGAGCTTACGCGCGACGGGCCGTGCGTGCAGCGAGTGCTTGCGGTGCGAATCTCCTCAAGGTGACCAAGAATCACGCCTCGGACCCAGAAGCTGGCAGGCTCACGGCGTCCTTGCGACCTGAAGATGCTGCTTTCAAGCGCCCCCCGCTGGCTCCGGGCGGTGGCACCCTCGCTTGTGGACGCGCAGCGCCGCCAATGACTTTCGACAAGCTTTCGAACGCTCCGGGAGACTCCATGCGCACCGCTCCGAAGACTCTGCTGGCGAACCGTTGGCTGCTGGGCATCGTGCTCGCCACGCTGGGGCCAACCGTGGCGTTGGCGGCCGATGCACCCGTACCGAATAAAGGCGACACGGCCTGGATGCTGACCTCGACGGCGCTGGTGCTGCTGATGTCCGTGCCCGCGCTGGGATTGTTCTACGGCGGCCTGGTCCGCTCCAAGAACATGCTCTCCGTGCTGATGCAGGTGTTCGTCGGCTTCTCCCTGATCACGGTCCTCTGGTGCATCTACGGCTACTCGCTCGCCTTCACGGAAGGCAATCCGTTCATCGGCGGATTTAGCCGCCTGTTCCTGATCGGCACCTTCGACCCGAACACCGGCACCTACTCAACGACCGGTACCTTCAGCAAGAACACTCCTCTCTACGAGCTGGTCTACGTGGCCTTCCAGGCCACCTTCGCCGCGATCACCTGCTGCCTGATCCTCGGTGCCATTGTTGAGCGCGTGAAATTCTCAGGGGTCCTGCTGTTCCTGATCTTCTGGTTCACCTTCAGCTACTTGCCCATCGCCCACATGGTCTGGTACTGGGCGGGTCCCGATGCTTACACCTCCCCCGACAAGGCGGATGCGGTCAACGCCACCGCTGGCTATATCTGGCAGCTCGGCGCCCTCGACTTCGCCGGCGGCACCGTCGTGCACATCAATTCCGGAGTCGCAGGCCTGGTCGGCGCCATCATCCTCGGCAAGCGCATTGGCTTCGGCAAGGAGCCCATGGCCCCGCACAGCCTCACCATGACCATGATCGGCGCCTCGCTGCTGTGGTTCGGCTGGTTTGGATTCAACGCAGGATCGGCCCTGGAAGCCAACGGCTCGGCGGCGCTTGCGTTCATGAATACCTATCTCGCGACCTCCTGCGCCGTGCTCTCCTGGATGTTCACCGAGTGGATCGTGAAGGGTAAGCCCTCCATGCTCGGGGCTGCTTCCGGCGCCGTGGCCGGCCTGGTCGCGATCACGCCCGCCGCCGGCAATGTCGGCATTCCCGGGGCCTTCATCATCGGGCTCGGTGTCGGAATGGTGTGCCTGTGGGGCGTGAACGGCCTGAAGAAGATGATCCGGGCGGATGATGCCCTTGATGTCTTCGGCGTGCACGCCATCGGCGGCATCTTCGGTGCGCTGATGACCGGGATATTCAACGCCCCCTCGCTCGGGGGGCCCGGCCAGGTCGACTGGGTCACAGGCAAGCTGATCTACCCGGGCATTGCCGCCCAGCTGCTGATCCAGGCGAAAGCCGTCGGTATCGTATTCGTCTGGACTGCCGTGGTGGCCGCCATCGGCTTCAGCCTGGTCAAGCTCATCGCGGGCCTGCGCGTGAGCGAGGAAGAGGAACGCGAGGGCCTCGACATCAGCTACCACGGCGAGCGGGCCTACGATCTCTAGTAGTCCGGGAGCGCGGGCGGCGCGAGCAGCCGCCCGCAGCCCTCGCGATGGATTCCCCGCCCCGGGCTATCTATAGTGCGGGTGCGGCCAGCCGGCCGCTCGAGCCCAGGGGTCAGCGGCCATGCGTGTTGGTTTTGTCGGGCTGGGCGCCATGGGTCAGGGCATGGCAGCCAATCTGCAGCGCGCAGGGCTCCTGACCGCGGTCTGGAACCGAACGCCCGAGAAGGCGCAGGTGCTTGCCAACCGGCTGCAAGTCAAGGCTCCCGCCAGCCTACCCGAGCTGGCTGCGGGCATGGATGCCATTGTGTCCTGTGTCTCGGCCGATGCCGATGTCCTTCAGGTCGTGCAGGGTCTGCTCCCCGGGCTCTCCGCGAAAGCCCTCGTCCTTGACTGCTCGACGATCGGCGCCGGCACCGCACAGCGTGCGGCCGAGACCTTGCAGAAGGCCGATGTGGAGTTTCTGGACTGCCCGGTCAGTGGCGGAGTGGAGGGCGCTCGCGACGGGACACTCGCCATCATGGTAGGAGGCAAGGAGGAGGTCTTCGCGCGTGCTCAGCCGATTCTTCAGGCCCTGGGCAAGACCATCACCTACTTCGGCCCCAGCGGCAGCGGCCAGGCGGCCAAGGCGACCAACCAGATCATGTGCGCCGGGATCATCGAGGCCGTCGCCGAGGCCATGGCCTTTGCACGCGCACAGGGCCTGCCGCTGGAAAAGCTGATCGACACGCTAGGAAAGGGGGCAGGTTCGAGCTGGTATTTTGTGCACCGCGCGCCCAACATGGCGCGAGGCACCTACCCTGCCGGATTCAGGGTCCGCCTGCATGCCAAGGACCTCGCCATCTGCCGCGCCATGGCGGCACGGTTCGGAGTGACGCTTCCCCTCGTGGAGCGCATGCTCGAGGAGTACGCGGAGCTCGTTGCACGCGGTCACGGCGATGAGGACATCTCGGCCACCTTCAGGCTGAAAGCCGAGCTGTTCGAGCGCAGCCAGGAGCCACCCCACAAGGCGTGACTCGGGCATCCCATGCGCGTGAGCAGGCCGCAAGATCAAGCGGGCGTCTGCCCGAACAGCCGCGACCATCGCTCGTCGGACGGACCAAGCCTACAGCGCGCTGACCACGGCCCCCTCGAGGGCACCTTGCAAGGCTAACCACACCACCTGTGGGAGGCGCAAGTCATCCGGTCGTCACTCACTCACTACCGTTCCGAAGATTCCGCTGGCGTCTGAAAGCGAGGCTATGTAGTATTGTGGTTCGTGGGAGACGCCCCAGAAACTGTCGTGCTGCGCTATCGGGGTCGTGACCTGACAGCGCTCGATCTGGCCAGCATCCGCAAGACCATAGCCGTTCACTATGAACGCGGCCGCACCTACATCGGGGTG
>Ga0123356_10005085_pt1 | contig 13485 bp, 12 predicted proteins | sample TergutEmb28metaG_2_FD_92546 | JGI IMG/M metagenome (GOLD analysis project Ga0123356, IMG submission 92546) | Embiratermes neotenicus P3 segment gut microbial communities from Petit-Saut dam, French Guiana - Emb289 P3 | ecosystem: Host-associated > Arthropoda: Insects > Digestive system > Gut ... | reverse complement strand
TAGTGCCCACAATTATCCCTCCGATGCTATCATAACACATTTTAAAACAGTATGCTACTACTATTTAGTGGCAATTGCTGATTTAATAACATGTAGTCAATACTTAAGCAATATGTCCAAAACATTAAAAAGTTCATAAATATTATACATTTGCGGCGTTCACAGCCATTGTGCAAATTTCGCAGAAGTGTTAAAATGCCAATAGTTATATTTAACACATAAGCATAATCATTCAATATATGGGAGGATTATATAGTGGTAAAAGTTAATATCAAAGGAGCGTTAGGCTTTATTGAAGAGAGCGAAGTTCGGGCGATTGATACAAGTGAGCCCTTGGCAAAACTAAAAACGCTATATGAGAACGGCTGGACCAAGGTGCCGTCTGATTATAACGAGGAGCTTTCAAAAAAGGTCAAGAGTCTGGCGAAAAAAATCCAAGGCGAATCTGAAGTGCTGGTAGTTCTTGGAATTGGCGGTTCGTATTTGGGTGCACGTGCAGCAATAGAGTATGTCATTTCACCAAACTACAATCTGATGCAGAAAAAGACTCCCGATATTTATTTTGCGGGTAATAATGCTTCAGGAGAGTATTTGAATCAAGTCATTGAACTCATTGGTGAAAGAGATTTTTCCGTAAATGTTGTTTCAAAATCAGGTTCAACGATCGAGACGGCGATAGCTTTACGTTTCTTTAAATCGATGCTAGAGGAGAAATACGGAGCAGCAGGGCTTAAAGACCGTCTTTATGTCACCTCTGATATTGGTTCTCCACTTATAAAAATGGCAGAAAGCGACGGGTATGCGTACCTTGAGATGCCGCCTGAAGTAGGGGGAAGGTATTCTGTGCTAACTGTTGTCGGTCTTTTACCTTGTGCTGTAGCAGATATAGATATTGACGATATGATGGCAGGTGCGAAAGAAGAGTTTGAAAACGGTGTTGAGGATGCATGCCTTTATGCCGCAGCACGTCAGGTACTTTACCGTAAGAACAAAAAAATCGAAATGCTCGCTTGTTTTGAACCGGCATTCCGTTTTACGGGTGAGTGGTGGAAGCAGCTATTCGGCGAGAGTGAAGGTAAAGAGGGAATCGGGATATTCCCGGCATATGCGGACTATTCTGCGGATCTTCATTCTCTCGGGCAGCTTATACAAGAAGGAGAGCGCACTCTGTTTGAAACGTTCGTGACTTTTAATGAGTCAAGGGTGAAATCAGTGATTCCGGTTGGAGAGCTGCACAAAGACAAGATAAGCACAATAGCTGGTTTTGATATGTTTAAGATAAACGCTTCTGCATCAGAAGCAGTTAAAAAGGCTCATATCGACGGTGGTGTACCGGTACTGGAACTCTTTCTGCCTGTGCTTTCCGCGGCGTCATTCGGAGCTCTTGCATACTTTTTCATGCGCTCGTGTGCTATTTCTTCACTTATTTCAGGAGTTAATCCTTTCGGTCAACCGGGTGTTGAAGCGTATAAGAAAAACTTGTTTGCTATACTTGGTTTATGATGATAATATGTTTTTAACCGATATCATTTGAAATAGTATTTTATGATTTATTAGAAGGGGGCTGGTTAAATTGGTTAGGTTGATAATGGGTGTAAAAGGCTCAGGAAAGACAAAGAAACTAATCGAGTTGGTCAATGAAGCCATTGATAATGAGCATGGAGACACCGTTTGCATTGCAAGGACTGCAAAGTTCACATACGACATCCCGCATAAAGTAAGATTGATCGACGCATCACAATACGATTTTAACGGGTACGATTTTCTGAAGGGTTACATAAGTGGTCTGTATTCGGCTAATTACGATATAACACATATATTTATCGACAGTGTTCTGCAGATAATCGGTAAAGGTGTCGATAATGATGCAGAAGATTTCTTCGAATGGTGCGAGGATTTTGGAATAAAAGAGCATATCAAATTCACGATCACAATAAGTGTTGATATAAACAAGGCTACGGAAAGGATCAAGAAGTATTTCTGATTTGACTGATGGAAAATTCGGGGAATCAGCGTTTACCAAATATACTACTGCATTGCTGTTGTGCGCCTTGCGCAACTCATGTGCTTGAATGTTTGATGCCGGAGTACAATGTATCGCTTATCTTCTATAATCCAAACATCGAGCCGCCTGATGAGTACGAAAAGAGAAAAAAGGAGTTATCAAAACTCCTGAGTAAGGTGTATTCTTTATCTGAAGTTAAATTGCTTGAATGCGAGTATGACAATGCCGCGTTTGCTACTGCGGCGTTGTCTTTGCGTGAAGAACAGGAAGGTGGAGTCAGATGCCGGGTTTGCTTTGAACTTCGCCTCAGGGAGACTGCACAAAGAGCAAAGGCAGATGGATATGACATTTTTGCTACGACACTGTCGGTCAGTCCGCATAAGGATGCAAAGCTGTTAAACGAAATTGGTAATCAAATGGCGGATGAGTATGGTGTTAAGTATCTGAACTCCGATTTCAAAAAACACAACGGGTATTTACGCTCTGTAGAGCTATCAAAAGAGTACGGTTTGTACAGACAGGAGTATTGCGGATGCAAGTCAACATTAGAAAAATAGCATTTGCAGGAGTTGTCGCTGCACTTTATGCGGGATTAACGATTGCCATTATGCCCTTATCTTACGGAGCAGTGCAGTTGCGTTTGTCCGAAGTTCTGTGTATTCTGCCGTTCTTTTTCCCTACAGCAGTTCCGGGACTGTTTGTAGGTTGCATTATAGCTAATCTGTTAAGTCCATACGGTATGCTCGATGTTGTTGCAGGCTCGTTGGCTTCATTACTTGCTGCGATATGCACTATGCTGATAGGGAGACGGAGCATTAATCAAACAAGTATCCTTGTAAAAGCATTCGCTTGTTTCCCTCCGGTGATCTTCAATGCAGTGATCATCGGTGCATTGATCGCTTTTTACATGGTAGGATTAAGCGATATCAACTTGTTTATGATAACGTTAGTAACAAACGGGCTGTGGGTCGGTACGGGGCAGTTAGTAGTTTTATATGTACTTGGTCTGCCGCTGATGGTATACTTACCGAAAACAAAGTTTATTGATAAATTAAACAATCTATATACTGGAGGAGGAGAAGCCTGATGAAAGTAAGGAAAGCCGTAATACCTGCCGCAGGTCTGGGCACGAGAATGTTGCCTGCGACAAAGTCTGTTCCAAAGGAAATGCTGACGCTCGTGGATAAGCCGGCAATACAGTATATTGTCGAAGAAGCTGTCGACTCAGGTATTGAGGATATACTCATAATCACAAATCGCGGAAAACATGCAATCGAGGATTACTTTGATTATGCTCCAGAGCTTGAGGAAAGTCTTAAAAACTCAAATAAAATGGGATATTACGAAAGCGTTCGTCATACAGCTCAGATAGCAAATATCTACTTTGTCCGGCAGAAAGAGACAAAAGGGCTCGGTCATGCGGTATGGTGTGCCAAAAGTTTTGTCGGTGACGAACCTTTTGCGGTTTTACTGGGCGACGATATAATGGTCGGAGAAAAGCCTGTTACAAAACAGCTCGTTGATGCTGCGGAAAAGTATAAGGCATCTGCCGTAGGTGCCCAGAAAGTCAGTGATGAGGATGTTGGAAAGTACTGTTCACTTAAGATCGAAGAACTAGAGGAACGGATATTCCGTATGCTCGACGTGATCGAAAAACCACCACCCGAAAAGAAATTTTCAAATTATGCGATCTTGGGCAGATATGTACTGACATCAGAGATTTTCAAAGTATTGGAAAACACACCACCCGGGCATGGTGGTGAGATACAACTCACAGATGGTCTTTGTACTCTGTGTAAGCAAGCGCCGATGGTTGCGGTGGACTTTGACGCAAAACGTTATGATACAGGAAATCTGCCCGGATTTATGGAGGCAACAATTGAGTTTGCACTAAAGCATCCGGAGGCCGGTCCTTGGTTGAAGGAGTATCTGGCAAATTTAAAACTCTGATAGAATAGTAAAATGGCTGCGTAAGCAGCCATTTGTTTTGTTTAACACATCTTGTAAGAGAAGCTTGATTATCCTGCGGCAAGGGCTCTTTCGAGCCAAACTGCGGCAACGTCCATAGCTTCATAAAAACTGGTTTTTTCGCTTTTCTTGACGACTCTGTCACGTGATTTCAGGTCGGGGTCAGTATATTGAAGCTGCACCTGGATACGTGTGGCTAAAGTCATGTCTTCGAAATCCTTTGAGTCCGTGATCTGAAGCATGATGATATACTTATCCTTCATGCTTCCATAGTAAACGATATTATCTTTTCTTCTCAAGGGGTGCCCTTTATATTCTAAAATTTGCTTTTTTCCCTTTGTGCTTGAAGACATAAAAAAACCCCCTAAAAATGTAGCTGGATTGTAACACATTGTATCTTTACTGTCAACACATTTTTCTTACTTTAAGAATAGCATGTGATAATATTAGATATGGATGAAAAAGAAACAAAAAATTCACAAAATTAGGGTACTATATTCAAATATTTTAACAACATATAGTTGCTTAATGGCTCAAACTATGGTATGCTACCCACAATATGTTGTAAAAAAATAATTATATGGAGAAACTTATGGATGATGCCTATATTCTAAGTCACGTCGATCATACTTTGCTTTCAGCAACAGCATCATGGAGCGAGATTGAAAAGCTTTGCAATGAAGCGATAAAGTATAATACAGCGTCGATATGTATACCGCCACACTATGTTAAAAGAGTACGTTCAGCCTTTCCGGCACTCAATATTGGCTCTGTTATTGGATTTCCGCTAGGATATGATTCTATTGCAGTTAAAGCCGTAGCAGCTCAAACAGCAGTTGAGGACGGTGTAAATGAGTTAGACATGGTTATTAATCTGGCGGATGTAAAAAACGGAGAATATGCATCAATAAGAACCGAAATAACCGTACTCAAGCAGATAATTGCTGCAAAGACACTTAAAGTTATCATTGAGACATGTTATTTGACCGAAGAAGAGAAAATCATTCTTTGTCAAATTGTGACCGAATCCGGAGCTGACTATATTAAAACCTCGACAGGACTGGGAACTGCAGGTGCCACGATCGATGATATCGAGCTGTTTAAAAAGCACATAGGTCCGAATGTTAAAATGAAAGCAGCCGGGGGTATTCGCTCGCGTGAAGACATGGTAGCATTTCTCGATGCAGGATGCAGCCGACTCGGGACAAGCTCTGCCGTCAAGCTTCTTACCGGCGGTGAAGCGGGAGCTTACTAAAGAGTATTAGAGCCTTGTGCTCATATATACTATAAATTTGAAACTATTTTGAATGGAGGACATGATGAAAAAATTATTAGCAATCGCATTGGCCCTTGTAATGATCTTCGCAGTTGCCGCATGCGGCGGCACAGACACACCGGCACCGGCACCGGCACCGGAACCTGTAGCGGAAGCACCGACACCTGAGGAGCCACCGGCAGTAGGACAGGATGCCACAGCACCTTCTGCTCCCGATGATGAAGGGCATGAACTGGTATTGATCACAGACATCGGTACAATCGATGACAGATCATTCAACCAGGGATCATGGGAAGGTCTCGCTCAATATGCACAGGAGTTCGGAAAATCATTCAACTACATCCAGCCTGCCGAGCAGGGTGACGACGCATACCTCAATGCAATCGACCTTGCAGTACAGGGTGGAGCAAAAGTCATTGTAACACCGGGATTCTTATTTGAAGTTCCGATCCACACAGCACAAGCTATGTATCCGAATGTACATTTCATCTTGATTGATGGCGTTCCACATGACGGCGGATATGCACCTGATATTGCTCCAAATACAGTAGGTGTAACTTATGCCGAAGAACAAGCAGGCTTCCTTGCCGGTTATGCTGCAGTTTATGCAGGATATACTGAGCTTGGATTTATGGGTGGAATGGCAGTTCCTGCAGTCGTTCGTTTTGGACATGGATTTGTACAGGGTGCAGAGGTTGCAGGTGAAGAGCTTGGATTAGGTGATGGATCGATCACGCTCAACTATCACTATACCGATGTTTTCTGGCCCCTTCCTGAGATCAACACAATGGCGTCTGCATGGTACAACGATGGTATCGATTGCATATTCGTAGCGGGCGGCGGTATTGTATTCTCTGTAATCCCTGCTGCCGAACAAGTTGCAGACAAATACATCATTGGTGTTGACGTCGATCAATCCGGATTATCAAATACAATAATCACAAGCGCAATGAAGAAACTCTCCGTATCTGTTTATGACAAGATTGCTGACTTCTATAACGGCACATGGCCGGGCGGTCAGCATGTCGTATACTCGGCAGTTAATGATGGTGTTGGTCTGCCGATGGATACATCAAGTCTTGGTGGTTTCGGTCAAGCAGAGTATGATGCCCTGTTTGCTAAACTTGTTAGCGGTGCGATCGTTGTCGATGACAGACACGATATATCTGTCGAAGATCTCCCACTCACTATTGTTAGCCTTAACAATCTTGGCTAATCTCCGGGTTTTGGATAAGAACTCTACCAAGTCGCAAGAATAATAAATAAAGATAAGTCTATTATGGCGGGAGGCGCATTGAGTTCGACTCCCGCCATTAATAGAAATGGCGAGGGGGATAGAAATGGCGGAATCAGTTATCGAAATGCGAGAAATCACCAAGATGTTTCCGGGCATTATAGCAAATGACAATATTTCGATTGATTTACGGCGCGGAGAGATCCACGCTCTACTTGGTGAAAACGGAGCCGGAAAATCTACTCTGATGAGTATTTTATTCGGGTTGTACAGTCCGGATGAAGGGACTATTCTAAAAAACGGAGAGGTCGTGAAAATTAGCGGTCCCAATGATGCTACACAGCTTGGAATAGGCATGGTGCACCAACACTTCAAGCTGGTTCATAATTTTACGGTCCTGGAAAACATCGTATTAGGTGTTGAGACAACGCGGCGTGGCTTTTTAAAGATGGATGAAGCCAGAGCACGCGTTGTTGAGCTATCAGAGCAATATGGGCTTGCTATAGACCCCGATGCGTTTATTTCTGACATAACTGTTGGAATGCAACAGCGTGTTGAGATTCTAAAAATGCTATATCGCGAAAATGAGATATTGATTTTTGACGAACCAACTGCTGTACTTACACCTCAGGAGATCGATGAATTGATGAATATAATGAAGGGACTTATTTCCGAAGGGAAATCGATCCTCTTTATTACACATAAACTAGCTGAGATAAAGCGTGTGGCCGATCGATGCACGGTGTTGCGTAAAGGTCGTCTTATCGGAACAGTCGATGTGGGACCAACCGATGTAGAAACGCTTTCTGAAATGATGGTAGGGCGTAAAGTCAATATGGTAGTCGAGAAACCCGACGGAAAACCGGGTGATGTTGTGCTGAGCGTAAAAGGACTGACAGTAAGGGGCAAAACTCATGATAAGCCGGTTGTCAATAATGTTGATTTAGAGGTTAAAGCCGGAGAAATCGTATGCATAGCAGGTATAGACGGTAACGGTCAAAGCGAGCTTGTATACGCTCTTACCGGTATATACCCTGCCAATGAAGGTTCGATAGTACTGGACGGGAAAGATATTTCTCGTTCAAAAATCCGCTATCGCAGTGATGAAGGTATGGCACATATCCCGGAAGACAGGCATCGTCATGGGTTGGTGCTTGACTACAACCTTGCATATAATCTGGTACTGCAGTCTTATTATACACCACGCTTCGAAAAAGGTGGCTTCTTGCGGTTTAACGAGATATATAATTATGCAGATGAGTTGATAGAAAGGTTTGATATACGCAGCGGGCAGGGAGGACGAACACCGACACGGAGTATGTCAGGCGGTAATCAGCAAAAAGCGATCGTTGCTCGCGAGATCGACCGCGGTCCTAAACTGCTTGTTGCAGTGCAACCAACTCGTGGTCTTGACGTTGGAGCGATAGAGTATATTCATAAACAGTTGATCCATGAACGCAGTGTAGGCGCAGGTGTTCTGCTTGTTTCATTGGAGCTTGACGAAGTCATGAATGTCAGCGATCGGATCCTCGTTATATATGAAGGAGAAATAGTTGCTAATGTCAAACCGGAGGACATAACACTTCAAGAGCTTGGTCTGTATATGTCAGGCTCAAAAAGGGAAAGCAGCGGAGACCCGGTCGACGAGGGGAGGGAAGCCGTATGAATAAGATTCGGGGGATTTTTGCATCAACCGGCGGAATGAATGCACTGTCTTCTATTATGGCAGTGCTGATAGGTCTCATTGCCGGATTTGTGATTTTACTTGTATCCGATTCGTCAAACGCAGTAGCAGGCTTTCTGACTATACTTACCGGCGGTTTTTCCGATATGTTTAATATCGGTATGGTACTCCACTATGCAACACCGATAATCCTGACAGGTCTTTCCGTCGGGTTTGCGATGAAGACCGGACTATTCAACATAGGTGCATCGGGACAATTTATGTTCGGAATGTATTCATCGATCCTTGTTGGTTATCACCTGGATTTTTTACCACCTTTGGTGCGTTGTGCTGCAGGGTTGCTTGCAGGAATCATCGCCGGAGCTATATGGGGTTCGATTCCGGGTATGCTCAAAGCGTGGCGTAATGTTCACGAGGTTATATCATGCATTATGATGAACTATATTGGGATGTATCTCGTTAACTACTTTATCAGAGAAACCGGGATATACGACTCTACCAGAAATATGACAGTAAGAGTGCCGGCTGAAGCAAATCTTCCCTCCCTTGGGTTAAACGATTTGTTTTCTACAGTTAATGAGCATGGCGGAGTGCGTTCATCCAGTGTTGGCAGCGGTATTATCATTGCAATCATTATGTGCATAGTAATGTATATAGTACTTGAAAAGACTAAATTTGGATACGAGTTAAAGTCTTGTGGTTTTAACCGGGAAGCTGCACGTTATGCGGGTATAAATGAGAGTAGAGGCGTGATACTGTCTATGACGATCGCCGGAGCTCTTGCAGGTCTTGGCGGTGCGCTTATCGCACTTTCCGGAGCAGGCAGGGGAATAGCGGTCGTCGACATTCTTGCCGGCGAAGGATTCCAAGGTATACCGATTGCACTGCTGGGTATGAGTAATCCACTTGGCATCATGTTTTCCGGTACGTTGATAGCATACTTCACACAAAGCGGATTCCTTCTGCAACGGCATGGGTTTGCACCGGAAATAATAGAAATCATCGTAGCTGTTATAATCTATTTCTCGGCGCTTGCATTACTTCTTAAAGGTGCAATTGAATTTTTCCTGCGTGAAAGAAAAGAAGCTCTGATAAATACTTCAGATGACGAAGAAAGCGAGCAGGAGAAGCCACCGGAGGAAGACAAACCGCGGGATGAAGATGTAAGCTCAGAAGGGGGTGACCTCTGATGGATCTGAACACATTGATTTTCCTAATTCAACAGATGATGTTTTTCTCGATCCCTCTACTGATTGTAGCTATCGGCGGGATGTTTTCAGAGCGAAGCGGTGTCGTCAATATTGCGCTTGAAGGTATTATGATAGTTGGTGCATTTTTCGGAATCCTGTTTATCTACTTAGCTCAGGATGTTACAAACAACGCAGCAGCAGCGACGACTATCAATCCTCACTTACTGTTGATTATTGCTTTGGGAATAGCAGCAGTCAGCGGAATCGTAATATCGCTTCCGCACGCATATGCATCGGTACATATGAAAGCAAGCCAGGTAATCAGTGGAACTGCGATCAATATGTTTGCACCGGCATTTGCGATCTATACAGCACGTACTGTGCGTCAGGTTCAGCAAATCCCGTTCTACAACTGGTTTTTCATTGAGAAAGTACCGGTATTGGGAGATATTCCAATTATAGGGCCGTTTTTCTTCCAAAGGACTTACATAACAACATTCATCGGATTTCTGATTCTGATAGCAGCATGGGTTGTGCTATACAAGACACCGTTCGGGTTGCGGTTACGTTCATGCGGTGAGCATCCGCAAGCGGCTGATTCGGTCGGCATAAGTGTTTATAAGATGCGTTATGCGGGAGTTATGATTTCCGGGGCGCTTGCCGGCATGGGTGGCTTGGTATTTGTTGTTCCGACTGCCACAACATTCGATGCAACTGTTGCAGGATATGGTTTCCTTGCACTGGCAGTATTGATTTTTGGACAGTGGAAACCAATGCGGATACTTTTTGCAGCATTCTTCTTTGGTTTGATGAAGACGATATCGGTGGCATACTCTAGTATCGCATTCTTAAATACACTTGAAATACCAAGCGTTGTGTATAAGTCGATACCATTCCTTGCAACACTAATAGTGCTTGCCTTTACATCACGCAAATCACAGGCTCCACTGGCAGCAGGTACACCATACGATAAAGGGAAAAGATAATGGAAAAGTTATACCATATAGGCTTTGATGATACCCATGGTGCGAAGTATGTAATTTTACCGGGTGACCCGGGACGTGTGCAGAAGATTGCAGAGTATCTGGAAAACCCACGGTTTCATTGTCAAAACCGCGAATACACGACATGGCTTGGAGAGATAGATGGTCAGACAGTTATGGTCATGTCAACAGGCATGGGAGGACCGTCAACTGCTATTGCCGTTGAGGAACTATATCAAACAGGTATCCACACATTCATACGTATAGGAACCTGCGGAGGAATGGCTGATCAGGTCATAGGCGGCGATGTGGTAATTGCTACGAGTGCGATCCGTCAGGAAGGAACAGGCTTGGAGTATGTTCCCATTGAGTTCCCGGCTGTTGCCGATCTTTCTGTGACAGAGGCATTGGTTAAAGGCGCTAAGGACATCGGAGCGACATGGCATGCCGGTGTAGTTCAGTGTAAGGATTCATTTTATGGGCAGCACTCACCGGAACGAATGCCTGCCGGCGAGGAGTTACAGCAAAAATGGAGAGCTTGGATAAAAGCAGGATGTCTAGCTTCGGAGATGGAAAGCGCAACGCTTTTCATCGTAGCTCAGGTTCTTAGAGCAAGAGCAGGATGCGTCTTGAATGTTGTTTGGAACCAGGAACGCGAAGCAAAGGGTCTGTCGAACCCGAAAGTACACGACACGACCCTTGCCATTAAAACTGCTGTAGAAGCTGTGAGAATACTGATAAAAGAAGACAAGTAAAACTAAACAATGAGACAGGGGGACGGTTCTTTTGAGACAGGGGGACGGTTCTTTTGTCTTGCCCGGAAGGCAAGACAAAAGAACCGTCCCCCTGTCTCAGAACCGTCCCCCTGTCTCTGTATTGTGTTCTAATGTGCTGTTTGCACCCAATTCGAAGCGAATCTTTTTTTCATTGTTATAAGGCATTCCTCGATAAGACGCCAAATCCCTTCAGGAAGTTTAGAGCCGTCTCTGTGCTCAGAAACTTCACCGTCAAGCCTGATACGGACAGAACCGTCTGATAACGGCAGGAACCCGGAGTTTTCGCTGTTATTAAAGTCATCTTCAAAGATGAAGAACGTAAACTTATCGAGATACGGAGCACTCGAGTAAGGACAAAAGGCTTCGCAGTTACCGCATTCATTACACATAAAATCAATATGGACGATCTGTGGGCGACCATCAATATCAATTGAGATGTTAGCCCTATTTGGGCATACATCGACGCAGTTTTCGCATATCGTCAGACATTCAAGGCAACGCTCTGACTCTTTAGCGCTCGACTTATCGCAATGCAGTATTCCTTTCTTTCCGTACACAGCGTTCTTGTCGCTGTTAAGATTCAAATCAGCATACTTATTAAAAGTAATACCAGTTATAGCAGCAGCGCATTCAGCGGCATCGGCTATTGCTTCGGCAATGGTCGCCGGTCCGCGCGAAGCGTCACCAATAACAAACACATCTTTTGCGTCGTCCTCACTGACATTGACATTAGACTTATATCCGACCGCAGCAATGACCGTGTCGGCAGGCACTTCGACAACCTTGTCCGTTGGTACAGGACTGCGTCTACCTGATGCGTCCGGCTCGCCTAGCTTCATTACAGTGCATTTTAGAATGCCGTTTTCAAGACTCTTTGGAGCAAGTAATTCGTAAAATACTACACCATCCTCCAAAGCGAGTTCAAGCTCTTCGGCATCGGCAGGCATAAACCGCTTTGTTCGGCGATATACAAGAGAGACTTGAGAAACACCGGGTATTCTTTTTGCTGCACGCGCTGTGTCCATTGCGGTGTTACCGCCGCCTATGACTGCAATGTTTTCTCCGAAGATTATACTTGAAATGCCGGGAGTAGCGGATTTGGAATCAAACTTCAGATGAGCAAGGAATTCCAGAGCATCGAGAGTACTGCCTGTTTCCATTTCCACTTCAATAGGTACTGTGGCCCCGGTAGCTAAAATGATTTTTTCAAATCCTTCAGAACGTAATGAGTTCAAGCAGTAAGTTTCGGTATTGAGTTTTACATCTATACCCATAGACAGTACAAAATCAATGTCATTGTCTATTGCCGAATCAGTGATTCGAAAATCAGGTATTATATTTTTTACAATTCCGCCAAGTGAGTCCGATTTCTCAAAAATCGTAACATGACGTCCCGATTTTGCTAGGAAGTAAGCTGCGGCAAGACCTGCAGGTCCGCCACCAATAACAGCGATCTTACCACCTTTCTTTTCAGGAGCAGAAATCCCTTTCATCAGTTGCTTATACGCATCATTTGCAGCAGCTAGCTTGACTGAACGAATATCTACGCTGTTTTCATAGAAGTTGCGTGTACACTTATTCATACAATTATGTGCGCATATAGTACCTGTTATAAAAGGTAACGGATTCTTTTCTGTGATCACCCGAAGTGCCTCGAGATATTTACCTTCACCGGCAAGTTTTAAATATGCGGGGACATCCTGCCCGAATGGACAACCTTTAGTGCAAGCAGCGGTAAAACAGTCTAGAAGCGGAACCTTTTCCTTGATTTTTCGCTCCGGTATCATACCGGCAGGTTTACGATACATGGGTTTGGAAAAAGACCCGTCTACTAGTGCCTGAAGCTTATTGAGGTTAATTCCTTTGAAATCTGATGCTTCAACTCCGCTAAACTCCTCTGCTATCTGGTATAGCCTTTCATAACCGCCGGGTTTGAGAAGTGTTGTTGCAAGAGTTATAGGCCAAATACCTGCATCGCAGATATCGAATATATTCCGCATATCTGCTCCGCCGGAAAAGCTGATACGAAGTTTTCCGTCAAAAGCCTTTGAGAGTCTGTTAGCCACTTCGATCGATAACGGGAAGAGTGACCGACCTGACATATACATTTCTTCACCGGGAAGCTCTCCTGCTGCAATCTGTACCGGGAAGGTGTTTGTGATTTTAACACCAAATTCAAGTGACAAATCGTTTGCAATTTCTTGCAGTCTTTTTAGCATTGGTACTGCGTCGTCGAACTGGAGATCGGCTTTAAAATGTTTATCGCTGAACTGTATATAGTCGAATCCCAGTTTGTCCATTGTATTGCGTGCGTAATCGTAATCAAGCAAGGTAGGATTGCATTTGATAAATGTATGCAGTCCCTTATT
>Ga0123356_10005084_pt1 | contig 13486 bp, 14 predicted proteins | sample TergutEmb28metaG_2_FD_92546 | JGI IMG/M metagenome (GOLD analysis project Ga0123356, IMG submission 92546) | Embiratermes neotenicus P3 segment gut microbial communities from Petit-Saut dam, French Guiana - Emb289 P3 | ecosystem: Host-associated > Arthropoda: Insects > Digestive system > Gut ... | reverse complement strand
GTAACAAGGTGGCCGTAGGGGAACCTGCGGCCGGATCACCTCCTAAGAAATTAAGCATGTATGTGCTTACCTGGAGGAGCAAGGAGAGCATTTAGGCTATACGTCAAAGCCCCAAAATTAGCACCAAGTAGCTGAAGAAAGGGTTCTCCATCCTTTTCAATTTCAACTACAAAAAAATATTTTACGCATTGTTATTAAGGACATTAGTTGTCCCCTTAGTGGATACTTGAACATTTTCAAATGTTACAACTATGTCAACAGCTCATTCCCTTCTTTTTAGGTCGCTAAAAACGGGTGTAAAAAAAGATGAAAAAGGGTGATGAGTGTGCTTTTTTTAATGTTGCGCTAATCTATTTCTAAATTTGTTTGCTGTATAAGTGCTTGCTAAGACCAAAACTGCCGTTAAGCTGACTGCTGTTGTTGCTGGATTAGGTTCAAATGTTGTATGTTTGGGTCCAATGTGTTCTGTTGAGGCGATAGCACTTGTACAAAACCATGAAACTGCTTGATCTGCAGTGATTCCACCCCCCACTGAAACATGATCTATCCCTTCATTGTTATTGTTTGTTAGATTTGTTGCCGTTAGAGTCTCAATGTTGTTTAAGTAAAAGTGAACTTCGCCATATTCTGCATCCTGCACCGCTTTGAGTTCAACTAAGTACCAGGTATTAGTTAAAACTGTTTCATTGGAGATAATGCTGTAGACTTGATTCCCATTAGCATAGTCTAACTTCCAATATGTCGCCCCATTTTGATGTATAACATTTAGCGCACAAATACCATTCGCAGGAGTAAAGTTGGCCTCTATTGCAGAATTATACATCCCACCCGCGCCGACCATACTGCCATTTTCTTGAGGCAGATTACCAAAATAGAGATACCACCGCCAGTTAAGGCTACTATAGGGTCTATCCAACCATTTGTATACATAGCCCCACTGGGCGCTTACCTGACCGTTTGTGGAGCATTCCAATGTTCCATCTATGACTCTGAGATTAACATCACTTCTGCTGACACTGGTCCAAGCACGAGTATCTTCTGATTCAAAATCATCACTGAAAACTACTGTCGCGGGATTTGGGGTGGGATATGGCTGGGGAGTGGTGTTGGGAGTTGGCATAGGAGTTGGTGATGGCGTTGCTGTTGGTGCAGTAGTGGGCTTAGCTGTTGGATTGACTGCTGGAGCCGGTGTTGGGGTTAGGTTTGAAGTGACCCTTGGAATTGGTGAAGCAGACACAGAGGTGTTGGGTGTGGGGCTATGGTTACTTGTTTGTGGTTGCGGTGTAGGTGTTGATGTGGTGTTGTTTGTATTAGACAAATCCGTTTGTGAGTCTGAAAAGAGAGCGGCCACCACAACGACGGCCAAAATACATATTGCTATTATTATAATGACAATTTGTGAGTTTCGATTCATCTTTAAATCTCCAAAATCAAACAAGTCAGCATTGGCTTGTAGCTGACAAAACAGTGTATGTTTAGTTAATTATTAACCAATGTGATTGTACCTTGCCTACAGCACCTAAATAAAAACTTGAGGCGCTTATCTGTGTAGTTAAGCTTTTTTACCTGACGGTGCTAAACATAGAGGGATATCTGTGATGGATTTTATTGTGGTTTTAGTGACAGTCAAAGATAGGGCTGAAGCAGAAAAAATTAGCCAATCTCTTCTTAAGGAAAAGCTGATTGCCTGTGCTAACATAGTTGGTTCTGTTACGTCTTGTTTTCTTTGGCAGGGTAAAATCGACATGGCTGAGGAATGTCTACTTATCATGAAATCCCGAACGGATTTATTTTCTGAGCTGTTGCAACAAGTTAAGCGTTTGCACAGCTATGAGGTGCCTGAGATTTTAGCGTTGCCGGTTGCTTTGGGTTCAGTGGATTATTTGGATTGGATGCAGAGTGTTCTCAAACCATAACTTGGACAAGCTTTATTTTTGTCTACGCTTAATGTAGCGTATGCCTCTGTCGCCGAATGTTAAACAAAAACTTGTCGGCGTCATAGTAGTGCTTGCTATTTTTGCTATACTTGGGTCTTTATTGGTTTTGGGGCGTCCTCAAGATCCTGACTTTGTTGCCTATGAGACACAAACACAAAAAATCTTTGAGGATGCCAAAACTCAATTTGAACGCATCCGAAACGTTACTCTGCCCCAAGACACTCAACTATATGTCTACACAAAACAACAAGCCGTAGACCGCTGGGGCAAAACCTCCACCACCTCAGATACAACCAGCCTTCTGCGCCAAGAAGCCATCTATAAAGGCTTATTTTTAATGGACGAAACTGATGGCCTAGATGGTGTTGTTGCTGAGTGGATTGCAAGCTGGAATGCAGCTGCACTTGGTAATGAGATCTATGTTATTTATGAAAACTTTCAACCCTGGAACTTGCCCGATGCTGAGGCTACTCTGATACATGAACTTACCCATATCTGGCAGGAAGGCCTTCCCGCCTCAAGTAGCTATGATACCAACAAAGCCCACAATGCACTTGCCGAAGGCGACGCTTCTTATATGAGTGACTACTACAAAACCCACTACAATACTACAACCGTCTCTAGGGTCTCTGCATACACAGAAAATTTACCTGACATTATAAACGTCGTTAAACTAAGCTCTGTCTATCCAAGTGTTCCTGAAACTGTTACTAAACTAAACTGGTTTCCCTATATCCAAGGTAAAGCCTTTGTATCTGCACTTGTTGACGATGGCGGATGGGATCGACTAAACCTTTGTTATACCCCATCCTATTCGCCCAGCACAACTGAGCAGATTCTTCACCCTGACAAATATCTCGCCGGTGAAAACGCAAAAACCATCTCTGCGCCAACCCTTGCTGATAAGAGCTGGACTCTAATACCTAGTAGTTATGGCTATGACTCTGATACTTATGGCGAATATTTCATCTATGTGATGCTAAATCGGTGGTTAAATGATAGTCAAGCTCAACAAGCCGCAGCCGGATGGGGCGGTGACACCTTTACATACTATGAAAAAAACTCTGATTTTCTGTTCACCTGGAACATCATCTGGGACAGTATCGAGGATGCTTCGGAATTCAATCAAGCATTTCTTGACCTCTTAGACCTTGCCCAAACAAACCCTCAAGGTAACAATACTTGGTTTACCCACGGCCGATATCTCACCTTGACTTGGGACCCAAACACAACATCCACACTGATTGTCTGCTCAACAAACCCTGCTGTTAGGGAGCCATCTTTTTTTATATAGCCTCCCAATTGGAAGGCAACTTCGGGTTTTTGTATATTATCTATTAAATCGGTCGGATCTATCTTAATATACGTTAAATCCTCTGGTGGTTGCCATATTATTATCTAGCAAACCCCCAATTCTGTTAAAGGTGCCCCGGTTGTAAACCCCGCCCCCAAAATTAGCGTGGTTTTCCGTGATTACACCCTCATGCAATTCAAAAAAACCCACATTGTAGACCCCGCCGCCAAAATTGGTTGCTTTGTTGCCAAAAATTTTTCCTCCATAGATTTTAAAGGTACCTCGGTTGTATACACCGCCTCCATCTTTGACCGTGTTGCCCGAAACCTCGCCGCCATACATGATAAAGGTGCCACCCAAATTAACAACTACCCCGGTACCTCTAATAGAGCTGTTTGCATGAGTTATAATAACCCCATAGAGTTCCAACACTCCACCGTCCTCAATGACAATGGTGCTGCTATTATCCGCACCAAAAATTCTGTAGTTTTTATCTTTATTTTCAATTGTTAAGGTGATATTTGCCCCCTCAGAAATACTGAGCGCAGACTCTGCAAGATAAATGTCCTCTGTAAGCACAATAACACCCGATTTGCCAACCGACTCCTCAATAGCATTCCTAAATTCACCTTCATCTTTAACATATATCGCATCCTCCAGGACAGGCAATGGATAATCGGGTTCCACATAAGAACTCTCCCCGCTTCCCATAATCAACCCATAAAATGTCACTGAAAAAACCGCCAGCAAAAGCACTAAAGGAACAAACAATATTGCCGTTCTGCGAGAAATATGCAACTTGGTTTTGGACTTTATATTTCTGCCCATAGAGATGATCTCTTGAGTATTGGGTGTGTCTAGCTCCTGTACGGCCTATGAATAATGCAACAATATATTGCACTAATAATGCAATAACATTGAGCTATTGTTCATAAACCTTCCAATGAACTAAATGCATGTCCACTATAACCTGCTATTCATTAATAACGTTTCCCGAATTTTCCTTTTTCTTTCTGGGGCAGTTTTGTTTCTTGTTTATTGTGCCTCATCCACTAAATAACCGATTAAACCAAAAATTAAAATTGGTACAATTAAAAACATGCCCCACAGCGGTGGCAAAATATCTATGACATAATCAACAATTACGGCCGCTATATACAATAAAAATATGGCTGCAAAAACCCAGCGGTGAAAAACCACATCTAGTATAGCCGACCGTTTACTCATAGTTTTCACTTCTCTTTTCTTACTGGCTGTATCATATATTAATTTCCTCTCTTATTTTCTAACCTGCGTTTCAGTTAGTTTTGATGATTATTTGTTTAGCCTCTTTTCATCAAGCTTGTTTTCTGTTGTTTAGTTGCTTCTAATTTTGGTTGCATATTTATTGGCAACTGGAACTTTTAATAAGTCATAAAGTAAAAAAATAACGGGCCAGAGGAGGTTGATTGGTGGTTAATCTAAAGATTAAATGTTTGACTATGTTGTTGCTGGCGATAGCGATTTACTTTACTATAATCTATGTGAATATGGTAACCGGTTCTTTTTTTTTCCTTATTTCTCCGTCTCTTGTCTGTATGGTTGCTGTTTGTATATACCTAGTTGCGTTTGCGTTGTTCTATGCGGTATATATGGATCAATTTAGAAAAATGACCGTTGTACGGGTGCTAAATATTACGATGTTACAATGTCTTATTATATTTAGCTGGTTTACATTTGTAAATTTAATTCAGGTGTATCCAAATACCATTGTGAAGGGTGATTATTGGTATTTGTACTGGCCGCAAGATTTTCTACCAAACTTTCCCATCACACGTTACATAGTGGCAGTATCGGCAATTTTAGCTGTTGCATGTTTTATTACTGGACGATTCTATAAACGAGCTAAGTCTATGAAACAACGGCATATGGCTAATTTTTCCGGTTAACTCTGGTCGATAGTATTGTAAGTAATAGTCAGATAACAAGTATGATTCACAACCGCTCAATCCTATAGGACTCCAAATCTGTTGCTGTTTATGTTCAATTAACTATTGTTGCAGTGTTTTTCACTAGGTCTGGTTGGGTTTTCAATTGGTGGTTGGTGTTTTTTTACCAATTGTCTTCTTCGGTTTTAGGGTTGTCTGCTAGCCAGTCTTGGGAGCGGCATACGGTTTTTCCAGCGAATTTGAATTGTAGTGCATCTTTGTAGGGGCACATCTCAACACAGCGTAGACATCCAATGCATCGTGGGGTCATGATATCTCCTTGGTCTTGTTCGTAGACTTCTTTGACTTGCATGGGGCAGGCGCGCTTACAGATGCCGCATTTGGTGCATTTTTCCTTAGTTTTATCTATTTTTACCAATGTGATCCATTTGAAGGGTGGGGTTTTGCTAAAGAATCCTACTAATCCGCCCAGGGGGCAGATTCTGCACCACGCGCGTTTGACAAATAGGGCTATCACTGTGACTATGGCTAGTATAATTAGGTTTATTGATGTAAGGTATCTGCCTAAATGATAGAAATCTCCTGTTGCATTGAATACCCAGTTGGTTTGGAGTAGGTCTGCTTGGTTTTCCATAAGTACGCATAATGGTTTCATGGGGCATACGGCGCAGAATGGTGCTGCAAAGTAGCTGTAGACAAATCCGCCTTCTTCTGTTCCTGGTATTAGTTGTGTGCCTGAGATGGTATATGCTGCAAAAAGTACTCCTAGGATCAGCGTTACCGCTAGTATAACATAGCTGAGTTGATGCAGTGAACTGTTTACGCGGTTTGAGAGTTTGATGTGGCTGATTTTTAGTCGTTTTCTAAAGTATGATACTGCATCTAGATATAATCCAAATGGGCATACCCAGCCGCACCACATTCTTCCCAGGATAAGTGAGGCTAAGATTAATCCGCCTACAACTATGGCTAAGCGCACTGCGCCTGAGGTGTTATAATATACTCCCCAGCCATGGCTTCCTTCTAGGAAGGGGTAAATATATGTCTGGAGCTCCCAGAGTGCGCAGGTTACTGTTCGTCCGCAGGGGAAGTAGCATGCAAGGAAGGGCATGGGTAATCCCTCTGGCATGGCAACACCCAAGACATTGGTGCCTATTAGTAATTCATGCACGACGACTTGTCTGACGGGGCGTGGTACTGACTGGTGGTCAATAAATGCGCCGCTATATATTAAAAATGCCAGAATAATTAAAACGCAGATTCTAATTGAGGTGATTCTGCGTGTTTTCTTTTTTATTCCTGTTATGGCAAATACGAGTCCAATACCTACTAAGGCTACAACTGTTGCTAGCAATAGGGGATTGGCGTTCCATGGGTTTACAACTTTGTCGGGTGTTGTTTCAGCTCCTGAGGGGTCGCTTACTTCAACAAATATTCTGTCGCTTATGTGAATGTTGCTGACGCATAGGTTCCAGTATCCTGCCATGTCTAATGCCATGGTGTAGCTAAATTCGCCTGTGTCAGGATCAGTGGGTACATATGCTTCGATCCAGCTGTAGTTTGGTCTAATTGCACATATTCTAACTGTGGCGTTTTTTTCTATGGGGTGAATTTTTCCGGTTATGGTTACGGTTTGGTTGATCTCTATATTGTTTTTATCTACTTGTGCAATCATCTCTGGGCCAAAACAGGGTAGAGATTCTGAAGTTGTTGCGTTTGGTTCATCTAAGGAGGCGATGGTTTGTATTGTTGCGGTTTCTTCAAGATTGTTTGATATTATTGCCTGTTGAGCTCTTGTCTTATTTGGTATGTTTTCATTTGTGTTTGTGGCTTCTGATGTGATTGCTGAGTTTAAACTAAAAACTGTGAGTGTGAGAATAACTGCAACAGCTATGAGTGCGTACTTGGATAGTTTGTGCATCATGCATCTCCCAAGTTCGCGGTTACCTGTTGCATTGATAGCATGTCTCAATTATCTGCGCATTGCCTTAAATATTTTTGTGCAACGCTGTTTGTTGCATAGAAAACGCTTAAGTGTTGTATGTTGTTTGGTTGTTTGGAATTTTGTGGGTTGTGGTTGCTAAATGTTTGTTGTGTGTTTGGTTTTTATTTGTTGAGCGGTTTGTTATTCATGGTATATTGTACATTTATGTACAAATAAGCCTTAAATATTGCATGGTTGTATAGTTGTGAACTATTGGAGTATGATATAAATGGGGAATCGCCTTTGGCACAAAACAAACCGATACCAAACCACTCAACTATGTTAAATTCAACTACACCAACCAACCAATAGACCTATACTCAAAACTCCACCAAAAATATCAAACAGCCTACATTCTCGAATCAATCGAGGGCCCCCAAAAACTCGCCCAATTTAGCTTCTTAGGATTTGACCCCAAAACAACCATAACCGCCAAAAACCAAACTGTAACCATCACCAACACCAAAACCAACAAAACCACCACACACCAAACCCAAGACCCCCTCAACCTTATCTATCAACAATTATTACCCTACCAAAACGACATGGTAGATTTTCGCTTTGTCGGCGGAGCATTGGGCTACATCGGCTATGACGCCATCCGATACATCGAAAACCTGCCCAACTCTAAACCCGACACTCTGGGTTTTCCTGATATGGACATAGGCATTTTCGAAGACGGCATCGTATTTGACCACACCATAAACCAAGCCTACTATTACTACCGAAACCAAAGCCGTCTTGATGAAATTGAGACCCTGCTAAAAGAACCACCCCAAAAAGAAGAGCCCCTCAGCTATACTAAACCCTTTACTGAGACCTCAAAAGCAGATTTTGAGCAAGCCGTCAAAAAAGCCAAACAATACGTCACCAATGGCGATATTTTCCAAGTGGTTCTCTCCAAGCGCTTCAAATTCCAATACAGCGGCAGCCTGTTGAGTTTCTATAAGAGCCTGCGCCAAATCAATCCCTCCCCCTATATGTTCTACTACAAAACAGGAAGCCGCCAAATAATTGGCGCCAGCCCCGAGATGCTGGTCCGCATCGATAATCGCAAAGTTATCACTTTTCCAATTGCTGGAACTGTTCCCTGCACCTCAAATCCTGAGGAGAACCAGCGCCTAGGCAAAGCCCTTCTCTCCGATCCTAAAGAGCATGCTGAGCATATCATGTTAGTTGATCTGGCGAGAAATGATATTGGAAAAATCAGCAAATACGGTAGCGTAACGGTGCCTGAGTTTATGCAAATTCACCAGTTCAGTCATGTGCAGCATATCGTCTCCCAAGTAGTAGGCGAATTAAAAGAGAACCTAGACAGTTTTGAGGCCCTAAAAGCCGTATTTCCCGCCGGTACCGTTTCAGGTGCTCCCAAAGTTAGGGCCATGGAAATTATTGAAGAACTCGAGCCCTCCCACCGTGGACCATATGCGGGTGCGGTGGGGTACTTTAGTTGTAATGGCAATGCCGATTTTGCCATAACTATTCGAACCCTATTTGCAGAGGGCAACACCGCCTATATTCAGTCCGGAGCTGGTATAGTTGCTGATTCGGATCCTGAAAAAGAGTGGTTTGAAACTGACCACAAAGCCAAAGCCCTCATAAAAGCCCTCGAACATGCAGCCGGAGCGAAAACACACTGAAGGTCTTAATCATTGATAACTATGACAGTTTTGTCTACAATCTCGTCCAATACATAGGTGAGCAGGGCGCAGAAGTAGTGGTTTATCGAAATGACCAAATAACCCTAAAACAAGCTGCGGAACTCAAACCTGATCGCATAGTTATCTCACCCGGACCCGGCAATCCTCAAGACGAAAAATTCTTTGGCGTATGCAAAGCAATTCTGCTAAATCTTAGCTCCACTATCCCTACTTTGGGTGTTTGTTTAGGTCATCAAGGCATCATTTCTGTCTATGGCGGCAAAGTAGTATACGCCAAAAAACTGATGCATGGCAAAACCTGTCCCATACAACACAACGAAAAAGATCTCTTCCGAGGTGTTCCCAATCCTTTCAGTGCTACCCGTTATCACTCCCTAGCAGGTGAGCGAGGTTCTCTTCCAGATTGTCTACAAATAACAGCCGAGGCTATTGATGATGGAGAGATCATGGGAATACGTCACAAGCAATATCCCATCTATGGCGTTCAATTCCACCCTGAGAGCATCCTTTGCAAAGAGGGAAAACTAATCATCAAAAACTTTTTGGAGGCTACCCCATGATACGAGAAGGCATCCAAAAACTCATTGACGGCACTAACCTCACCTATGAAGAATCCTGCACCGTTATGAGTGAGGTTATGTCAGGCAAAGCTACCAATGCCCAAACAGCCGCCTTTCTAACGGGGCTACGTATGAAGGGCGAATCAATTGAGGAACTCATCGCATTTGCCTCTGTTATGCGCGATCACTGCCACCAAATCCACCCCAAAGTACAGGGCCGATTAGTCGATACCTGCGGCACTGGCGGAGACAAACTCAAAACCTTCAACGTCAGCACCGTAGCTGCCTTTGTTATTGCAGGTGCAGGTGTGGCAGTAGCAAAACATGGCAACCGCTCAGTCACAAGCAAAAGCGGCAGCGCCGATGTCCTTGAAAAAATAGGCCTAAACCTCACAACCCCACCCCAAACTGTTCAAACCCTCATCGAACAACTCGGTGTAGGCTTCATGTTCGCCCCCACTTTCCACCCCGCCATGAAATACGCCATGGAGACCCGTCGCGAAATCGGCGTTCGCACAGTCTTTAACATATTGGGCCCCCTAACAAACCCCGCATGCGCCAGCGCACAACTCTTAGGCGTCTATGACCAAAAGTTGGTTATGCCCATAACCCATGCCCTGCAAAAACTGGGCTGTGATGAAGCCATGGTCGTACACGGCATAGACGGCCTTGATGAAATCTCCACTCTGGGCAAAACTCTTATTGTACACCTAAAAGACGGCCAAGCAACCAAGACCATATTTTCACCCAAGGACTTTGGCGTTAAAAAAGCCGATATAGCAGAGCTGTATTGCCCCTCCGTTGAAGAAAACGCTGAGATCCTGTTTAGCATCCTAAACAATAAAACCACAGATGCCAAACGCAATGTCGTTTTAGTTAACAGTGCGGCAGGTATTCTAATCGGAGGCAAAGCCAGTAGCTTTAAAGAAGCCCTCGAATTAGCCCACACATCCATAAACAGCGGCGACGCCTACAAAAAACTCAGAGAACTCATTAAAGCCTCAAACGGCAATCTAGAACCCCTAGAAACCCTGGAGGCAAACCAATGAGTGACTTTTTTGACACCCTAGCAAAAGACGCAAAAACCACCATAGACAGCGGATACTACTACCAAACCCTGACCAACCAAAACCACCCCAAAATCAGCCTAAAACAAGCAATCCAAAACTGCAAAACAAACCCCCTCATAACCGAAATCAAACCGGCCTCTCCCTCAGCAGGCATTATACGACCCGACATCAACATCCCCCAACTCGCCCAAGCAATGCAAAAAGGTGGAGCAGTTGGCATATCAGTTCTAACCGAACCCAAACACTTCCACGCAACACTAACCAACCTCACCAAAACCCGTCAAACCACAAAGTTACCCCTGCTTATGAAAGATTTCATCCTAAGCCCCATCCAAATTGATGCCGCAGCAAACCTAGGCGCCAATGCCATTTTGCTAATTCAAACACTCTTTGACCGAGGCTACGGCCAAATGAACCTCGCTGATCTCATAAACTATGCACATAATCACAATCTTGAGGTTCTGCTAGAAACGCATAGTGAAACCGAGTTTCTCCACGCAAGCCAAACACAAGCAGATCTCATCGGTATAAACAACCGCGACCTAGCAACCCTAAAAATCAACCTAGAGATCACCAAGCAAATTCTTGAAAAACATAAAAAACCCCCCCAGCCAATCATAAGTGAAAGCGGAATCCAAACCGCCGCTGATCTGCAGTTTCTGCGCAGCTACGGTGCTGACGCTTTCCTCATAGGCTCAAGCATCATGCTAACCCAAGATGTTGAAACTAAAGTTAAGGAGTTTGTTAAAGCATGAAAAAATTAAGCAACTATCCCATAGACGGAAAATACGGCAAATACGGTGGACGATACGTTCCTGAGATCCTAATGGAAGCCATAGTGGAACTCGAAAAAGCCTACGACACAGCCAAAGCCAATCCAACATTTCAAAAACAACTCGACTACTATCTAACCACATTTGCCGGCCGACCCACCTCCCTCTACTATGCAGAAAACCTTACCCGCAAAATGGGCGGAGCAAAAATCTATCTCAAACGCGAAGACCTCGCCCATGGTGGCGCCCACAAAATCAACAACACCCTAGGACAAGCCCTCCTAGCAAAACAAATGGGCAAAACACGCGTCATCGCTGAAACCGGCGCAGGCCAACACGGCGTCGCCACAGCCATCGCATGTGCCGCACTAGGACTCAAAGCAATTGTATACATGGGCACAGATGATTGTGAACGCCAGCGACTAAACGTATTTCGCATGAAACTCCTAGACGCCGAAGTCCACCCCGTCGAATCCGGCTCAAAAACCCTAAAAGACGCCATAAACGAAGCCTTTCGCGACTGGGTAACCAACCTCAAATCTACCTACTACCTCATAGGCTCCACCATGGGACCGCATCCCTACCCCATGATGGTACGAGACTTCCAAAGCGTAATTGGCAAAGAAATCAAACAACAATTCACCACCACAACCGGCAAATTACCCGACGCACTGGTCGCATGCGTAGGCGGAGGATCTAATGCCATGGGCACCTTCTACCCCTTCGAAGATGACCCAGATGTAAAACTCTATGGCGTCGAAGCCGCAGGCCAAGGACTCACCTCAGGCAAACATGCCGCAACCCTCGCCGCAGGCCAAGAAGGCATCTTCCACGGCATGTACACCTACATCCTACAAGACCAAAACGGACAAATCGAAAACACCACAAGCATCTCAGCCGGACTTGACTACCCCGGCGTCGGACCTGAACATTCATTTCTAAAAACCATCAAACGCGCCGAATATACAAGCATCAACGACAAAGAAGCCGTCGACGCATTTTTAACGCTCAGCAAAACCGAGGGCATACTCCCTGCATTAGAATCCTCACACGCTGTAGCCTATGCTATGAAACTAGCCCCCAAAATGCACAAAGACCAAACAATCGTTGTCACCCTCTCCGGACGAGGCGACAAAGACGTAGAAACAATCGCAAAATACACAGGTGTACCCATATGAACACCCCCACAATCACCACAACCATAAAAGAAAAATTCCAAAAGGCAAAAGAAAACCATGAAGGTCTGCTCATCGGTTACATCACCGCAGGCGACCCCACACCCGAACAAACCCCAAAAATAGCAGACGCATTAATTCGAGGCGGTGTAGACATACTTGAATTAGGCTTACCCTTCTCAGACCCCATAGCTGATGGACCAACCATCCAGGAAGCAAGCCTCCGAGCACTAAACGCCGGCACCACCCCCACAAAAGTACTAGACATAGCCCGACAAATCAAATCCAAACACAACAATACACCACTAGTGGTGATGACCTACTACAACCCCGTGTTTCACTTAGGTGTTGATAGTTTTCTCAGTCAAGCTAAAACAGCCGGCATAGATGGCTTTATCGTGCCTGATCTGCCAGTTGAGGAAGCCGCTGACTACCAAACTGCTGCAAAAACCCATTGCTTAGATACGATTTTTCTTGCGGCACCCGCTACATCGGATGTGCGTCTCAAAAAAATTGTGGATGCGTCTTCGGGTTTTCTCTATTTGGTCTCGCGGTTCGGTGTCACTGGTGTCCAAGGCTCGATAACTGATTCCACTGTTCAGCTCATAAAGCATGTGCAACTCTATACCTCAAATAAGGTTCCATTGGCTGTGGGGTTTGGTATCTCTAAACCTGAGCATGTCCGTCAAGTCATTGCGGCAGGTGCGGATGCGGCAATTGTGGGCAGTGCGTTTATAAATATTCTCAAAGCCAATGCCCAAAACTTTTCTGCTGCTCTTGTAGAGCTTCAAGGTGTTGTTGCAGAGTTAAAATCTGCAACGCGTCTCTAAATTTTCTTTTCTTTTTGGATAAGTTTTATAGTTGGTTATGTCTTTCTATGTGCGGCGATGGATCTTAGGCGGTGGGTTAGGGGTCCATTGTACCGTAAATCCCCTACATGACGGGCCGACATCTACGGCTGAGGCGTCAAAGGCCGCTTGGATCTTCATTTCCGAACCAGTGACTATCCGTCCTTTGGGGCTGGCGGTCAACGGGCGGTTTCCGTAGGGGAACTGTTTCGTTGTTTAGCAGGCGAACCCGGCTAGGCTCGGGAGAGAGCAACCT
>Ga0123356_10005083_pt1 | contig 13486 bp, 10 predicted proteins | sample TergutEmb28metaG_2_FD_92546 | JGI IMG/M metagenome (GOLD analysis project Ga0123356, IMG submission 92546) | Embiratermes neotenicus P3 segment gut microbial communities from Petit-Saut dam, French Guiana - Emb289 P3 | ecosystem: Host-associated > Arthropoda: Insects > Digestive system > Gut ... | reverse complement strand
CGCTGTCCACCCTTGGTGGGGGTGCCCGGCTTGGCTCCGGTGGTGCCGCGTCCAAAGTCCGCCAGGTTGGTCGATGCCGTACCCTTGCCCGGCTTGTCGGCCTTACCTGACGCTGCGGCAGTGGGCACCGCCTTGGCGGAGTCCTTCGGCTTGGCTTTGGCGCCGCTGGTAGGCGCGGCTTGGCCAGCATCGATAGGTTCTGCGGCTTGGGCTTCACTTGGCTGATCATCTACGGCAGCCATCTCGTCCGGCTTGGAGGTCCGGCGCTCCGCCCGGGTGGTCTTCTTTGGCTGGTGGCGCTGGCCACTGCGTGGTGCCTCTGGCACCTCATCAGCTTCAGCCTCTGGCTCGTCAATGCCCTTCTTGGCCCGTTTCTTGGCTTTACGCTCTTTCATCCGCTGGTCAGCCTCGGAACCGGGCTGAGGCATGCGTCTTATTACAAAGAACTGCTGCCCCATAGACCACAAGTTGGTGGTCAACCAGTAGATCAGCACGCCAATGGGGAAATTGACCCCGGAGACCGCGAAAATGCCCGGCATGGCGTAGAGCATGATCTTCTGGGTGCGGAACATGGGGTTGTCCATGGCCGATTGCGGCATGTTTTTCATGGTCAGTTGCCGCTGGGTGGTGAACACAGTGACCGACATCAAAATAATCAGCACCACCGTGACAATCCGGACTGTGACCTGGTCGGCTCCCGCCCAGGTGTTCGGGTCCATGAAGGTGGCGCTGAGTGGCGCGCCGAACAACTTGACCGATTCGATCTGCTTGGCCACATCTTGGGTGATTGGGCCAATCGCGTCACCGTGGGCGTAGGTGCCATCCGCTACCGGTTTGAGGCTGTAGAGCACCCGGAACAGGGCAAAGAAGAACGGGGACTGGGCCAAGATGGGCAGGCAGGAGCTGAATGGGTTAGCGCCGTGCTTGCGGTACAGCGCCATCATCTCTTCTTGCTGGCGCCGCTTCGAGACTGGGTCAGTCTTGCCTTTGTAGCGTTTTTGGAGTTGTTGCAGCTCGGGTTGGATCAACTGCATTGACCGGGAGGAACGGATCTGCTTGACAAACAGCGGAATCATAATGATCCGCATCACCACCACCAACATGACAATGGCCAAGATCCAGGCCAGCCCGCTGCCTTCACCCAGCAAAAGCGCAAAGAACTTGTGCGAGAGGTACATGATCCACGCCACCAACCACATGATGGGGCGCAGGATCGTGTCAAACCAACCCATGTGACATCTTCTCCAATTGGTGCTGCCGGCCACTGGGCCAGGCCTCGGGTACATGATCAACCCCGCCGCGGCTCCAGGGGTTGCAGCGCAGCAGCCGCCACACGGTGAGTGGCAGGCCGCGCATCAGGCCGTGACGCCGCAACGCCGTGACAGCGTAGGCCGAACAGCACGGGTAGTAACGGCAGCTTGGTGGCGTCACGGGGGAGATCAGCTTCTGGTAGAGCCGCACCACACCAATCAAGGCCAGCGCCGGAAGCCTGATGAGCCATTTCATGGCAGGTGCGCCTTCGCTACGGCCCGGCCAACTGAGCGGGTGACAGCTTGGTCTAGTGCTTCAAACCGGCAGCCGGCGGCGGCCGGCAACGCCCTGATCACCACACCGGTGCCGGTTGGGATGGTTAGAAGATTTGTGGCCATGATGGCTCTGAGCCGCCGGGTCACCTGGTGACGGGTCACGGAGTTGCCCACGGCTCTAGACACGATGTAGCCCACCAACCGGCGCCCGTCAGCCCGCCGCGCGGCGTAGACCACCGCCAAGTCGCAGCCCTGACGGCTGCCACTGGTGGTGGCGTCGAAATCAGCCGAGTGGCGCATTCGGTGCTGGGCGGGCACCACGGACGTTACGCCGAGAGTTCCGTACGCCCTTTGCGCCGCCTGGCCGCCAAGATGGCCCGGCCGGCGCGGGTGCGCATGCGCAAACGAAAGCCGTGGGTCTTTGCCCGCCGCCGGTTGTTCGGTTGAAAGGTCCTCTTGCTCACAGCTCTACTCCACCAGTCCCAAGGGGCCCCTGCGCGGGCCAGGCGCACCTCCATGACAGTCCATCTGGCGCAGGCCGTCGTTCCACGCCAAGTGGGCACGAAGAACTGTCACGAGTGCATATCCGCACACAAAGGTACGCAGCAAACCTTGGACCCGTCAAACCATTGACCGCTAGTTCTGCCTGCCGGTTGGCCGGCCAACCCCAAGTCCGCGCCCAGCTGGACATTGGCTAGCCACCAGCCTTGGCCGCCTCAAGCCGTGCACCGAAAAGACAACCGTCACGACCAAGACACATTGGCGCTTGGCCGATTAGCATTCTCTATGGGCTTGGTTACTGGCCGGCCCCAGCGTTCTAGGTCCGTGCCGACAGCCGCACCAAGGCCCCCGGCACTTCTGTGAGCGCCACATGCAAGTACCTGCCTTAGAGGTTGTTGGAAACGTCCTCCCAGGCCTATACCTGACTGGAGGAGACACCGTGGATGAAGCTCGTGACATCACCGAAATCTGGGCGGCCACATTGACCTCCTTGGTGAAGTCTGGCGAGCTGTCCGGCCACCGGTCCGGCTATGTCTCGCTGGTCAAGCCGCTGGCCCTGGTTGGCGACACGGCACTACTGGCGGTTGGCTTCCAGCACGCCAAGGAGTTCTTAGAGAACCAGGTGGCCGAGTCACTCAAGCAGGCGCTAACCGAAACCTGCGGCCGCGAGATGGGCTTTGCTATCACGGTAGACCCCACACTGGAGGTCTTGACCGACCTACCCGAAGAAGACGTGGTCGATGTCTTCGCCCCAGTGCCCTTAGACACCCCTCTGTCAGCCGAGCGCGACTCTTCACAGATCTTTCCCCGCTACACCTTTGACAACTTTGTGATTGGGCCCTCGAACCGCTTTGCCCACGCCGCGGCTGTGGCGGTGGCCGAGGCACCAGCCAAGGCCTACAACCCGCTGTTCATCTATGGCGGCTCTGGGCTGGGCAAGACCCACCTGCTGCATGCCATTGGCAACTACGCCCGGAGCTTGTTTTCTGACTTGAGCGTGCTTTACACCACCTCGGAAGAGTTCACCAACAGCTTCATCAACTCCATTCGCGACGGCACCCAGGAGGAGTTCCGCCGCCGGTACCGCTCCAACGGCATTTTGCTGATTGACGACATTCAGTTCCTCAAGGGCAAGGGCGGCACCATGGATGAGTTCTTCCACACCTTTAACGCACTCCACAACTCTGGCAGCCAGGTGGTCATCACCTCTGACCTGCCGCCCAAACAACTCGGTGGTTTTGAAGACCGGATGCGGTCACGCTTTGAATGGGGCCTGTCAACCGACGTTCAACCGCCGGACCTAGAAACCCGCATAGCCATTTTGCGCAAGAAGGCCGACAGCGAGGGCATCAGTGCGCCCGATGACGTCATGGAGTACATCGCCTCGCGCATCAGTTCCAACATCCGCGAGCTAGAGGGCTCACTGATTCGGGTAACCGCCTTTGCCTCACTAAACCAACAACCCGTTGACCTAGCCCTGGCCGAGATTGTGCTGCGCGACCTCATCACCGACCACCCAGCGGAAATAACCAGTACCACCATCATTGGCCAAACCTCCCAATACTTCGGTATTTCGATCGAAGACCTCTGCGGGCCTTCTCGATCCAGACAACTAGTCACAGCCCGCCAGATCGCCATGTTCTTATGCCGGGAGTTGACTGAACTGTCACTGCCAGCCATTGGCCGGGAGTTTGGCGGGCGAGATCACACCACCGTGATGCACGCCCAAAAGAAGGTCAAAGAACAGATGGCAGAGAAACGAGCCGTCTTCATCCGGGTCACTGAACTAACCAACCGCATCAAACAACAAACAACTGACGCGTAATTGGCTAATTAATCACAGCTGTGCACAAACCTGTGGATAGTGGTGGGGCGCCCCACCATTTCTGTGCATGGCAGGTCCCAGTTTTGGGGACAGCCATGGCTTGGCTGGCCTCTATCCCCAATCGCCCAAATTTATCCACAGCCCGCCCCCAGCCTTGTCCCTCCCAGGCAAACCGCTCCCACCTGCGGCTACATCGCTTTTCCACAGGTTCCACAGCCCCTACTACGACTACCAAATTTAAGTATCAAGCCACGCTGTGCATAACCCGCACTGGGACCAGGCGATTCACCGGACGCCCGCCTACCAGACCGCGACCCTTGGTTCCACTGACCATGGGACCGGCTGGGGGACCGCTGCCAGTTGGTAGGAAGCGGCATTTTTGGCAGCGCCCCGCTAAGGTTGATGCAGTCAATCAAGGAGATATCGCATGAAGCTTGTGCTTGACCGCGACGTCCTGGCCGAAGCGGCCAGTTGGGTGGCGCGCGCCCTGCCTCAACGCCCTCCCAGCCCCGTCCTGGCGGGCGTCCGGCTGAAAGCCGAAACCACTGGCACCGGTCACATCACCTTGACCGCCTTTGACTATGAGGTCTCTGCCAAAGTCGATGTCCCGGCCGATGTAGAACAGGCCGGCGAAGCCCTGGTGAGCGGGCGGCTGCTGAACGAAATAGCCAAAGCCCTACCCGCCAAGCCGGTCACCATGTGGCTTGAAGGTGCCAAAGTCCACGTGACTTGTGGCGCGTCATCGTTCACCTTGTTGACCATGCCACTGGATGACTACCCCGCGCTGCCGCCCCTCCCCAACACGGTGGGCGCCATTGAAGCGGGTACGTTTGCCGAGGCTGTGGGCCAAGTGGCGGTGGCTGCAACGCGGGATGAAACCCTGCCCCTGCTGACAGGGGTGCGCATGGAGATTGAAGGCGAGAACCTGGTCCTGATGGCCACCGACCGCTACCGCTTGGCCATCAAGGAACTGACCTGGAAGCCGGCCCAGCCCGGCACCAGCCGGGTAGCCCTGGTCCGGGCCAAGACGCTACTGGAGGTGGCCAAAGCCTTTGGGCACACCGAGCAGGTGGCGGTCTCGCTGACCACCCCAGGCATTGCCGACATTATTGGCTTCGCGGCAGCGGGCAAGGAAACCACCTCGCTGCTGATTGACGGCAACTACCCGCCGGTCAGGAAACTGCTGCCCGAGTCAAGCAACATCAGTGCGGTGGTTAGCACCGGCGAGCTGATCGAGGCGGTGCGACGCATGAGCCTGGTGGCCGAGCGACACACCCCGGTCAGGATTGTCTTCAGTGAAGGACAAGCCGCCCTCAACGCCGGCACCGGGGAAGACGCCCAAGCCTCAGAGGTGATATCGGCGGTTTTGCACGGCGAAGACGTGACCGTGGCTTTCAATCCGCATTACCTGATGGACGGTTTGAGCGTCATTGGCGCCAAGTACGTGCGCATTTCGTTGACCAACGCCACCAAGGCGGTCTTGTTCGAGGGGCAGGACGAGCTGGATGGCACCGCCCGGCCCGACTACAAGTATCTGCTGGTGCCAATCCGGTTCACGGTCTAAGCCCTGAGGAAGCGGTGAACCGTGCGGATCACCGACCTGGCGCTGGTTGACTTTCGCTCACACCACGACCTGGTGATGCGCCTTGAACCAGGAGTCACCGCTTTGGTGGGGCCCAATGGCATGGGCAAAACCAACATTGTGGAAGCCGTTGGCTACCTGGCGTCGCTGCGGTCGCACCGGGTGGCGGCTGATCTACCGCTGGTTAGGCAAGGAGCGCCACACGCCATGATCAGGGCCAAGGTGGTGCGAGCTGAGCGGGCCATTCAAGTAGGCCTGGAAATTAAGCCTACCGGGGCAAACCGGGCTTGGCTTGGCCGCAATCAAGTCAAACGCCTGGCCGACGTGCTTGGCAGTGTCCAGGCGGTCATCTTTGCCCCAGAAGATCTGGCTTTGGTGCGGGGCGGGCCGGAGGGGCGCCGGGACTTCATGGATCAGCTTCTGGTGTTGCGGCGGCCAGCACTGCTGGGACCCATCCGTGACTATGACAAAGTCTTGCGCCAACGCGGCGCCCTGCTGAAGTCGGTGGGTCAACTGAGCAGCGCCGCCCGCAGTGCCGCCCTGGACACCCTGGCGGTGTGGAATGACAAGGCGGCCGAGTTTGGCGCGGTGATCACCGCCGAGAGAGCCGCCCTAACCCAGGAACTCAGCCAACACCTGGCGGCAATCTATCCGGCCTTTGGACCGGCCAACGAACGCGTCACGGCCGAATACCAGCCCGTGATTGACTTGACTGGCACGGCTGACCAGGCCGCCATCCGGCAGGTGTTGAGTCAACAGATGGCCGAGCTGCTGCCCAAAGAGATTGACCGTGGCGTTAACCTGGTGGGTCCGCACCGCGACGAGCTGGTGTTGACCATCCATGACCGGCCGGCCCGCGCCTACGCTTCCCATGGGGAGGCCTGGTCTTTGGCTCTAGCCTTACGCCTGGCCGGCTTTGAGCTGCTCAAGGCCATGGGGCAAGGTGACCCGATCTTGGTGCTCGATGACGTGTTTGCCGAGTTGGACACCACCCGCCGCGACCGGCTGGTCAAGATTGCCCTAGCCGCAGAACAGGTTTGGGTCACCGCGGCGGTTGACCATGACGTGCCTAAAGCCCTGGGTGGTGCTCGCTACCGGGTCAATGCCGAGGGGGTCCACCTTGAGGGATAAACCCAAGCCGAGGGCTCGTCCGGTGAGCGGCGCCGAACCAGCTGGTGGCGCGGCCTTACCAGCCAAGGACCGGCATCGGCCACACCAAGCAGGTGATACGGCAGCGGCGCTAACTGACCTAGGCAGGCCAACCGATCAGGCGGACCAGGACCCGCCCCGCTCCAGACCAGCCGAACTGGCGGTGCTTGACCGCATTAGGCTCCAAGGACGCAAGTCCGGGCCACCCAAACCGGCCAGTCTGCCTGAATGGTCCAGCGACCGCGACCCGAAGCTGCTCAGCGAACTGGTCGAAGAGGTGGTGCAACGCGAAGGGTGGGCCGTCCAGCTGTCGGTGGCTGATCTGGTGGTGAGGTGGGACCAACTGGTGGGTGCGGTTAACGCCGAACACTGCCAGCCTGTTGGCTTTGACCAGGGAGTACTTACCGTCCAAGCCGATTCTTCGGCCTGGGCCAGCGCCATCCGCCTGTCGCTGGCGGTCCTCCAGGAGCGGATAGATCAAGAGGTGGGTGAAGGCCTGGTCCACCAGATCAAGGTGCGCGGTCCAGCCGGCCCGCCCAAAGCCAAAGGCCGCTGGCGGGTAAAAGGCCGCGCCACCTGACCTCATAGCGGTCAAAAAACCACCTACGACAAGCCCAATTAGGGGTCACGGAGAGGGCTCAAGGCCGCTAGAATAACTACCTGCTACCCCCACCATGCTCCTGGCACACCCAGGCGCGTTCCGGCGGGGCCACGCGGCGGTAGCCAAAAACGAAAGTAGGAGACTTGGCAGGCGAGACCACCTCAGCGTCAACCGCGCCCACTCACTACGATGCCGACGACATTACCGTCCTTGAAGGCCTCGACGCTGTGCGCAAACGACCAGGCATGTACGTTGGCTCAACCGGCGAACGCGGCCTTCACCACCTGGTCTACGAGGTGGTGGACAATTCGGTCGACGAGGCGTTGGCGGGGTTTGCCACGCGCATCGAGGTCACCATCTTGCCCGATGGCGGAGTGCGGGTGGCAGACAACGGGCGCGGCATTCCGGTGGCAGAGCACGCCGCAGAGAAAAAGACGGCGCTTGAACTGGTGTTGACGGTGTTGCACGCTGGCGGCAAATTCGGTGGTGGGGGCTACGCCGTGTCTGGTGGCTTGCACGGCGTGGGCGTGTCGGTGGTCAACGCGCTCTCGTCCCACCTGGACGCTGAGATTAAACGCGATGGTTTCACGTGGAACATGTCTTTCGAAAAAGGCGACCCAGTCGGTGCGATGATTCAAGGTGCCCCAACTGAGCAGACCGGCACGGTCATCACGTTCTGGCCCAACGCGGAGATCTTCGAAACGGTCGATTTCGATTTTGAGACACTGCGCACCCGCTTCAGGCAGATGGCTTTCTTAAACAAGGGCTTGACCATTTCTTTGACCGACCGGCGCCCCCGGCACGCGGTGGACGATGACGGCGGTCCGGAAAAAGGCACGTCGCGTTCGGTGACCTACCGCTATGACCGCGGCCTGATCGACTACGTGGAGCATTTCAACGCCTCCCGCCGAGCCGAGTTGGTCAACCCGGAGATTATCTACTTCGAGGCCGAAGCCCCTGATCAAACCATCTCGGTGGAGATTGCCATGCAGTGGACCACGGCCTACTCCGAGGCCGTGCACACCTTTGCCAACACCATCAACACCACCGAAGGTGGCACCCACGAAGAGGGCTTCCGGGCGGCCTTGACCACACTGGTCAACCGATACGCCAGGGACAAAGCCATTCTGAAAGACCGCGACGACAACCTGACCGGTGAAGACGTCCGGGAAGGCCTGACCGCCGTCATCTCGGTGAAGCTAACCGAACCGCAGTTTGAAGGCCAAACCAAGACCAAACTGGGCAACACCGAAGCCAAGACATTTGTCCAGCGAATGGTGGGTGAACGGCTGGGGGATTGGTTCGACGCTCACCCCACCGAGGCGAAGAACGTCATCCGCAAGGCCCAGCAAGCCTCGGCCGCCCGCCTGGCCGCCCGCAAGGCGCGTGAGGCCACCCGGCGCAAGGGTCTGTTGGAATCTGGCGGCATGCCGGGCAAGCTGCGCGACTGCTCGTCCCGGGACCCGGCGCTCAGTGAGATTTTCATTGTGGAGGGTGATTCGGCCGGTGGCTCGGCCTCTTCCGGGCGTAATCCAGAGACTCAAGCCATCTTGCCCATTCGCGGCAAGATCTTGAACGTGGAAAAAGCCCGCCTGGACAGGGCCCTGTCCAACGCCGAAATCCAGGCTCTGATCACCGCTTTTGGCACCGGCATTGGGGAAGACTTTGACCTGGCCAAGCTGCGCTACCACAAGGTGGTGTTGATGGCGGACGCAGACGTGGACGGCAAACACATCCAGACCCTGCTGCTGACCTTGCTGTTCCGCTACATGCCGCAGCTGATTGAACACGGCCACGTCTACCTAGCCCAGCCACCGCTCTACCGCCTGAAGTGGGTGGGCGCGGACCACCAATTCGCCTATTCGGACAGAGAGCGCGACGCCTTGCTGGCCCAGGGACAAAGCCAGGGCCGGCGCATTCCCAAAGAGAATGGCATTCAGCGCTACAAAGGCCTAGGCGAGATGAACTACCAAGAACTCTGGGAAACCACCATGGACCCGGCGACCCGCACTTTGCTGCAGGTCACCATGGAATCGGCGGCGGCGGTTGATGAGACGTTTTCCGTTTTGATGGGCGATGACGTTGAGTTGCGCAAGGCGTTTATCCAGCGCAACGCCCACGACGTGCGCTTCCTTGACATCTAGCCGACCGAAAAGAAAAGCAGGAAAGGTTCGCCAGTGAGCGAGACTCAGATAGGGTTCCCAGATCCCGCCATCCACGGCCGGATCGAAGCGGTTGACCTGCAAGCCGAGATGCGGCGCAGCTACCTGGACTACGCCATGTCGGTCATTGTGGGCCGGGCCCTGCCGGACATTCGTGACGGCCTGAAGCCAGTGCACCGCCGGGTGATCTACGCCATGTACGACGGTGGCTACCGGCCGGACCGCGGTTTTTCCAAGTGCACCCGCGTGGTGGGCGAGGTAATGGGTCAGTACCACCCGCACGGTGATTCGGCCATCTACGACACCCTGGTCCGCCTGGCGCAGCACTGGTCGCTGCGCTACCCGCTGGTGGACGGCCAGGGCAACTTCGGCTCCCCCGGGGATGACGCCCCGGCGGCGCCGCGCTACACCGAGTGCCGCATGGCGCCCCTGGCCATGGAGATGGTGCGCGACATTGACCGCGACACGGTGGACTTCGAAGACAACTACGACGGCCGCGCCAAAGAACCCGTGGTCTTGCCCGCTCGTTTCCCAAACCTGCTGGTGAACGGGTCGGCCGGCATAGCCGTTGGCATGGCCACCAACATTCCACCCCACAATCTGCGCGAGGTGGCGGCCGGCATTCAATGGCACTTGGCCAACCCAACGGCGTCTCACGCCCAACTGCGAGAGGCGCTGATTGAACGGATCCCTGGTCCAGATTTCCCCACTGGCGCCCTGATCTTGGGCACCAAAGGCGTCAAGGAGGCTTACAACACCGGGCGTGGCTCCATCATTATGCGGGCTGTGGTCGAGGTCGAAGAGGTTGACGGGCGCAACGCCCTGGTGGTCACCGAGCTGCCCTACCAAGTCAACCCTGATCGCTTGGCCTCAAGGATTGGTGAACTGGTCAAAGAAGGCCGCCTGCAAGGGATAGCCGATCTGCGGGATGAGAGCTCGGGCCGCACCGGGCAGCGCCTGGTGCTGCTGCTCAAGCGTGACGCGGTGCCCAAGGTGGTGCTGAACAACCTCTACAAGCACACCCAGCTCCAAGAAACCTTCGGGGCCAACATGCTGGCGCTGGTCGATGGCGTGCCACGGGCGCGCACCATTGACTCGTTCGTGTGGCATTGGACCAACCACCAGCTCGAGGTTGTGGTGCGCCGGACGCGCTTCATGCTGAGGGAGGCCGAGGCCAGGGCACACATTTTGCGTGGCTACTTGAAGGCCCTGGACGCGTTGGATGAGGTGATTGCGCTGATCCGGGCCTCGGCCACGGTCGACGCCGCCCGTGCGGGCTTGATTGAGTTGCTGCAGATTGACGAGGTCCAGGCGAACGCCATCTTGGAAATGCAACTGCGCCGCCTGGCCGCCCTTGAACGGCAGAAAATCATTGACGAAAACGCCGTGATCGAGGCCAAGATTGTTGACTACAAGGCTATTTTGGCCTCTGACCAGCGGCAACGCGAAATAGTGTCCACCGAATTGGACCAGGTGGTTGAGCGTTTCGGCGACGAGCGCCGCACCAGGATCCTGCCCTTTGAAGGCGAGGTCACCGACGAGGATCTGATTCCAGAAGAAGACGTGGTGGTGACCATCACGCGGGGGGGCTACGCCAAACGCACCCGCATGGACCTCTACCGCTCCCAACGCCGCGGCGGCAAAGGTGTCAAGGGCGCTCAACTGCGGGAAGACGACATCGTAGAACACTTCTTTGTGACAACCACGCACCACTGGCTGCTGTTCTTTACCAACTTTGGCCGGGTCTACCGCACCAAGGGCTACGAGCTGCCAGAGGGTCTTAGGGACGCCAAGGGCCAGCACGTGGCCAACATGCTGGCCTTCCAGCCGGGTGAGCGCATTGCCCAGGTGCTGGCCATTCGCGACTATGAGCAGGCCGACTACCTGGTGCTGGCCACCAAACGGGGGCTGGTGAAAAAGACCAGGCTAAGTGACTACGATTCGCCGCGGACCGGCGGCATCATTGCCATCAACCTGCGTGAAGACAAAGGTGGGGTCAGCGACGAAGTGGTGGCCGCCCGCCTGGTTGACGCCAGTGAAGACCTGATCTTGGTGTCGCGGAAGGGTCAGTCGGTGCGTTTTACCGCTTGGGATGAGTCGCTGCGGCCCATGGGCCGGGCCACCTCTGGGGTGACCGGCATGAAGTTCCGCGGCGAGGACTACCTGCTGGCCATGGACGTGGTGCGCGATGGCGCCGACGTGTTCATTGTGACCGAAGGGGGTTACGCCAAACGCACCCCAGTAGGCCAGTACCGGGTCCAGGGCCGTGGTGGCCTGGGGATCAAGGTGGCCAAGCTGGCGGCCGAGCGGGGCGATCTAGTTGGGGCGCTGATCACCGACCAGAACGAAGAGGTCATGGTCATCATGGAGGGCGGCAAGGTGGTACGCTCGCGGGTCGACGAGGTGCCCGCCAAGGGACGCGACACCATGGGGGTGGTCTTTGCCAAGCCTGACCCTGGCGACAAGATCATCTCCCTGGCTCAGGCGGCTGAGGCTGGCGATGCCGAAGACGACCAAGCAGAGACGGCCAGCGAGGCCGGTGGGGGCGAGGCTTCCGGTACCGTTGGGCAGGCAAGTCCCAGTAGCACAATCCAAGACAGGGGTAATCAATGACCAAGGACCAAGAGGGCAAGGACGCGGTTCGCCGTAAATCCGGCGCCCGGCCCTTGGGGGGCCGGACCGGTCCAAGGTCGGCGGTGGACCGCCGGACCCAGTCATCCCAGGCGGGACACGCCATGGAACCCCCTCCAGTGATCAAGCCCACGGCCAAGCCGCAGCGGGCCACTGGTGCGGTCAAAACCATTGGTGGGGATGCGGCCATGAGCGGCATCACCTTCACCGCCGCTAGCGCACCTACTGGGCCCAAACCGCGCAGCTTCCGTACCGCCAAGTCGGTTGATCCGGCGGCGGTTGAGCAGAGCCTCAGGGCTCCTGGGGCAGCGGACAAGACCGCTGTGGCGGTTGGTGGCCCGGCTGCTGCGGCCGCCGGCGCCGGTCAAGCCGCTGCCGCGCCGTCTGGCGGTGCCCCTGTGGGGGCTGTGCCGCCTGTTCCCAAGCCGGGGGCCGAACCAGGCGTTGCCAAGATCAAGGCAGCCGGCGTGACAGCCACTGGGCTGACCGCCGGTTCGAAGAACGTCAAGGGTGTGCGGCGGATCAAGCTGCAGCTCAGGTACGTCTCGCCGTTGTCGGTGGCCAAGATCTCTTTCTTTATCTCGCTGGCGGCCGGTGTGGCGCTGGTCATTATGGTCTGGATACTGTGGCACGCCCTGGACGACAAGACGGTGTTTACCGAGATCAACAACATGATTGTGGACCTGGCTGGGGCGCCCAAGGCCAAAGAGCTGGACTTGCTGAGTTACGTTGAGCTTGGCAGGGTCATGTCTGGAACCATGATGATTGCGGCCATCGACGTGGTGATCTGGACACTGCTGGCCACCTTGGGGGCCGTCATCTACAACCTGCTCTCTGCTCTGATTGGCGGCGTGCACGTGACGCTGCAGGAAAAGTGAGCCGTCAAGTATGACCAACGGCTTTGCCAAGCACTGCCCGGTCGGGTAATCTCACCGAGGCACCCCAGGCGGGTGCCGCGGGCCTATAGCTCAGGCGGTTAGAGCGCTTCCCTGATAAGGAAGAGGTCGGAGGTTCAAGTCCTCCTAGGCCCACGTCATTTCCACCGTAGGCTGCTGCCAGTCATTGCCCACAGGGAGGTACGTCAATGAAGAAGGTGCTGATTGTCCTGACCGTGCTGGCCGCAGGTCTGCTGATCTACCGCAAGTACGCCACGAATCAGGCTGAACTGGACCTTTGGGCCGAGGTCACCGACACGGTCACCTAAGCTGCGCGCTTCTAGTCATTCTGTGGCGCGCGCCTTGTCACCCTGCGCGCCGAACCCGACCCGGCGTCATCCCTGCCACCCGAGCCCGCTCGTCACCCTGCGCGTGCAATGCACCCCCTTGTCATCCTGCGGCCCGCGCAGCGGGATCGCAGGATCCAGCCAGTAGCCCAGACCCTTGGTTTGGTCTAGTACCCGGTGGCTATTTGTACCGGTGGGTGGAAGGTGCCTACCCCTTTACCTTTGTACAGGTTCAGTGCCCCGGTTTTGGTGCGGGAAACAATGTCGGCTATCCGGTCGCCGTTGAT